>Ga0183099_1000118_pt1 | contig 76622 bp, 115 predicted proteins | sample Biomet1_FD_127788 | JGI IMG/M metagenome (GOLD analysis project Ga0183099, IMG submission 127788) | Microbial communities from bioreactor (seeded with anoxic lake sediment) at LBNL, California, USA - Biofuel metagenome 1 | ecosystem: Engineered > Bioreactor > Anaerobic > Unclassified ...
AGAAACTTGAGAAGTGTTCATCTGTGCTTCTCTAGAAGCTGCTTGCGTCATCGCACGCTCTCTACCGGAAGCCATTTGTTCTATGAGTTTCTGCTGGTCCGCAAGTTCCTTCGCTTGTGTTGCTGATGTCTGACTAGACATTTTCTGACGTATCTTTAGTTCTTCGTTAAGTGCTTTCTCACGGGTTCCGTAGTCACCTTGAGATATTTCAGTATTCATCTTGCGGATTTGCAACTGAATATCATTGACTAGACGCTTGAGATCATCAGCACTCTTTATGTCACCCTGGAACATTCCACGTTGGTCTGTAGAACGCCTAGCCTGTTCATATGCTGTCTTAGTTTCGCTCAGCAGTTGCTTAAGAGATTGTACTTGAACTTTCGCTTCGTCTATCCCTTGGACAACTATTCGGTTTACTATTTGAGATTCTTCAGCCATTTTACACCTTCCCTTGATTACTCAACAGATATCTTAGAGCATCCTCGTCTTCCAAGTGTTCTCCATTGTTACTACCGCCGTCATCCTTATGGTTCGCGTTGATGGCATCTAAGAGTCCTTCTAGCTGTCCGATAGTATATCTTCCGATGGATTCTCTTGTTTCGCTAGTGTTTTCTGTGACAGCTGCGATAACATTGTTGAGGTTTCCATCAGACTCTGTTGAGCTATCTTTTTTTTTACATCTGAGATACCTCGGTATAAATCAAGTATTTCTATGATATTACTTATGTTAACCCACTGGTTAAACTCTTGTTCTTCCTCATGAGTTGCCATGGACACCAATTGCATCATCGCATTGTATGCTGTGGAGTCCAATATAGGTTCTTGAGTTTTTCTATCGATCTTCATTTGTCCCTTTTGCTTCCCTCTGTCGTGATATGTAGGGCTCGGTAGATTTAACCCAGCGTACATATCAGAGTTTAACTTAGTAAACAAGCGGGACGCTTTGGGGATATCATTGATAATCATAGGGAATATTTGATGTTCATTCCCATCGGTATCAATGAAGTACGTAGGATTTTCTACGATATCTGCCATTGTATCACCTCATAATTTATGTTATAACCTTTGTTATGTTAAAGTTGAATTTTCAAAGTTAAAAGGGGAACCGAAGTCCCCCAATAGTTAACCTACTTTGGACACTACAATTTTCATGAAATCGTCAGTACCATCACCAGGATCAAGGATATTTAAGACTAACTGCGGAACACTTGCGGTAGCTTTTGCTACATCAATTTTAAAGGAACCATCTGCACGTACACGAGGAGCATAGATATCCACTTGGTACGTATCGCCATCCAATTCAGCACCTTCGATTTTCCATGCGAAAGAACTAACTTCTGGCATTGCATTTTTGAGCATACCCATTTCTACGGATTCCGATGGAGCTGTAGATTTGAACCAGAAGGTATATTCACCTGCTGTAATCCCAGTACCCCATAAGATAGCCCCTGTTGCACTCACGTCAATCTGACTAGCGGCAGCGGCTGTTCCAGTTTGCGTAACAGTTACTGTAGCCCCATTAGGATCAATAGCAATTACGTCTGTGATACCAGTGTATGTTCCCAAAGACGTAGCCGTAGAAGCCACAAGAGCTCTATTGAGTTTCAACACAGATGTCGTAGTGATACTTGTCATGTTTACTGCTGAAGCTTGGCTAAGGCTAAATGTAGCGGAATCAATAGTAACCTTACCCTCTTTCTTGCTGATAAATGTGTATATTGGGAATAACGAATCCCCACCTTCGACATCCACTAGGGTTGCTGTGATATCAAAAGCCGCCTTCTGTCCATAAGTAATTTCATTGAACATCCCAGATTTTGTCATGAGATACCCATTGCCAACCTTATGGAGGACTAAGTTTTTGCTTAAATCGAATGCCATTTATACATTCCCCATTTCTTATGATTTTGTTAGTTGGTGCACACGGAATACATATCGCATTGCACCAGTTATACCAGAGGAACCTTGCCCACTGTAGTAAATCTGAGCGTCCTCATAGGTATTCTGTAGTATGTCATGAAGCACCTTATAGATTGAACTAATGGAACTCCATGTGGATGAATATATGTTGAACTCAAGGGTACTTTTTGATACTAAAAAGTTATTCACTTGACCTCTCATGGGTACAAATGTATAATCAAAGAATGGCATGGTGCTCACGTCATCCTGTGTCATAACTGTAGTATCTGCCATTACCCTACGAATCTTATTGTTCAATATGTCCTCATCAGTCTCACCAGGTATCTCGAGAGCCTCTAGTAATTCACTAGAAACACTGAAGATATCATATAGTTCTACTTGGATATCGAACTGGTCTTTCATATTACCACATCCAGTGTTATAGATAGTTCTCTTGCGATTAGTTCAGTAGTTAACTCAGCAATCCTTGAGCGTAGCGTTGGGATTTCTGCCTCGATATACTCATGAACTATGTGCAGTGGTACTTTTGATTCATATGGTTCCTTATTTCCCATCTGATGTTCCAATCGCATTCCCTCAGCTCTACCAGTGGATTCATAAGTAGTACCATCTGGAACATATACGGTTTCACCAGCGGTTCTACCGATGAACTCATTGCCATCACTTGCTCTTGCTGGGTTCCACCTGTCGGTACTCTTGTAATCCTCAAGATATGGATTGGATTCATCAAGTGTATGCCCACTACCATACTCAAGTATCCACGCCTTATCTCCCCAAGCTCTAATGTATTCCACAACGTTACCAGAGGATATATATGGAACATCCACTGAACACTCTGCGAGTCCATCGACTCCTTGGGAACCTTCCCATTTGTTCTGTATGGTCCACGATACCTCTGTAGCCCACTGATGAACCAAAGCGGATAACTCTAGGTCAAACACTTTCGATCCATCCCATCTTCACGTTAATTGTGTTGGAAGCAGTAGATCCATTAGTGAACCTTAAGATATACTGTATGTTTGGTTTGAGAACCATTTTATACCCACCGCTTGCTATGCCACCCTGTCGAGTCTGAGGATTACCAGAGACCCCACCAATGTAGCTCTTTGACACAAGTGTCCCCACTGTAGTTACTGTGGTAGCTGTCTTCAGTATCGTATCAGAAGTAAAGGAAGAGTTCCTTTGATGGTTATAGGATGTTAAAGTGGTACCAGATGTAATAACTGAAGACTCATATAGTCCAATAGTAACACTATCGGCAGATGTAACAATTGCTGCTGGGATATATATCATTGTACTATCACCTGTTAGTATTCCTAGGTCATAGTTGGCACCAGAGGCAATTGCAGCGGTTGTAAAGAACGCTTCAAAGAGCCTACCTTCGTATACTGCGACATCCTCAACGGTATGCTTACAACCCATGAACCTTGCTTTGGTTCTCACGGGATCATCAGTATAACTCATGTAATCACCACTTTTCTCTTGTCATCCGCAACTTGGACATCAATCAATCCAATGTATTTCCCATCGTCTATCGCAGATACCGTATAGAATTTACCATCGAATACTATGCGGTCATTCAAGGAAACCTTTATGGTATTCTGTAGCATAAACTTGCGAACTGTAGTATCCAATAGTCCTGCATCATACTGCCTCATGTTACTTGTGACAATTCTTTGGAAGCTATCATAGGCATTCACCAGTGTTCCCTTGTAACCTAGTGTAGCATTCCCTGAGACACTGTAGAGACTTATGGATGCGTTGACTTTCTTAAGTTGCCCTATCGTTGCTTCTACAGAGCTCTCTTGAGACACAATGAAGAATTTCTCTAGCGTACTCAAGTTAGTTACAAGATCTCCTTCGGAAAACTTGGTGTTATCTTGGAATGTTGCAGCTTTATCATAGGACTGAACCGATGAGCTTTCAGATTTTCCCCTGCGTGTCACAAGAATGCTTTCGTTATCCTTGCCAACACAAGAGAACTCTTTGACTTGCTCTCGGAAATATTTAAATACACTGGGCATCACTTGAGCCTCAGAGTATCAAGTATCTTACAGATTCCTTGCGACATTATTGGGTCATCCTTATCGGAAAGTACAACAGTAATATCAAAGTTTGTCTTGGACTTCCATGTGGTTATTCCACCGTTTGTTGCAATAGCATCCGCAACCATCCCTGTAGCAATCTTAAGCTCCTCTGGAATAACTTCGTATCCACTGGTATATTTAACAATAATACTTGAGGGACTAGGAGAATGCCAAAGTTCATATGGAGCTGTCATAGCAAACGCTGGAGTTATTGCGGATTCTTGTGGAACAAATGTAAAGTATTCGAACTCTTCATCATCAAAGTAAATACTTGACGGATCATAGGATACTAAGGTAACTCCTGTAGGCTTTAGCACTCTTGCGGTAACTTCTTCAACTGTTACTCTTGGGTAATGCCTAAGTTTACCTTTAGCAAATCCCTTGCGTTTTGTTAGTGATACCTGTTCAGTGTACGTAAGGACACCATAAGAACGTCCTGCGTATGAATCTATGGTAGCTGATGCGTCCCTTATGTCCTTTGCTGTAAGTCCGCTAGTTGAACAATAGGTTGCTATTTCAGCATCTGTTAAGTAGTTCATTTGACAAACCCCTGTTCCTTAAGTTTCTGTGCAGTCTCTTGTGATACTTTAGCTTTACCATTGGTGAAATTAACCATCTGATGTTTCATCATGATTGCTGAAGAATTACTATAGTTGTCCGTAAGTTCTACCTCGATATACTTAGGAGTTTCTACTGGTTCTTCTACTGGAACTTCTTTAGCTTTTCCTCTTGCCATCTTTTCACCACCTTAATTTCAATAGATTACTTATGATACTTTCTAAGTTATTCTTTTGAGTATACTTAATTGCTACTAAAGGAATACCATGAGATTTACAGTAAAGCCTCTTAAGTCTGTCTAGTCTTTTACAGTTTTTTAAACTTTCTTTTGACCATTCTTCACCTTTACCTGCAAAATCTGCTGGTCTATAATGTTGTTCCCCTTGGTATTCTAATAGTAATTTTATAGTTTTACCATCATCATTAAAAATACAGAAGTCAAATCTTAGTAAGCGCGTAGTTTTTAAATCTGGAAAACTATATTGAGTTGCGTATATTACATTATTTTTCTTAAGAATATCATCAATTAGTGCTTCAGATTTAGATGATCTACACTTACTACACCTGCATCCATGAGTTATCGATCTAAATGTAATAACTTGTTCCCCATGAACTGGACAAATATATCTGAGTTTTTGATTACAATTATTGTATTCTTTTGTCAGTAATATATACCCTAGTTTATCAAACTCAGATTTAACATATTCATACGAATTCCTATGTTTTTCCAAACAATTCTTTCTATTATTACCAATAGACAAGATATCTGTTGTCCCGTAGTTCTTCATTAAAGTTTTATTGCCTTTTATTCGCTTACAATGCTTACAATAGTCTTTACCATCAACATATCTTTTGTTATTATAGTAACCATAACATGTATCTACTATTTCTCCACAAATATCACAAGAAACCTTAATTCTAGCGAGACTAGTTGGCTTTAAATCCTTAGTTTTTACAGTAACTGGGGTACCAATACCAGTGAATATATACCCCTTACTAAGAAACAATTTTTTAGTTGATGGGTTCCACTTAGTTTCAACAGTTTCAGTTAATAGCAATTAATTTCCCCCAATACAAAGTAGAGGGGTTTCCCCCTCCTATTTATGCAGTAATTGCTTTTGTAAGACGAAAGTGCATACCAGTGTACGGGAATCTCAACACATAACTCATGTATTCAAGCATTTGTTTATCCGTGAGTAGTCTCTGGTTAGCAAGTGGCTGACTAGCGTTCGCAAATTCGAAGAACTGCGGACCATTGTTAATCCACCACACCTTATCAATATACTTACGATTCAAGGCTACAATAGTATGTGTAGTGGTACCGCCGGATACCGTAGGTTTAATAAATGGTGTAATCATGATTGGTAATGTACCAGCATAAGTATTAATTGCTCTAACATTCCAGCCTGGTACGATATCAGCAGTAATTTCTTGCATGTAGTTCGCACGACCTCTTTCTTCTTGAACCATAGCATCATACGTTGCAGCATTCATGCAGATAACATCAGGCATACCTGTGTAATCTAAACGAGCCTGCAAAGAAGCAATTTTGGTATTGATGGCATCCGCAATATAAACACCATCAGCGATTGGAGTGCTATCCGTAATCTGCGAAAGAATACCAGTCGTTTCGAACTTGTACGTACTAGCGACATCATCAAGAGCAGTCGAACGACCATTGAAGAAATCATTAGCTTTCGTTTTGTTAAACGCAACAATCATATCGTTGTAATCTTTGACTGTCAAGTCTTCAAACGATCCATAACGTTGTTCCATTTTCATCGTAAAGTAATCATACTGAATACGACCGCCATACAAACGAGCTACAACATTCTGGAAGTTGTTACGACCATAATCCGTATCGGAAACTGTGCTACCGAAGTCAGCAGTAGTTGTACCTACACCAAGTTTCGGATCCATTGCCATTGTATTGTTAGGCATTTTCTTTTGTTCGTTGAATACATGAACTGTACCAGACGATTCGATAGTGTTAAACCCAACTTCAATTGGGAAGTCTCTCAAAAGAGAATCATAGAGTTTTTCCTCATATCCAGCAACTTCTAACGAGTGATTTTCATTGATTGTTACGCCAGGGTATGCAGCGAAAACTTTAGCACCTTTTACGTTATCTACTGCACCCATGACTAATTGACGATTATAATCCATATTCACATCTCTCCCTTATTCTGCAATTCCAGCGTTAATTTTTACAACTTTGTGCATGTATTCATCCATGTTAATCTTACCAGCTCTTAAGTCTTCCTTGGCAGCCTTAACTAACTCAGGTTTCCCTTTGACTGGTTTACTAGCTTCATCAGCTACTACCTGCTGTCCTGCTGCAAGTACTGTAGGAACTGGAATGTCTCCTGCGGCTTTCACAGGTTCAACAACTGGTTCTACCGCAGGAACAACTGTGGATGCTTCAATTTTTTCTTTAGCTTCTGCAAGGTTAACCGCAAGAGCTTCCATGTCTTCTTTAGATTTCAATGCACTTGCTTTGATTTCCTCAACATCTTTGGAAACACCTTCGATACCCTCTTTGATTTTCTGGTCAATGCTTGCGGAAATCTTTTCAAACTTCGCATCGAATCCTGCATTGATACCATCGATAATACCTTTGATTTCTTCTGCTGTCATTTTATCATTCTCCTTCGCTTGTGCGGCAATCAATTGAGTTTCATCTCCATAGGCTGCCTTTGTTTTGTATAGTATTGTACCGCCGATGAACGTGAAATCGTCGATTAACATTTCATCACCATTGGTTCTATATGATTTCGCAAGAATTTCATAAGAGAATCCTAAGTCGTTTTTCTCTTGTTTGATACTTGCGCAAATCTTCGGGAACGTTTCATTGAATAGATACCCAGAAACCCATAGGTCTCCATCTTGTACCCATCCTTTACTAAAGATACCTACGACTGTCTTATCATGTCCTGAGAATTTACCATCAGGATTATTCCATGCGACATTCACTGGTTGCCCTATGATACTTGGGATAGCTTTCTCTGCGGCCGCTTGTGTTATCACAGCTTTCTTTCCAACATTACTCATTGGAGCTTTTACAGATGCTTCATCAAGGTTGCATAGGATACCAGTGAATGGCTGGCGGTTCTCAAGTGGCTCAGATACTGATAGAGCACCGCAGGATATCTTGAGTTTATCGAATGGCAATCCCAAAGCCCCCAGCGAGCTGTGCATTACCTGTGATTACAACTTTGAACACAAGTGATGTTCCCGTAGGTTTCGCACCAATGAATACTCCAGAACCACCATAGATTTGCGTGAACGTTGTGCCAGCATCGCGAGAAACGAAGTAGGAAATTGTTCCAGTTCCAAGAGTTTCTGTGCCTAACTTAAGTACCGCATAGTTATCCGTAGAACTCACAGTGTAAGCATTGGATACTACAGTGGCTGTAGCAGTCGTTAAGGTAGCCTTGAGAATCTTACCCGTAGTATCAAGTGTATAATTTGTGGAACTTCCTGCGTTTACAAATGTATTCGCATCGAAGGCCTCTACGATTTTCGTAGTGGTTGCTGCGGTAGTCCCAAGGGTAATCGCTGCGAGTGCTGTGTTATCTAATGATTTCTGCATTGGTTTATCACCAAATACATAAGCTCCAGCAGTTAACACATTGTCACCTAAGTATTTAAAAGCTTTCTTAAGAGAACCCTTCTCGCCTACTTTAGTACACTTATGGTACCCTAAAGTTACCACATTAGTTAATCCAGTTTCATACAATAGTTATCACTTCTTTCCTTTACATGCTGCCTTCATAGGACTACTAGCGGATGCTTTAGTTTTACATGCGCATTTTACTTTAGTATCCGCTGCACACATCTTTGATTTATCCATTGAACCCTTAACATTCTTAAGTTTTGGATTGGCTTTCTTCGCGGCTGGTGAAGCATTTCTTGCGACTTTTGCAGCAGTTGCATCACCAATCTCTTGAGCTTTCTTAGGACTCATGCCTTTATCAATGTACCCCTGTGCAATACTGTTGGATACCTTATCAAACCCCAGATGTTTCTTTGTTGCCAATCATATCCCCTCCTTCATTAGGTTTCTTACCAACTCCATTGAATCCACCAGTATCTTTTGCTTTACCAGATTCCTTAAGTATCTTCAGTTGATTATCTGTGTTGATAGCTCCTGAGGCTTCCTGTGAGGTCATCTGAGCATAGTTTGTGTCCTGTATAGGATAACCTAAGGCTTCTCTTCCATCGTTCCTTGTGATAAGTCCTGTGGTGTACTGAGCACATACGCGAGAATTCAATGAATTCAATTGAGCGTCCGTTAGTTCATACTTGAATTTAAACTTAAGTATACCTTCATAACCCAACTGAGCAATCACATGTTGATTCCACATGTCCTCTATAACATTTGCCCATGGTTTTATAACGTTTTCCAAGATGTAGTTGTCAAGGTCAGCTTCAGTAGATCTATCGGTACTTGTCATAACACCCATGCGTCTCGGTGGCATCTTGAAAGCCATCCCCACGATTACCCTTAGGAACTCTTGGTATTCCGTCATGAGTGCATCTTTAGATATTGCCTTGATTTGCTTGGACTCAAATGCGTCCCCACCAGATATCACAGGAATCTTACCAGTACCTTCAATTTCCTCTGCCATATACTTACGGAATTCGTTAAGGGTTGTTTCGCCCATTCCTTTGAAATACAATAGGAATTCTGAAGTTGAGTTTGCAGCTACCTCATCAGCTCTCTCGCCAGCCGTAAGCATTGCCCTAACGTATTGATAGGCTGTCATAAGGGGGCTTACAGGATACGGTTCATGCGTAAAGTATTCCTTCTGGATATACGCAAGTTGTTGTGCAGAGAAATATTTAGTTCCCTCTGGTTGCTGTTGTGCATATCTTGCGGCATCCTCATGTTGATAATCATAAGGGACCACATGTTGTATTGTGGTTGCATCAGTTGGGTAAAGATACAATGGATGACTAGTGTCACCACACGGAACCTTTTCAAATGCACCAGCACCCCTAGCAACCAACATATCCTCAAGGATTAGCTTGGTAAATGCTACTCTTGAGTTCACCAAATTAGGACATTCGATAATATTAGTAATCTGCTTGCGTTGCTTAGAATACTTACGAGTATCATTAGGATCAACATTTTCGATTACATATGGAAGTCTACTTATGGTATCCTCAATTTGTGTTACAGGAATTCTACAGATTGCATTGCGACCAAAGTTCCTCAGTTCAACATGTGATGGATTCTTAGGAAGCATAGTGTGTTGCCCTGGAGTTTTCGCAGAAACCCAATTGTAAAACATGTTAGGCAACACAGCGAATGCTGGAGGTGATATTTTGGTTGCTGCGAGTACCCTAAGTTTTTCTATGATATTGATGTAAATCACCTCCTCTCTCCTTTAGATATTTGTTATTTTACAGTAAAGTTTTCCCATTTCTTATAAACGTCAACATATGTTTCATTCTTGTCACCATTATGTGTAATCTCATAGTACATACCATCAGATACATTGGTACTCGCTAGTACTTTCCAATTCTGTAGAGTCTTTGCAAACCAGACGATATAAATGTCATCGATTGCAACCTGTTTTCTATCTGTTTTATCCACACGACTATTAAAGTATTCCATAACAATTTTCTTTGCTTTTTCTTGCATTTACTATCGCTCTCCTTTAGATTCCGAATTGTTTGTACGCTTGTTTAGCTTTAGTTATCCATGATGCTTCAGTCTTCTTTGAGCCATTGGTATCAATAGAAGCAAATGAGAATTTCTTGAGTGCTGTGTCGGAAACCCCTTGCATAGCCATCCATAAGCTATCGAATAGATTATCAGATGCAGCCTTAGGGAACCTTCGCATTTCGTTCATGAGTTTCTTTTGTTCTGGCTCATTGAATTTTATCCAGCCATTCCTTATGGGAATTATGAGTGACCTAAGTTTCATGGATTTATCGCGGTTAGTCGGTGGCTTAATTCCATTGGTCGGGATGATTATTCCTGCTGATTTCGCACGGTTATCTATGAGGTCCTTAAGCAACACTTGGAATACTGTTGTTTCTACATTGACTGACCTAAGAATATCAAAGTATTGTGAGGCGAATAGGAATATCTGGTCAATCACCTGGTCTATAGGTTTTTTACCAGACCACGTCTCTAGTACATAGTATTGGTTATTGCTATCTTTCCCTACAACTGTTATAGCTGAATCATCAGATTTCCTCTTGGCAGTTGCAGCAGCATCTATCCCGATGTACGCATCAACAATCTCAGGTAATTCCGCAGGATTGTATTGTGCTCTCTCAAGCCATTCCTCTTTGATCTCACGGTTTTCCTCAAGGACTCCATCGTTCTGATACTCAGTAGCAAATGCATCCTCACCAATTCCTATACGTTCCTTAATTAGTTCATAATAGGCATCATCAGAACGGTTCCAAAGTACTTCTGTACCCTTTAGCATTTCTTCCCTATGTTCATGATAAAACTTATCAGAGTTATCTATTCTATTAGGGTCCTCAAGATTAACTCTAACATCAAACCATTCATCCCACAACGGCGATTCAGAAAAACTTATGACTGCTTGATATTTTCTAGTGAAGAATGCTGAATACTGTGGATCTGTCAGCATTCTAAAGAGCAAACATGCGTCATTCAATATAGTACCCACAACAAATATGTTGCAGTTTTTCTCACCAGCTGGCATAACTACTTTATTAACCCAGTCCTCAATTTTATGCCTTTGTTCAGACGTACTTGAGTTAGCTTCTGAAAGTATTTCATCACAAATTATCATAGTAGGTCTATAACCATCCATTTTGGTTCCACGTACGTCCATTCCAGAACCTTTGACGCTCATTGTTATCCCGTTATAACATTTTATTTGACTTGAATTCCATGGCTTTTCACCTACAAGATTTCCAAAATCGGCAATAAATTTATCATCTGTTTCTATAAATGCTATAATATCTCTCAAGAAAGCCTTTCCAAGGGGACCCGTGGATGTTACCAATAGGATATTTTTGGTATGCTTGTACGCTATACACCACAAAGGGAAAGCATATGATGCCCAAAAGGACTTAGCGGAACCACGGTTACTCACGTAGCATGTGTGAGTCTTCTCTTCTTTATGCTCAAGAACTAACGATTGTAGTCTGTTGGCAATATTATAGTGAAACTCTGAGAGTCTATCCCATTCCTCTTGCGCTTCATTCCAGAGGTACGTGTGAACGAACAGCATGAAATCATAGCGACACTTATCTTTGTCACTTTGGGATACTGGAGTTTTACTTTTGGCTTCTTCAGCGTGTTCCGCAAATAACTCATCAAGAACATTAGCCACTGATAACACCTTCCTTAGTATTCAACAGATATCTGCTTTGATGTTGCTGTATTCTCCAGTACCTTTTATCAGAATACGTAGGTTGTTTTTTGAACCATGTGGGCATAAAAGATGTCCTTTTGCTTTGGTTGCAAATTTTGCAGGTTGGAACAATATTGAACACGGCATCGCACAGGTCAGGGTGTTCACGACTCATAACAGACTGAGGTATTATATGTTCAGCCATAAGAGTTTCATGCGACTCTCCACAGTAAGCACACTTGTGGTCAAATTCCTCAAGCGTTCTATTCCACTCAACCGAATTACCAAAGCAACCATTAAGCGACACAGGATATCCATCTGTGCTCCTTGTCATCGTATGTGTTTCAAAGCCAACCACAAGTTCCTGCACGTGTTCCAATGATAAATTAACAACAATCCAGTCTCTCACAGGTATTCTTATGGAATTAGCATAAGGAACCTTAACTCCACACCATTTGCCTATGTCATCATAAAAAGTTCTCACACGGTCAATTCCTGTGGCTTGCTTATAACGTGTCAACAGGTTTTCCATAGTATATCTAGGTGCCACAAATGGTCTTAAGATGCCAGCGGCAGACAATTGTTCTTCAAGGCGAATAACTCTTTTGAGCACCTCTGGTTGACTATCACTACTTGACGATTCGATAATGTCCCACACAAAATCCATAAGCTGATTAGCTTTTCTTTGACGACTCCATCTGCATATCTCAAGTACACCTCTCAAAGAATAAACAACTGTTTCTCTCGTTATTTCTCTGGTTCCCTCAACTGTGGTTACTTTAGTCACAGTTGAAAGTCCGTCAAGTCTATCGCTATGCGCCCTGTGTATCTTCTCGATTGCCCTGTTAGGATCAGCATACTCTAATGAGTCACCTATTTGCTTGCGTGATATAAATTTGTCACCGCTATTATCGGAATATATTTCACACAAGTTACCATTGAAAGAAGATACCTTTGAAATAACTAAGTTATTCAATAGACTTGTAATCCTCTATAATCTCTTCTCTTGCTAGGATGATACAGTCCTCATTATATTGAGGTAATTTTGGAAACTTAATCTGCACCCCTTGTTCCTGAAGGTAGATAAGTTTCGACTGGAGCACATCTATTTGGTCATAAAGATTACTGATATACTCTTTAATAATAAAGTTTTTCTTATGAATTACACTAGATAATGAATCAACTCTATTTTCTATATCCTTTTTAGTTACATCGAACTTATTGTTATTTTCTTTTATTTCTTCAACACGCTTATCATAGTATAATTGCCTAACTATCTCTTCCATGCCAGAACCTATTTCTTTAATTTCCGGCTCTATATTCCACCTAGATAACTCTAGTGTAGACGCATATTTAACTACCTCATCGTAGCTTATATCAACCACTCTCCAATGGATCTGTTTTCATTAAAGTGATTATGAAAAAATGTCTCTAACTTACTATATTGATGCAATTCTGGAGTAATATACTTTCTTACTACCTTATAACCAGAGATCATTTGAATACTCATTATTCTCTTTTCTGGATCTACACTTTTACCTATTTTTACTCTACCATTCTCATTTTCTATTACATACACATATCCAGCCATTTAATCTCTCCTTAGTTATATTTTAGGTTCCAACTGTCCCTAAAGTAGTCACAGTTGCATAACAAAAGAGCACCCAAGATTTCTCTCAAGTGCTCACTTCACTTCTATTGGGTAGTCGTGAATTACGACACCCATACATAGTTTCCTATGTCTTCATATCTATCATGCAGTATCAGTTGGTTATCCAAGGCACACCACGTGGAGGTTCTGCTGCCGTGCCTCATTTGGGTGAGAGTTTATTTTAGTGTGCCCCACCCATCACACCTGTGCCGTAGCCCCTACCGCGCTTATCGGCTATCCTTAGCTTCCCCAATGCGTCCATTGAATACTGCCGTGTACTTTGGCATCCTAAGGTCTGCATTAAATCCCTTGTCACAGTCAAGGCAACTGTTAGTCCTGCCCCACGCCATCGCATGAACTCGTGAGAACCATTAACAGCGTTTTATGTGTGCTCTCCACATCATCGAGCAATCCCTAAGACTGCTCTTGTTCTCCCCGTGTTACTTATGGATACCTACGAGCACCCATCGTAACCTGTGGATTTTTATAGTGCGCTATTACAACATGGGCGACCCTGAGGTTTTCCACGGATTACCACCACAAGCACTACAGACGCCATCCTGCGTTTCTATGGATGTTCGTAGACATTCCATACGGCTCCTTAACGTTCATCCCTTTGATATTACATATCGGGTTAATGGAGACCCTTATGTTACTTTTGTTTATCTACAGCTTTACCATAGATTTTCTCTTCAAGTCCCTCATATCTACTCAAGTCTTTCTCTTGTCTTGCTATGAGCTTCTGTTGAGTTTCCAATAGGCTTGCCATGTAATAATCCAACATTTCACTCATGTTGCCTATCTGTTCAACCAACTGTTCAACACTGGCTTCGTCCATAGTATCCTCCGCGAATCTCTTGTAGATCCTCACGCTTCTTATGATATTCCTTGAGTTCTTTTTTGAGATTCTTATGTTTTTCTTTAGGTTTCTTATGTTTCTCGCGTTCTTCTAAGCTCACACTTGTACCTCCCGTGGCATACTTTCGGCTCTCCGTGACATCTTACCACGGTAATCAGTTTCCAACGTTACTTTAGAACCCCATGAAGGTTCACTCATGTATTCCCCAAAGCGTTCAAATGAACTATCTTGGCGTTTATTGTCAAGTTGCTTAGAATCCCCACAGTACACACATGTACAATTGTCATGTAATCTCGTTAGGACTAACTTAATGTCATCATATGTTCCATTCTGTGCTTCATCAATGATAACTCCACAGTTCTCTAGGTTAACCCCACGCAACCCAATGTCACTTGTGAGACGTAAGGTATCATCAGCTCTCATGATATCAATGTGTTCCGGTTGTATTCCAAGTGTAATCAGTGCGTCATACACTGGTGTCCACATGGTTCTACACTTGTCTTCAAGAGTACCAGGAAGGAACCCTTGTTTTCTATCGCGGTCACTTGGGAATCTCACATAAATTATTCTTTGGATTTTCTCTTCAGATAACATGTTGATTAACGCATGAAATCCAATGAGCGTCTTTCCAGTACCGCAGATTGCATTACAGTACACAAATGACTTGTCAAGAATACTTTGGTAATACACGCGTTGGTACTGGTCATATCTATTGAATATCTTATCGCGTTCTTTTGTGTCCTTAAGTAATACCATAAGGTCTAGCTCACGTTTGAACATAAGAATCCTCCTAGAATTTTATTTACTTATACAAGACTTACTACGGAATTTCTTTTGTACAGGTAAAAATAGTTCTTCTACTGTTTTCCCTGCATAATATCTATACTGAAGAGTTTGATACTGGATTCCAATAGCTTCTGCCCATTGTTTCAATGTCCTAGTTTCTCCCATGTATTTTATTTTAATATTTCTAGTAGTGTTGTTTGCTTGTTGTTTTGGAGTTGCCCACCGGCAATTATCTTTACTATAGTTATCATTGACATCTATCCTATCTATTGAATGCAAGTGTGTAGGGCTTTTCCCCATATCTCTATAAAAATTCATAAAAGAATTTTTCCATTCATCAGACATCGTTATACCTCTTCCTCCATAGTATTTATACGAATCTTTATTACTATTATAGCAACGGTCCTTAATACATCTCCATATACTAAATTCCCTTGTTTTATACATTCCATGTTTTGTTATTCTATCTAGGTTATAACATCCACAACTTTTTGTCTTTCCGCTTTTTAGTGCATCTGTTTTCACCTCTACAATGTTTCCACAGTCACATATACATTTCCACTTTAACCAATTATTTCTACCAGTATACACTTTACCTATAACTGTTAGCCTTGCAAACTTACTACCAATTAAATCTAAAGAGGTTTCGTGCATAACTTCATCATGATAGCATCCGCAAGACAAAGTTACCCCTCTTATAAGACTAGCTCCTAATACCGTTACATAGTTTCCACATTCGCACTGACAGTTCCATCTGGACTTACCAGCTTTACTATTGTCTGCCCTACTTATAATACTAAGTCTTCCGAACTTCTTTCCAGTTAAATCTACTACATTACTCACGATAATTTACTTGATGCTGAACTTGCGGCTATCTTTTCATCACTTGTGAGTACCACAGCATTACCAGCAGCGTCATATTCCAAGAAAGAGTCTCCAAACAGCGATTCTTCCAGCATCGATTTCTTCAGATGTACTAAGTGCTGTCGTTGAGTACTCTGTAGCTGCGACTGTGATATCCTTTGGTGTTACAAATGTTACATATGAAGTTCCTACGAGCATCTCATCACATTCTACTGTAACACTAGTATCACTAGATGCTGAGATTTTTCCATGGATTTCAATTGCTGTTCCTACGTTATATGCCATTGTCATTCCTCCGTTTTCATTTTGCGATAACATTCGTTTAATATTGGGTCTTTCTTGATTTCCGCACGTATTTCATTAGCAAGCTCATTGTCTCTTTCTTTAAGTATATCAAAGGTTCTCTGTACAATCTGAGATACTATAGAAAAGCTATAGACTTTCTCTTGCATCCTACAGATACTTGCGACCAATGAGGATTGCTTAGTGGTAATCTCACGGTAACTCTTAGATAACTCTATAAGGAGCTTGCTATCGTACCTTTCGTCATCTTGGTCAATCTCAGTACATGCCTCTATTCTGTTGAATAGTGCTTCAGCAATGAACTGTATCTTCTCAAGAGCATCACATTCGACTCTATAGACGTTTATGGCTTCTTTAGCATCTTCCTTACGAGTATCATTGAGCCCTCTGTCCTTAAGATACCTATTGAGAGATGGTACAGTCACTTGGCTTCCATCGTCTGGTAAGTATTTTTTGGGGTTGCCATTAATATACTTAGCAATCTTCATGGCTCCCCAGCCTTTTTTCGAGCGTAACTCTTGAACAATATCCTCAAGTCCTAGAGCTACTATAGAACTTTGCCTTGAACCATTCTTTGCTATCTTACGCTTAGTCTTTACAACTTCACCCATGAATACCCTCCTTTGTTTTTCTATGAATATCTATAAGCAACCTTGGTCAGCCTTTGGGAACCAAACGGAACATATGCTAACTTCTCTGATTGCTTATAGATATCCATAGAACTTACATAGGAGTATATCATGGTTGTTGTGAAGCGTTAGCTGAACAACAGGTGCGTAAGCACCAAGACAGAGTTGCCCCCTACCCCCACAAGTGTATCCTAAGTATTACTTAAGTACCCTATGGTTTCTGCTAACGCAGATATTGTTTCGCTTCGCTCACAATAGACTTGGTCATATAATCTCTGTTGTCCCTATGTCCCCCTAAGATATCCTCTTAGATTACTTAGTAACTCTTCATTGCCTCTTACATTACCCTTGAATTCTTAAGTATTACTTAAGTACCTATCGTCCCTAATGTACCCCTACATAATATGTCCAGAAACTGGGGATATTTTCGCACGTTTTACAAAAGTTTTTTCAAGTATTTTCTAGTGATACCCCATGAACCCAATAGAATCAATAGTTTACACTTGAAAATATTTTTGTATTCGTCAGAAATACTATAGATTATTTGTGACTAACCTTTGATTTCACAAATTTTCTTGAGTAACATCTCTCGTCCCTTTACAGTCACTAGTGATTGTTTACCAGAGAAATCCCCTGTAGCATACTCTTTCATCTCAAAGTAATTCCCATTGTATTTCGCGTATGGCAATAGAATACTATGTTTTCCTTTGGTTCTATAGAGGTACCCATTGGTTACAAGAAAGTCTATGAGTTGCTTCTGCTTAACCCCAATGAGTTTTGCGGTATCTCTAAAATTAACAGCGTTCCCATGGTCCACTAGGGTATCAAAGTAGTTTACCTTAGGTTTACTTTGCTCAATCTGCTGAGCCTGCTGCTGTCTAATAGTTTCCTCTTGAATCCACCGCTGAGCTCTTGCAATGGGATCCTCAAGTTGATACGATGGTAGTGCTAAGGATTTTATTTGTGATTCCATATCGTTGAACGCTTGGATATACTTGAGTTTCCATTCTAATACATCACGGGTATTATTGAAACTCATTGCCAGCAAAGCAAATCCATCGCGGTTCATAAGGTATTCCTTGCATGATTTTCCTGATGAATCTTTGTAGGATGACTCAAAGAACCACTGAACGGACTTTTCCGTTGAGCTTAAGTCATCTATATGCTTCTCTACACTCTTAATAACGTCACTATGTCTTTTTCCAAAGTTTTCCGCTACATTTCTACTGGATACCAAAATTGTTCCATTGATTACTTTTACTAATTCATTTGTCATTTCTTTCTCTCCTTTTGTTCTACCATAGATTCTCTTCATATGACTGTCCTACGCTTTCTGTGAGGACTTATGAGCGTACTTTAGTATATTACCCATACACTTACATAGGTTAATCATTTGAACTCGTCATAAGTCCCTACAGACACTCAAGTATAACCAGATATCTTCTTATACATTTTACAGTTACTCGTTTGGTATCCAATGAGCTCATGTAAACATTCGAAGAACTTGAAACAATTGCCTTCACATGTTTTACATAAGCATCCATTGCAATTATGAGAGTATTCATACAGCTTCTTAGTTCCTTCTGCGGTAAGCTTTATGGGTCCAAATGGATCTCTCATTTGTTCACCACTAGAATTTCACATGAATCCACTTGTCCAACCAATGCATCCATAGAATCACTTGTGACAAACAGCAGATTTCCATGTCTTTCCCATGTAGTTCCATTGGCACACTCGTCTGTATTCATGTTAAGTACCATTGCATCACCAAGGTACTTAAGGTTTCTACTGTTAATTGCACTAGGGATAATCTCAAGGACTCGTTTGGCGTTTCCGTAGTATTCTTTAGTTTTCAGCTGATATACCATTATATTTTACCTTCTTTCCAATGAGGATACTTAGATTCTACAGTTTCTCTTGCGAGTTTCTCAATGTCTTCACGTGAATTACATGAGGTGATATCGAGAGATAGCTCAATAGAAGACCAGTTGTCTTCAGTAGTTAACTCAGTTTTCTCTAGATTATCTGCTGGGTCTATAACAATCGTATAGTCATCATATAGTGTTACCCTGGAATATTTAGGAGGAATAAAAGTTTCATCAGAACTATCATCCCACTCTTCAACTGAACATCTATCGTCATAATCATAGAACTTCTCTTGGTATCTACAATAGCTTTCCGCTGCTTCTTTGCTTAAGAACACCTTGTCGATTCCATAGTCTTCCCATGATCCACTTGTTACCACATAAATTTTCATTAGATTTCATATCCTCTCTTTTGTTTACTATAGATTTGATCCATACGAGTACCGTATGCTTCTTGTGAGGACCGTGGAGCGTACTTTAGTATATTGCCTATAGGATTACATAGGTTCATACTAAGGTATTGTCACAGACACTTACAAGAACTGCAAAGTAGTTCGGTTGCGTTAGCAGAAACTCCTCAGTATTCCTCTCTCTTCACAATGTATCTATCGCTGCACCTTAGGTCACTACGGGACCATATAAATACACAATCGATTCCAACGTTTATTCTGATGAAATACCATGTGCCTCCGATGATTCTTCTGTATAATCTGTAGTTACCTAACAAGTAGTCAAGTTTACTCATGTCATACCTCCGAATTCATTTGTTATCCCCATAATACATCAGAATTCACTGGTTGTCAATAGTTTTCTAATGTAATCCACACCTTTCTGGCGTACATAAGTTGTCGTAGCGACCACTTGGTTATCTCCAGCTACATAAGTAGACTCAACAAGCTTAAAGTATCCAGTATCCACAAAGCGTTGGTATGGTACATTGGTATCCTGAAGGATTCCTCTGTCTCTCAAGAGTTTGTATAGTTTATTTCTGCCGATTCCCATGTCGAGTACCTTAGCTACATCTGCCATACTCAATAGACTTTCAGATGACGCTACGGTATCATAGAAGTCAGCCTTTGGTTGCATAAGTTCAATAGTTTTCGCTTGTTCCGCGGCGAGCATAAGAGCATCTGCATAAGTCTGAGGGATTACATATGACCCACTCTTGCGAATACTTGGGAGTACTTCTGATGTTACCCAACGCTTAAACTCTTTAGCTGTCGGAAGTTTACTGCTGAGTACAAGTGAGTACAATCCAGACTCATTGATCACTGTCATTTCTCTAGATTGACCTGAGGTAGCGAAACGCGACCCCTGCTTATCATCAGAATCAACATGCTTAGCCAAGGCATCTTTTGTATTCTTGTACCCCAACGCATCCGCAATGTCCTTACCAACGAACCATGGTTCACCTTTTATTTCTACAGTTCTTACGCTACCAAACTTCTCACTTGTGAATACTTTTGTCATTTCATTCATTTTCATTTGTCTCCTTTAGTTTTATTGTGTACAATTGTACATTACGTGAGGTATACCTTTAGATTATTAGGACGCCCTGTTTTAGGGCACCCTTTGTAAACTGTAGAATCTACAGTTTACTTTAGTATACAAAAGGGTTTTAGTGAAATACTATGGGTACCTAATGTCGTGTTTTGCGACCACAGGTATAGCCTACGGTATTTTGGCGTACCCTTAGCTCACCCGTCTACCTTACGGGTCAGAGGTAATCCCAAAGTAGGACTACAGAAATCTCAACGACGTTTTGCCTCTGAGTCACCCTCCATTATTCTTGTGAATTCTTTTGATAAATCTCTGATATTCTTGAGTTCCCTTAGTCCCTTAAGGATATCTTTGGTAAGTACCGAGTCTTCCTTTAGGATTACTGATGACTCCATAGAATCTATGAGGGACTTTAGTTCATCATCTGTTAACTCTTGCATTCTATCACCTTCTTTTGTTTTCTCTTATGATACATCTGAATCCACTAGTTGTCAATAGTATTCATTAAGAATCATTCTATAGACTCTCATGTTAGGGCAATGAGTTTTAAAGAAATCTTTATCATTCCCTAGATATATCTTAGATAATGCAGCAGCTACACCAGCACTTCTGGACACTCCAGCTTCACAGTTAACAACTATAGATGTCTCATGGAAGTCCTCTACGAACGCTAAGATAAGCTTAGCCATCACTGTTGTAAATAACCTAGGTTTCCTATCGGATATCAATAGAGTACTGAAGTCCTCCCCTGGGTACTTATCGGTATCTAGGTCGTCAAATAGTAACTTTAGTGTGCCCTTACGCTTTTCATTAGGCGGCAATTGTATATTCTTATCAGTTCCAATGGATATTGCAATATGTTCTGTAGTAAACCTAGCTACTTCTGCTTCTCTTGCGGATATTGCTATTATTTTCATTTGTATTCCTCACTTCCTCATGCTTGTTTCTAGCGTATTTCTTTTGTAGTCCATTGTTTATACCTATGGGTGCTAAAATATTGCTGTAGGTCCCTACAGGTATGTCTATGGTCGTGTTATGAATTTAATGTGACCAATAGTAACTTCCATATAAGTGCTATAGCACTTATTAAAAATATCCAAATAAAACCTGTGAATATAACTCTAAATCTTAATGAGTACATTAGTTTATCCTCACATTCTATTGTTATCTTTTGAAGTACATAAGTACCAAATGGACACCTATGAGTGCTATTGGCATTCCTAAGATCAATAGCAGTAACTTAAGTCCACCTTGGATAGCTACTAGTAACAGTTGTACACCTAAGTATACCAGTAGAATTCCTATGATTAACTCTAGCATTTCTTAACACCTCCTTATTGATTCTATAGTACCACTAAGTTTATCATGAGTCAATAGGTATTTTAACAAGCTTTAGCTTGTGCGTAAGCAACATAGGATACATATGTACTCTATAGAGTTCTAATGATTCATCAGTGGTCATTAGTTCGCTGCTACACTGTACTGCAATGTATTCTGATGGTTCATTAGGTAACTATAGAGTACATATGGGAGAACGTAGTGGCCTAGCGGTCACTTGCTACACTTCGTTCCGCATAAGGGCTTAGTCATATAAAATATTCTATTGTGATGTGTTATAGGGTTTATTTGAATACTTAAATATACTTAGAGTCTTATGTTACTAAAGTGCAACTTAGGTATCATATGGTTATTTATGGTGATTACTGTTGGTTTACACAATTGAATAACTTTAGGTCTAATAGTGTAACTTTGGGGTGATAAGAAGAGAGGAGCGACATCCTAAAAAAATGCCAATAACACCATACGCCACAAGGGTTTGCAGGTGTTTTGATGAGTTGTCCATATTGGTAACAAATCACACCCATTCGTATCCTTTTTCGACAACGTTTTGAACCTATTTGTATCCTCTAAACAGGTCGCAGGTACTCTTGTTAACCTTATCGCCTATAAGAAATAAGAATGGATTACCATAGTATTCATAAGAAGTTCCCATGATTACCTTTGCTAGTATTTGGTTATCCACAAGTTCTCTCATGGCTTCTGAAACAAACCTTTTGGTATGTCCAGTCAACTTAACGATATGATGATTTTTGATGACTGTTCCATTGTTAAACTCAAGTCGATTGGTATCATAAGAAACAAATGTAACTAAGGCTATTGCTAAGAGTGCTGTAGATGACTTAACGTTATCTAACATATTGTAAAGGTGTAATGGGTATACTTTGTAAAACTGTCGACCATCTGATGTATCCAATTGAGCTGCTTTCTTCTTAGCAAACTCAAGTTGTCCTTCTGTTACTATTTTATAACTCTTAGGTAATTCGTCAAGTACTTCCCCTGTTTCTAAGTCTACTATCGCATGTGACATTAGTTTTCCTCCCGTTTACCAAGAGACTCAATGAACTCTTCATCAGTTATTAACTTAGTGGTTATCACATAGACCTCATCTTTCCTTATGGAAAACTTATCAACACAATCGTAAATAACCAGGTCGTCCAACTGATTTCTAATGGTATCTTTTGGTGTCTCTAGTTTATCCGCGGCTTGACCTAATGAAAAACTGTTGGTTCCAAAGGTGTCATATAGTTTCATAAGTATAAAATTGAGTTCTGATGGAGAACTAAGCATCTTAAATAACTTGCAGCCAGTCTTGTGATGTCCAAGCCCATTACACTCGAAGCACCTGTGAGTCTCATATGGGTTTCCATGTTTATCAAATCTTACCGTAGTCTTCCCAAACTCTGTCTCTTGTAACATTCGTATTGCCTCACGCTTCCATTGGTCCATTATTGTTCCTCCTTCTCATTCTGTTCGACTGATGTACCTTGTGCGTCTTCTGTATTCTCAAGTAACTCATCGATGTGCTGTTGGCTACATGTGACTCTGTAGAACCAGTCGCCATACTCTTCGGCACTCTCTATTAGCCCATAAGTTAGCATATCGCTAATGAACTCTTCTGTAGCTTCCTTAGTAATCTTTAAATCTACCTCAGCATCGGTAGTAACAAACCATAGATTCTCTTCTTTGCCACATAGCTCCTTAAGTAACATTAGTTGTTCCCTAGGTGGCGTAAGTAACTGTTGTAACTCACAGTAATCCGCATGGTATCCTTCGCATTCACATATAGGACACACATGATCCTCCCATGGTTCCTCATAAGCATCATCTGAATCCCCATAGTCTAGTATAGTTTTCCCAAACTCCATCTGACGTAACACTCCAATTGCCTTCTGTTTCCATTGGTCCATTTGTTCCACTCTCCCATTCCTTTAGTTTTTCTTATCAACTCTCATGATACCACTTTTGTATCGCCGTGTAAAGCTTTTGTTTCACCTATGATAAAATATTGGTAAACATTAGTAATATCAATGGGTTACAGCAGTTTTACGCTGTGATTCATATGCGATACACATGTTTTCTATGGTATTTCTAGGGAATACAAGGGTTTCCAGCAGTTTTACATGTGATATTGTTATGTGTTTCATATCGAATACCTATGAAGCCACGTGGTTCCTAGTGTTATGGCTACTGGTACCGTATGACCGTCTCACGTTACGCTGGTGAATATTTTGGTACGTACGTATGTACTTGTATTGGTTACATGATAAATACTTGTGAGCACTCTTGTACGCAGCGTATAACATGTGAAAACAGTAGTAACCATCAGTGTTCATGGGGATTGTAGAGTAAAATTGTGTAGTCTATAGATTTCACAGGTACCCACGAGAATTGCAGGGGAGTAATACCGCCCCCATGAGCTCATAAGAAAGCCCCTTTGGAATCTCAAATGTTGCCCCTAGGGTACCTGTGAGACCATAAGAAGTCCCGCTGATCGTTCATCTGTGTGCATGAGCAGTGCCCGTAAACCCGCGTAGTTCCTAGTGTAGTAGCAATTGTGTTCATATAATTATCATTATGCGAACATATGAAATACTAAACATATACAACTGGTATGCTTTAGAATCTGCTGCTATCGCATGAATACATAGCAAATTCATATGTTTACTTTTGTGCACACGTGGAACTTTTGTGAAAATCAAAGGTAGGATAGGCGTTCGGTTGCATTACATCTCAGCAACACCAGAGTACATTAGAGGCATCTCAGCAACACCAGAGTACATTAGAGGCATCTCAGCAACACCAGAGTACATTAGAGGCACCACAGCAACATCAGAGTACATTAGAGGCCCCACAACAACACCAGAGCACCCCAGAGACCCCGCAGCAACATCAGAGTACGCTAGGTCCTATCATTCCTGCCACGGTAACCCCAGAATCAATCAGCGTATCAACAGCACCCTTATGTCTCTCATGATTACGCCACAGTCCACCTGTTAGTCAATACGTATACGTATGATACCGTAGTAACTACTGTATCCTTATGTGACATTTGCAACATATGATACATTACGCTCCACTTGTACCCATATAATACACTAATATAACACTAGTAATCCCCACTTATGCTACTGTATACGCATGTAATTCCCACTGTGTCTCCACTTGTTGCAAATGTCACATAACTGTATACCTTATAGTAATACATATGTAACTGCTATGTATTGTATGTATAACAGTAGATAAAACAAAAGAGACTCCGAAGAGTCCCTTAAGTGATTGTTACATATACCTGCGCTTTGTTTGGTATGCCTTTGCATACTTTAGATGTTTAACGTACTTGCGCGCCTCTGTCCTTGTATCGAACGAGCGTCTAAATTTCCAGCTGTCATCCGACTTGTTATATGTTATTACATCCCACATGGACTCAGTGTCACTGATCGGAAACTTAATGATATCATACTTTTTCATAATGATCCCCCTGTGAGCCGATAGCTTACCCCATCCGCGCTCCCTTACTACTCTTTAAGTATACCATAGCTTACATAACAATGCAAGTGTTTTGCGAAAGAAATTTCATGATGTATCTGATATTAGTATCTGGTGCTAAACAATACATATATAATAACTATGTATACTAATGAATTCAAGTGTTATACTTTAGTACCTACTACTAATTGTTATGTATCCATAGTTTTCTTATACACTTAGTAGTTACTATTAGTACCTAGTGCTAAACAATTGATACACTAGATTACTAAACATGAACAACAGTACACTAATATTCACACATGAATAACAACAGAAACTACTACATATTACTAAAGATGAATAATAGTATATACTTGTTCACTTATGAATAACAACAGTATACTATTCAATCAATAGTTATCCACAACATACATGAGTTATCAACAGAGTTATCCACATAGTCTCTATAGTAATACATATGTAACTGCTATGTATTGTATGTATAACAATAGACAAAACAAAAGGACTCTTTCGAGTCCCTGTGTTCACTCATATGATAGTTCAAGCGTACTGTTGAGATCATCGAACATATCCTCATAGTATACGCCTGTGTACTCTTGTCCATCCAACTGATAATCCACTAGCAACTCACCATTCATCATGTACTGCGAATGAACTACTAATGTAACCGCCAGCATACATTTGATTATAAAGTTTCTCATAAGTTAATACCTTCGCTTTCTCTTTTGATTGGCTTAAGTATACCATACATACCATAACAATGCAAGTGTTTTTCTCAACAATTACATCACAATTCCATTCGCTTCCTTATATAATACACAAGAAAATTCACTAGAAAACTTTTGAATCTTTTGCTTGACATTGGTACCTATATATGCTATTATAAGTACATAAGATAAATCAACAGAAAAACCGATGACATCGAAGAAAATAACTGTTGACATCTTATGTACCATATGATATAATAAAGACAGTCAAAGAGATACAATAAAAACAAATGAAAGCGAGTGAATTGTATGAAACCAGAAGAAATGACTTACAGACAATTGTATACTAATAGAAAGCGTAAAGACGTTCAAGAGTATATCGAACGGATTACAGAAAGAAGCACAACAGCAGCAGATGGATCATTAGTTTTTCATATTTTGCTTGATGGTAAAATAATTGTATCTACTAATCTTCCTAGCAAAGCAGAAAAGGGGTACAATAGTTACGTAAGAGAACAACGAATAAACAAAAGAACCTGTCGAAACTAGGGCTAATCCCCTAGTCTACCGTTGAGTGGTCCTCACGGTGCTGATGAGACAAACTGAGGTGGCCAGGGATACGCTGGCACTCACAAGGAGATACATCATAAAACAAAAGTATACTTATAAAGCCATTCGCAACATGGGATTACCAGTGCTTGCCATTGGATACTGCGACTTACAAACGTTATTCCCTGAAACAGATGCATTCGGATATTCGTCAGGAACTAATGGTTGGAACTGTAATTATCATAGGACCTATGGGGGAAGCAGAGCCATTGTAAGCACTGGATATCGTCCAATAGGGACAACGGTTCCCCGTGATATTGTGAAGAAATACGAAGCAAAAGCAAGGGAACTTCCTACAAGCTTATCTTTTGATCGTATAGAGAAACTTTGTGAGTTACAAAAGGACTTCATAGTAGAAGCATTAGCCGTCTGAAGAGTCGCTGAGAATTGCGACGAAACGCCTTCGGGCGTCACGGCAACTGCACACGTTTCCTTCGATCCTTGGGTGCACCGAGGAGATGACAAGGGGTACAAGCGGAATCCAGCAGAGGAGCCGACGGATAAAAACAGAGGAATTCTGCTGGATAGCCTAAGAATACAATAGCGGTTACACAAAATGTAACGGGCGACTGAAGGGAGTAGGAAATTACCTATGATTAACTCAAAATACCTTGTCAAGCTTCAGATTTTACTCAGCACGAAACGCATAATCCGCAAGGGAATGCAAGTGGATACGTCAGAATTCAATGAGGTACAGCAGAAATGGCTAAGAAGCTAATGATGCTTGCGGTGCTATAATATATTACGAGGAGATGTATTGGTATGGTAAAAGGATATAAGGTATTTAACAGTGACTGGACGTGTAGAGATGGTTTTAAGTACAAGGTGGGGGAAACGTATACCCAAGATGGAAAACTGGAGGTTTGCGGCAATGGATTGCACTTCTGCAAAAAGGCCGTTGATTGCTTTAATTATTATAGTTTTGATTCTTCAAATCATGTTGCTGAAGTGGTTGCCTATGGGAAAATAGCAGAACAGGGTGATAAATGTTGTACAAATAAACTAAAGGTTGTTGGGGAAATTTCGTGGCAGGAGGTATTAAACTTAGTCAACACAGGAGACGACAACACAGGCTACCGCAACACAGGTAGCTTCAACACAGGTAACTTCAACACAGGCTACCGCAACACAGGTAACTTCAACACAGGTGACCGCAACACAGGAGACGATAACACAGGTAACTTCAACACAGGTAACCGCAACACAGGCTACTTCAACACAGGTAACCGCAACACAGGCTACTTCAACACAGGTAACCGCAACACAGGTGATTGCAATATTTCAAACCATGAAACTGGAGTTTTTTGCACAGAAGAACATAAGATTCGTATATTCGATATTGAATCGGATATTACTTTTGAAGAATGGAGAGATTCCAGGGCATATTGGATATTATCTAAAGTGCTACTAATAGAGTGGGTTGAAGAGTATAGTATGACAGACGGAGAAAAAAGCAAACACCTAGAGTATAAAACTACTGGAGGGTATTTAAAGAAAGTTGATTTATTTTCTGCTTATGCTGCATGGTGGAAAAATCTTAGCGATGCTGACAAGAGTACCATTAAATCTATCCCAAACTTTAACTCTAAGAAATTTAAGATAATCACTGGAATCGAAGTATAGCTATATGATTTAGGAGGAATACTAATGAAACCATCACAAGAGTGCAAGAGTCACAATGAGTATTGCCAAGGTTGCCCTTATACAACAGAACACGGAGGATGTACCGCTGGGCAACCTTGGAAGCACAAACTTACAGTTGTGGACGGTGGACGCAAATGATATACTTAGTAATTGCAGAGGTAGTACTTGCGTTAGTTGTATGGAAACTCGTAAGAAATTCCCCTTCAGGACTTAGGGCAGCAGATGGAATAATCCTTGGGTTATTTTTAAGTTCAATCATATGGATCGGAGGTGTTATCTTGTGGAAATTCTTGAATTAATCTTAGGACTCTATTGTTATCCAAAATATTACATCATAGGAGGTCGTAAGTATTATGCTTGATGATAAACTTAATGAGTTCGAAAGTATCCCATGTTATACAGTAGGTAGGCACTCGTATATCTCAGAGGACTTCCTACAATTTCCAGCAGGTACCAAGCGTCACACAGTGATGCAGTGGTTTGCTGATGAGTATCGTAAGAATCTATTGAATAACGGGGGTATATTGTTATGATATTCTATGTTACTGTACATGATCCCGAGGTAAACTTCGTGAACGAATCCGAGTGTGCTCATAAGTTATTCGAGGAGATACGCAAGGTATTACCATACAAATCTTTTGATATCCGTAGGAAACCAGAGGAAGACCCTGTGTTACAATGGAACGGAGGGAATAACCAATGATTCATATGATTGGTGCGCTGGCTCTTTGGTTACTCTGTAGAAAATAATCGGTTACGCAAGGCGTAACGGGTGAACAAAGTGAACAGGAGATGGTACAAATGTTAACAATAGGAACAAAAGTAAAAATATTAGGAACTACAACACCATGGCTTAAGGGCACAATAGGAACAGTAGGTGTTGTATCGAAGATCAGTAGAAAAGACGAAAAAGGCCAGTGGTATCTTGTAGAACTTCCTTATATTATCATGGGGGACAACAAGTGGTATTATGTTGAGCCAAAACTGGAGGAATACAAATGATTACTAAAGAAATGGAAGAGATTATCGTGGGATACAACGGAATACTTAAGAATCTAGAGAATGACATAAGAAGCACCGAGGCTAAACTTAAGCATAACCACTTGAAAACTGTTGACTTGATGCACGAGGCTGACCCTAGAAATCACATTGAGGGGATGCCTAGGAAACGTAAGGTAGACTCAAGAATCGCCATGTCACTTGGGTTAAAACTCAAGGAACTTGCAATGGAACATAGGGACCTTAAGGATGAACTAGAGTTGCTCAAGGTAATCCAGCAGCAATTTCCTGAGAACTCCAAAGGTAAGACAGCGGTATCTAATGTATCCTCGTTTGTACAGTGCGGGAAAACTAGAAAATACACAAGAAGAGTGGAGGAAAACAAATGAACACAACGCTAAGCATCAGAAACCACACGTACACCTGCGACATCTCAGAATCCGGCAAGACTACCTTTGAGCACTATGGGGAATTCATGAAGTATATCCATGACATTATCCAAGAATTACAAGAGGATTTTCCAGCGTTATTTCCTGAGAAACCTCAGCCGAAACTTCCGCTTGCTATTGGAATCCACAAGGAACTTGCAACGTGGGCTCAGGTACTAGGGGTATCCAAAAGGAACTTAGGTATTGCGTTAGGTAGCTGGACAAAAGGTAAGAGGTACCAGGCGGCCCTCAAGGTAGGCAAGGAGTTAAACATAAGATTTGGCGTTGGGTACCGTAAGAATGTCGTGAGCGTTCATCCGTATAACAAAAGAGATAAACGGTTGCGTAAGACGCAACGGGCGACCGAAGGGAAGCAGGAGGAAGACAAATGAATGTCTTAAATAGACTTATTTACGACCTTGAGGAACATCACAAGTACACCAAGGTACAGCTCAACTGTATTCTATATGGTTCCAATGAATATCATCACAAAGGCAAGGTAGTACTTGCGGAAGTCTATGAGATTACCTATAGGAACCATGTGTTAGCCATTGGGGACGAAAGATTTGGCGTGTACGAGGGGTACTATCGAGTCTTATGAGTCCTTAGCAGCTCTAAAGTAAAATTTAGGGTTGCAATAGAATCCATAAGGTAGTACAATACGAATAAGGGGTGAAACAGATGGATAAGCTTGAAAGAATGCTAGAGAAACAAAAGAATAACGCTAGGAATTTCGATAGACAAATTAAGGAAATCATTAGTGGAACTAGAGTAAGTATTGACGATGAACTTTTGGAATCTATAGATAAACAATACTTAGCAATAGAACACTATAGAGAAGGAATGAGTCGCTATGGACACTAAAGAGTTCTTACGTAAGATTCGCATCACACGCACAAGGAATACTTATGAGTCCTACAAGGCAGCACTAGAATCAATTGGGCACTATAGAAATCTATTGGAGTTCATTGATAAGTCTAAGTTATCCGATAGTACTATTAAGCATCATATGATTATCTATGGAAGATACCTAAGTAGTGCAGGAAAGCTTGATAAGAATACCCAGGAGATCATCTCAGAATACCGTGTGACTACTAAGGAAGAACCTTGCCCAACTCAAGAGGAATACCAAAGAGTTCGTAAGGAAGTATCCAAAAGATATACTCATGCGTTCCTATTGGCATCCCAGTGCGGCTTGCGAGTTTCTGAGATCGCAAAGTTAACCATGGAAGACATAGCAGAAAACTATGTTATACTGAGAAATACTAAGAATCATACTACAGTAAAACAGCCGATCTCCAAAGAAACATCAAAAGCTATGCGGGAAATTTCTTGGGTAGACTATGGAACAACAAGAGGAATTCAAGCGTACTTTCAGCGGTTACATGAGAAATGCGGCTGTAGTCAACTTACGGTTCACTCATGGAGACGCTGGTATATCAATTGCCTCGTAAGGAATGGCGTAGAGATTACATTGGTAAGAGCCGCTGCAAGACATAAAAATTTGGGATCAACGCAAAAATATATAAATACGGAATCATCGATGGTAGAAGAAGCAATTAATAAAACTTTTAGTGGAGGCGATAAGTAATTGGCAAAGGCAAAAAATCTAATGGGACAGAAGTTTGATAGACTAACGGTAATAGGAAAATGTAAAGATGTTCATGGTCATCTAGCTTGGATATGTAAGTGCGATTGCGGTAATGAGGTAGTTAGTCATTCATATAATTTGCTCAAGAAGTCAATCTATTCATCATGTGGATGCTATAATTCAGATTATCATAAAACACATGGTCTATCAAAGACAAGGGAATATAAATGTTATAGATCTATGATAAATAGGTGCTGTGTGAGTACATCTCAGGACTATAGTAACTATGGGGGAAGAGGAATAACGGTATGCGATAGATGGAAAGAATCATTTATTAACTTTTATAATGATATGGGGAAAAGACCGGGTAGTGGATATTCTATAGACAGGATAGACGTTAATGGAAACTACTGTAAGGAAAATTGCAGGTGGACAACTATGGAAGTTCAAAATAACAACAGAAGAAGTAATAAACTTGTTGAATATAAAGGAGATATTTATACTGTTAGCGAATTATCTAAAAAGTTAAAAATGAACTACCAAACACTCAAATCAAGACTAAAAAGAGGTCTATCCGATAATGAACTGTCTGGTTCACTAGACATGTCTAAGAAAAGAGATATGAAACATCCTAAAGAATTAACTATTTTTTGCAATACGAAGAAGATAACAGAGTGGGGAAACTCTTTAGTAGTTAAGCAAAGGACATTGTACACATGGTACGCCAAGTACGGAAGAAACAAAACAGAGTCTATGGTAGAACAAGCGATTGCTGAAGTGTTCTTGTGAGTGTGTACAAGAACACTGGAGCGTACTTTAGGAATAACATAGGTAAGTGTAAGGTGATACCATAGAGAACCTCACCAGCCCGCTCACAGGAAGCGCAGGAAGGCTCTGTAGTAAAAACTTATGGTAACTTTTCGACAAAACGTCGATAACTATAAAAACAAATGGAGGAACGAAAGATGACAAATGAATTAGTAAAGGTAATCAATGGTAAAACAGTAGTATCCAGTAGAGATGTTGCGGAGAACTTTGGGAAACAACACAAGGATGTATTGGAAATTATCAGAGGTATTTTGGCGGCGGGAAATTCCGCTGCGAAACTATTTGATTCAACAGTGTATCTAAATAGAGGTAAGGAATATCCAGAGTATCTAATGAACCGTGATGGGTTCTCATTATTAGTTATGAGCTTCACAGGTCCAGCGGCACTCGAATGGAAATTAAAGTACATTGCAGCGTTCAATAGTATGGAACAACGGTTAACATTCGCAATTCCTCAGACTTACGCAGAAGCTCTACAGTTAGCCGCAGACCAAGCCAAGGAGTTACTACTGGCTAAGCCCAAAGTAGACTTCTATGATTCCGTAGCAGACTCTAAGGATGCCATAGGAATGGCTGAGGTAGCAAAGGTACTCGGTGGAATCGGCAGGAACAAACTTTTCAAGTTCTTGAGAGACCATAAGGTACTCCAAGCGAATAACCTGCCGTACCAGCGGTATATCGACAGTGGATACTTTAGAGTCCTTGAGCAGAAGTTTGGTGAACCTGCGCACATCACTACGAAGACACTAGTGTACCAAAGAGGTGTAGAGTACATTGGTAAACTTATGAAAGCTGAAGAGGTGTAAAATTATGACATACGAAGAATCCTATAGAAACTGTAAAACTTATGAGGAATTCGAAAGAACTGTAAAGAATGATGCTATGATAGCTATGTTTATGGGTAGTGCTGATAGGGTTAAAATTATAGAATCCACGGCAACTTCTATAGCTAAAGAAAAGGGCTGGACATATCTAGTACCCATGCGCAAGAAGAAGGTTTAACAAATGAAACATAAGAGACTTACTGACGATGAACTATGGAAAGTTTTTGAGCTATTGAATTACGAAGAACACCACGGTATCTTCTGTACACAGTTGTTTAACAAGATAAGACCCATGGCAGAAGAACTTAGGGAACGTAGGTATCCAGAGTTAACCTTATGCGATGCTATTGAGAAAGATAAGCATGGGAAGTGTATGGGACGCCAAGTAGAATTTTGCAATGAATGCCCTAAACTTGTGAAAGTCTCGGGTGAACGAAGTGAACAGGAGGTAACAAATGAAAATCCATGAGATCCCATATGTAACAGCAGTAATTCACACGGAAACAAATGGAAGCAGAGGAAATCACAAGAGTTTTGAGGAAGAACTCAAGGAACAACTGGCAAACAAAACGGTTACACAGGGCGTAACGGGTGAACGTAGTGAACAGGAGGATAACAAATGTTAACTGAAACACAGCAGGCGATTGAACTTATCAAAGCCGCAGGAGATCCATTGTATCAAATGGCGGTGCAAAAGTATTTTTATGAACTCCACAGTACAGAGGTATGTATAGGGATATACTTGGGAATATTGTTGGTCCTGCTATGCTCTATGAGGTATTTAAATAAGGTTGATGCAAGGGAAACTGATTATTGGCAAGAAGACATTGATACTGTTGTAATGGCACTTGTGGTGATTGCTATAGGTGACCTTGGAATACTCCTGTATTATTTAAATAACCTATGTGCATATCTATTTACACCAGAATATTCTACTGTACAATTTATGGTAAATCTATTAAAATAACAAGAGGGAGCAGGTGAGCTAATGGAACTTTGGATGATTTGTGCAGTACTCTCAGTAATCCCAGCGTACATTGCGGATTCAAAAGGGTACAATTGGAAACTATGGTATCTTGCAGCGTGGTCATTGAATTTCTTCACGCTAATCCCAGTGATAGTTATTGTTTTATGCTTGAGAAAGAAGGGAAACAAATGAAAACAGTAGAAGTACCATTTATATTCAATGCAAAACTTAAGAAAGACCTTATGGATAACGAAAGGATTTGTCCAGTATGCCATGGGACTGGCTTGGAAATTGTAGACAATGAGTATGGTATCAAAGGAGACAATAGTACCGTAAGATTCCCATACAAACATCAGTCGCTTTCCTCATGTCGCAATTGTTACAATGGAGTTGTAAAAGTATGTGAGTTCTGTGGCAAGGAAATCAATAGGTATCATTACGATTGCTCATGTAATGCATACGTAGCCTCTGGCAGAGCTAAGAGGAAACAACAGGAAACCGAAAGAATACAAAAGTTATTCGAGGATGCCTATCCTTTGTCTCTTGGGAAAGCCGCAAGAGAACTTGAGTATGTTCACGTGGAAGAAACTGAAGAATACATTTGTGCTGATGATTCTGATTTGATACGTGAGAAATTAGCAGAAGGGTATCATGTGTTCGCAACAGAACCTGTAGAGATGCAATTGGATGCCTTCAGTATCTGTGAAAGTGCCTGCGATGAATTACACGAAGGTGCTATGGATAACTTAGATACCGATAGTTTACAAGAGATACTTGACAAATGGATTCAAGAGGAAGCAAAGGGGACTCTTACGTTTTACCCAAACTATGACATAGCAATTGTTGAGGAAGGCGGAGATGATAACCAATGATTATAACCAAAGAGTTTCTTAAGTCTATATGTCCAGAAGTCAAAGGAGAATCTGATAAATACTCATGGAATCTATACAGATTTCTAAAGAACCACACTGAGGATGACATTAGAGTTTTTAAAAGCGACTCTAATGTGACCATTGTCGGACATCAGTATCACGATGGAGTCAGCGGAAAAGAACTCATGTCATTACTAAGAGAAACCAGAAGAGAGCCAGAGTTTTGGGTTGATGACTATTGGGGACTTAAAGAAGACGAAAGTTTCTTTACTGAATACCAAAGAATCGGTAGATGCCTCATGATCCCCCACGATTACCCATGGTATATTGGAGAAGAACATAGGTTTACTCGCATAGGTAACACGAGAAGATGCGATTGGTGCGGCAAGTGGGAACAAATGGCGATCCATAAGAAGACTAAGATAACAAGGGAGGAAGTATGGGAATGACACCATATGAGGCTTTTGTACTCGTAGGAGCTTTCAGATATGCCTCTGGCAGACATACGTATGCTATGAGTATCGTTGCGGAAGCTATAGAATCTAAAGTAGAACAATTGAGCACTGATGATATCCACGGGTTGCTCAAGGAAATCGAAAGAAGATGTAGTGATTCTAAGGTAATCCCATGGGATACCATTGGGCATGAAGAGGAAATTGTGATGGAGCTCAAGAGGATACTAGAGGAAGCACTTGAATAACCAAACAATCCAAGAGAAAGTCAAGCAACGTCGCAGGCAACTCATAGTACACTCATATATTTACTATTGCTTAGATGAGAATATCATAAGTGACCGCAAGTGGTCCGAGTGGGCACAAGAGCTTGTCGAGTTACAACAGAAGTACCCTAAGGAATCCGCTGAGGTAGAGTATTGGAATATCTTTAGGGACTTCGATGGCAGCACAGGTTTCCACTTGACAGTCGATTGTGATCCATGGGTTGAACCAGTGGCAAAACTTTTGCTTGACAGAAGGAATAACAAGGGGTAACATAAGGATATCAAATCGGTTATGCAAGGCGTAACGGGTGAGCAAAAGCGAACAGGAGGGATAACAAATGACACTCGCAGAAAAACTAGAGAATTTCAAAACAACGCCTGTAGGAATAGCGGTGAGAACAAGAGAAGTAGCAGTATTACTTGGGGAAGTTATGGAGACTATAGGCATCAAAGGAAACATGGGAGGTCCAATGATGTTTGCTATGGGGATGTGCTGGGAAAAGTATAGGAAATCTAAAGAAATGTATGTAACTAAGAATCATCCGCAAGGTATCGCTGGTAGATTTGGAGCTGGTGTAATCAGTAGGTCTGGTAGAAATCTTGACGAAATCTATGAGGTTACTGTAGAAGAACTCAAGGAATACTTGGATACCATCGGGTATCTTAAGAAACTACAGAAGCCCACTTGCTTCACCTGTAAGTTCTATGATAATTACTCTGGAGCCTGTGGAAATGGGCTAAGCGAATACAGAGGTGACTTCACGAACGCTACAGATTCATGTGAACAACACGAGAGAGGATAATAGACGTACTTGTGGCTTCCTGTGAGCGTCCTGGAGCGTACTTTAGTAATTACCAATATAAGTCATAGGGTGGCATAAGAAACACTCTAGGGACAAACGTGAGGAAGTCAATAGTTAAACTTAGGAGGAAACAGAAGAATGGCAAAAGATATACAGATGTTTACAAATGAAAACTTTGGGAATGTAAGAGTAATTGAAGAAAATGGTAAAGTATTATTCGTGGGGTCAGATGTGGCTAAAGCGTTGGGGTACTCCAATAGAACCGATGCTATTGCAAGACATTGTAGGTGTGTCGTGAAACGCGATATACCTCATCCACAAAACAATAGTACAACACAAGAGGTCAGTGTTATCACTGAGGGCGACATGTACCGCTTGATTACCCATAGTAAACTACCAGAGGCTCAAAAGTTTGAATCATGGGTATTTGATGAGGTTCTCCCAAGTATCCGCAAGAGTGGCACGTATTCCCTTGTACCCGACAGTTATACCATTGAAGACCCAATTGAACGTGCTAAGGCTTGGATAGGGGAACAAGAGAAACATCGTGCGGAAATTGCTGTGTTAGCTCCAAAGGCTGCTTTCTTTGATGATGTAGCGGATTCCAAGAGTGCCATTAGTATGTCAGAGGTTGCAAAGGTACTTGCGATTCCTAGTGTAGGACGTAACAAACTCTTTGGGTTACTGAGGGAACACAAGGTGCTCATGAGTGACAACAGACCATACCAGAGATACATTGATAACGGATGGTTCCGTATGGTTGAACAAAAGTATTCTAAGGAGAATGGGGATACTGTTGTAACCACAAAGGCTCTTGTGTTCCAAAAGGGAGTCGATGGGATTCGTAAGGTAATTGGAAAGGGGAACATATGAGTTACTGTAGTCTCCACTGCCATACCGACCAGAGCCTCCTAGACGGGTACGAAACGATCCAAGAGCTCGTAGGGCGTGCAAAGGAACTTGGGTATCCAGCAGTAGGCTTATCGGACCATGGGACAATGCGAGGGGTTGTCAAGTTTTACAAGGAGTGCCAAGCAGCCGGAGTGAAACCTATTGTTGGTTGCGAGTTTTACTTTTGCCCCGATGTGACAATCAAGAGTAAGAACTATCACTTACTTTTGTTCGCTATGGATAACACAGGATACATGAACTTGAAACTGCTGGATTCCTTTGCATATCGTGAGGAGAACTTCCACAATCGCCCAAGGATTGACGAGGATATCCTGCGGGAACATAGCGAAGGCATTGTATGCCTAACAGCTTGTATGGCGTCTATTGTGAATACTGAAGTTGGTGAAGAGTGGCTGCTGAAATTTAAGGATATCTTTGGCGACCGCCTATTCGCTGAGATTCAACCGTTGAACCTTGAGAAACAGCAGGTATACAATGGTAAAGTCGTGGAACTCGCAAGGAAACATGGGGTTCCATTAGTAGTTACCACAGATGCTCATTACGCTCGCAAGGAAGATGAAAAGTATCACCAGGCGTGGACTATGATTCATGGGTTCCGCTATGATGACTATGAGAATTACTTATGGAGCGAAGAGGAAATCAGAAGTACCTCATGGATTCCTAAAGACACCATAGAGGAAGCAATAGGAAATACGCAACGAATCGCTGATATGTGTAATGTTACCATAGAAGTTGAAGGGAATCACTTTCCTAAGTATCCTGTAGAGAATGCGGTGGAAAAAGTTAAGGAAATCTGTAGAGAAAACTTTAGAGAACTAGTGCCACAAGGGAAATACAAGGAATATGGTGAGAGGTTCCATGATGAACTTAGGGTACTCGAAAAGTTAGACTACTTGAATTACATGTTAATCGTATGGGACCTTATGGAATGGTGCAAGAACAATAGTATACCCACTGGTTATGGCAGAGGAAGTGCCAGTGGTTCACTTGTTGGATATCTTATGAGATTACACAAGATTGACCCTATAAAGTACGGAGTTGAGTTCTTTAGATTTGCTAATGAGTTCAGAAAAACCACGGCCGACATAGATTCAGATGTTTCCCGTAGACATCGCGGGGAAATTATAGAGTACGTTAAGAAACGCTATGGAACAGTTACCAAGGTTCAAACTTTAGGGTATACTAAAAATCCCGAGAAGAATGATGTAGGTAAAGCAGCGGTACTTAAGGCTGTTCAGAGTCTTGGTGAGTTTGAGAAGGAATCCACAGGAGAAAAAGAAGCATTCATATGGACTCGTAAGAAAGCTATGGTAATTACAAAGAATCTACAAGAATCTCTTGAGGAAATCCTTACGATCCCATCAGAGTTTACGCAAGAGCAACGTGAGGAACTGCTAGATATCGCAACACATTTCTTAGGGCGTGTGGTTATGACAGGTTGCCATGCAAGTGCTGTAGTTGTTACTCCAGATGCCATAGAAAACTATTGTCCTGTTGAGGGAGCAAAAGTTCGTGATGCATCTACTGGAGAAACAACTTATACTTCTATGGCTGGCTATGAATACCACACAGTTGAAGAAATGGGACTTATGAAACTTGATATACTTGGGTTGAATACTTTGGATATCATTGATGATGCCGTAAAGTACATTAAGGAGTTCCAAGGGATTGATGTGGATATTGACAAGATTATATTTGATGATCCAAAGGTGTTCGCAGAGTACGCAGCGGGAGAAACTACAGGGTTCTTCCAGATGGAATCATCAGGTATGCGTAAGTTAGCTAAGGATATGAATGTATCAAGCTTTAAGGATACTTCTGCACTCGTGGCGTTGTTCCGTCCAGGCCCACTTGGTTCTGGTATGGCTCAACAGTATGTCGATGGTAAAAATGGGGTAGAAATAAAGTATCCCAATGAAGCTATGAAGAAACACACGGAAGAAACATTTGGGGTTCTTGTGTATCAAGAGCAGATCATGAAGGTTGCTATGGATATGTGCGGATGGGACTTAGGGCAAGCAGATACTCTTAGGAAAATCATAGGACGCAAGGAAGTCACTAAGATAAATGAGATAACAGAACAATTCATTGTGGATTCTGTGAAGAATGGCGAAGATGAATCAGTTGCAAAAAAAGTAGCGGAACAAATAAAATCTGCTGGTAACTATGTTTTTAATAGATGTTTAAGCGGCAGAGAAACTATAAAACGCCAGACAATGAATGGTAGGTTCATGTCAATTGGTGAAATTTATAAAACTATGTATGATAAGCAGTGGGCTAAAGAGAATGGACATGCTGACTTACATTCCAAATACAAGAGGAACGGTTATGGCGGCGGATTATCAATGATTGATGGGAAGATACTTCCGAATAAAATAGTTGACATAAGGTACACAGGAGAAATGGAAGTATACTTAGTGACTACAGAAACTGGTAAGAAACTAAGATGCACTATGAATCATAAGATACCAACGCCAAATGGTATAAAACAACTGTCAGAAATATCAGTTGGAGAACTTTTGTATGTCGATGGTGGCTATGATGCTTCTAAGAATAACTATAATTTGTATTCTGAGTTAATGCCAGTGAACGCCGAAGTTGGACATGCCGGATTCACAAATAGACCAAATGGTAACTCAGTTAAGTTTGCAGACGCTAGATATTTTATGAAGAACATGATGGCTCCATGTGAACGCTGCGGTAAAATCTCTGGTTACAAAGCTGGATTTGAGTTACATCATATTGACAAGGATCGCGAGAATAATTCCAATGAAAACCTCATGTGGTTATGCAATGGTTGTCACAAGAAGGAACATTACGCAAACGGTAGAACCAAAAGAGGCGAAAAGGGGCATTTGCTAGCAACAGAATCAATAGTATCTATAGAGTACGAATGTACTGAAGATTGCTATGATGTTGAAATGGAAGCTCCTAATCACAACTTTGTTACAGGCGGAGGAATTATAGTATGTAATTGTCACGCTGTAAGTTACTCAGCAGTTTCCTACATTACTGCTTATCTCAAGACATATTACCCAAGAGAGTACCTGTGTGCTACCTTGAACTCCAAGGATGACCAAAAGAAAATCATACCATACGTCAATGAACTCAAGCGTCTTAAGATTCCCTTGTATCCACCAGACTTATCCATAGGAAACCGCAGATGGACATTAGAATCTGATGGTATCCGCGTGGGACTTGAGTATATCAGCGGAGTTGGCAAGAATCTCAAGACAGAGCATGTGGATACATTTGAATCCGTAGTGGAATCCAACACGAAAACTTGTGTAATCCCATGTATCAAAGCAGGTGCCTTAGATTACCTTGGGTTATCACGTGCGGTTATGCTTGCGAAGTTCGCTGGTACACAAGAGAGTCTCAAGAGGGTACAGCAGTGCCAAGAGAAGATACAGCAGTACACAGGTGACCCTAAGAAGCTTAAGAACCTTCAGCAGTGGCAAGAGAAACTTAAGGATGCTCAAGAGATTCAGCAGGTCACTCCTGAGAAATACGATGTGACTGCTGGTGAGTGCGAAGTGTTATCCTTTAGTTTTCATGAGATTCCAAAGGTAAAAACTGGTGTAGTTACAAATGTGTTCACAAAGAATGATAAGAATTCACGAGAAATGGGATGGATTACCTTCAGTACAAACTATGGGGAATTCAGATGTACTGTATTTGCAGACGGATGGGAGCGTGTGGGTGCTCATGTAAAGCAAGGGGAATCATATAAGTTTGTCGTGAATGACAAGGGGATTCTTGAGGAATTACAAGTGGATGGTAAGGTAATCAAAGTAAACGAAAGAAGGTACAAGAGATGAAATTTAAGGTTGGCGATGGAATTCGTATGGTAGAAAAGTACTGCGCAGCAGACAAAGGGATGATTGGAGAGATTAGAGGTGAATATGATGGATACAATGAGTATTGTGTATTCTTTCCACAGATGCTTAAGAAAAGCTATGGACACGATTGCGATGGAGTGACTCCCGAGGGCGGCGGATACTACATTCCAGAGGATTGCATGGAGTTACTAGAGGAAACGCAAGAACAACCTTTAATACCAGTTGTTTCACTAGTGTCCCAGTTATCCCCTATTATACGCTTTGAATCACAGCAGCAACTTGAGGAATCACTTGCGGAATGGCAGAGCAGACTGTTGTTATCTGACTGGCTTATCATGGTAAAACTAGTTAATCCAGAGGAACTTGAGAAAGATGGAAAACTTATGGCTGGATTCAACAATTCTGAAGAAGTTCTTATGTCATCTGAGATATCAATTGCGGACGGCGAGTTTCCCAATAGTGTAACCAAGGCGTGTGCAGAGGAAACTTTGATACATGAGTTGTTACATTTGAAATTACCAATGTTTATCGTTGATGGATCTATTGAATCCTGCATGTATAATGATGGAGTTCATGCGACCATTGAGCAGCTCGCAAAGAGTCTATTGATGGCTAAGTATAACTTAAGTCTCTCATGGTTCAAAAACTTTTAAGAAATCGCTTGACAGTCGCAAGAAACCTGTGGTACACTAAGGAAGTCGAAAGGATGTGTTGTGGATGTCACGAGCGAGTCCGTGAGTGTTCATAGGATAAACTAAAGAAAACTAAAAAATACAAAAGATGGAGTGATGTATACATGGCAAATATCAAAGGTGTAGCAAAATGGCCAAAACTTGGAATTCCTAAGGACAACTATGATGAGTACAACAACAATGGCAAGAAAAACTATACAGTAGACTTGTATGTTACTGACGATGAACTTACGAAATTCGAGAGTCAGTACCAAGCAGCATACGATACTATTGAAACGAATCCTAAGTATCAAAAGAATGGCAATCCACAAGAGTATCCTAAAGAAATGCTGTACACACCTACAAGAGTTGATAAGGACGGTAAGAAGTTCATTAAATTCACCACTAAAGCATTCACAGACGATGGCGAACAGAAAACATTTCCATTGTTCGACTCTAAACTCGTGCCACTTGATAAACAAATGGCTAACGGGAGTGTCGTACAGGTAAACTATTCGCTCGCTGGTGTCCGTAACAATGTTAAAAATGCTGGGGTATGCGCATATATGAACGCGATTTGCGTAGACAAACTTGTGGAATTCGGTAGCAAAGGTACACCAGATTCCTTTGGATTCGATGTGGAAGCCCCAGCGGATTCCTATGGATTCAGTGGTACTGAAGAAGAGAACCCAATCTGATACATGGGAGTACATTTGTATTCCCATTGGGTGACAAAAGAAAACAAGCGGTTACGCAAGACGTAACGGACGACTGAAAGGAGTAGGGTAAACAAATGAAATTCAAGAAAAATGATAATATTTGCATGGTAAAAACATATGATGCAGCAGATGAAGGAATGATAGGAGAAATTAGAGGATACAAAAACAGTACTAAAGAGTATTGCGTGTTCTTCTCAGAAATGCTTAGGGGTGGCTATGGTCACAGATGTGGCGGGGTGATTCCTGAAGGTGGTGGACATTACATCCCAGAGGATTACATGGAGTTACCCATGACATTCCCACAGAAACTTGAGAAGTTCAAAAGAGAACGTGTGGGATTCCATGTGGATACCAAAGAGATTGCTGATGAGTTACAAAAGGTATTCGATAAGGGAAAACTTAAGATGCATAAAGATGTAACAAAAAGAGCATGGGAAACATTTGGGAACACAGGGAAACTATACGTTTCTTATAACTACTTCAATTATCCTAGGGTTGGCTTTGGATTATGTAATAGGACTGGAGTGAACCTCGACGAAATACTGCCGATTACCCTAGAGGAACTCAAGGAATACAATGGCCACCAGCAGACTACCATCACAATTACTTCCGATGGATACCATAGAGTTACCGCAGAATCCAATGGTAAAACAGCAGAAGCCTTATGTAATCCAACGGATACATTTGATTTGGCTGAAGGAGCTAAGTTGGCAACCCAGCGGTTAACTGAGGAAGAACCTAAGAAAGCAGATAAATTACCTAAGTTTTCCGTTGGAGACACTGTAGAGGTTATCAATGGTGGGCCAAATAATACTCCCGTGGAATCCAAAGGGATGCGAGGAAAAGTTACTTTGGCAGACAGTGAATATATCAGAGTTAGATTTGATAAACCAATGAGCAACTCATATGTGACGATAACTGATTTCTCATATTATCCTCAGGACCTCAAGTTAGTTCCCAAGGATGAACCTATGTTTCACAAAGGTGATCTTGTGGAAGTCATCGGAGAAAGTTCTCATACGAAGGGTTCAATCGGACTACAAGGGGTTGTTATGGAAGACGATGCCTTTCCATTTGTTACATTAGTGACCAAGGTAAACGGGAGTAATTGTTGGTCATATCGTCAGGGAAATCTTAAGCTTATCCGTAGAGCTAACGACTGAGGTTCACTGGAAAACTTCTGATATCTTTTCTGCTTCCCATGAGTACTCTGGGGCACACGTATTATGACTTAGGACCAATCATAAGCTACCCTACTGAAATACGCTCAGAGACGCTTGTAGGAACTGTAGAAGAAACTGATGCTGCACAAGATAAGTACCATAAATATAGAGAAGTAGCTATGGAGGTTTCTTATTATACAAATAACGATGAAGGAATGGATGGACGTGGGATAACAGCGATGGGAACAATGACAACTCAGGGACGAACTATAGCTATGTCTACTCAGTATGAACTAGGGACACGAATAATTATTGATGGACACGAATATGTTAATGAAGATACAGGCTCCTATATTGTAGGCAACAGAGTAGATATATATGTGGAAGATAAAGAGACCGCTTATAGACTTGGGAGAGTTACAAAAATAGTTAAAGTGGAGAGCGATTAACATGGGAAAGTTAAAAGATTTAACTGGAATCAAGATTAACAGACTAACAGTATTAAAAAGAGTGGAAAACGATATAAATAATAATACAAGATGGCTATGTAAATGTGACTGTGGAAATGAAGTAGTTGTAATCGGCGATAACCTTAGAAGGGGTACTACAAAGTCGTGCGGATGTTACAATAGAGAAGTTGTGTCAAAAGCTAGGTATAAACATGGGCACAGTGACCCTAGTAATAAAACATATAATAGCTGGAGAGCAATGATCCAAAGGTGTGACAATCCGAAGAACAATAGGTTTTTTGCATATGGCGGAAGAGGAATAAGAGTTTGCCAAGAATGGTATGAGTTTGAGAACTTCTTGGCAGATATGGGAGAAAGGTCTGACGGTAAGTCTATTGATCGTATTAATGTTGATTTGAATTATTGCAAAAGCAACTGTAAATGGTCAACTCCTAAGGAACAAGCTAATAATAGAAGAAATTCAAAAAGATAATCGCATAGATATTTATATGGAAAACAAAAGAGATGCTGATGAATTCGGCAGAAAATATATGGAGGTGTCTTATGACATTCGCTGATAAACTAAAGAAATTCAAAAGTGAACGTGTGGGGTTCAAGGTAGAAACTGAGGAAATCGCTAAGGGGTTGGCTGAGGTATTTCAGATGGAGGGATTATTATCATCCATCGGTCTTTCTCCAGTCGAACTAATGAATGTTGCGTGGGAAGAATACAGTAATGATGACCTATGGGTAGCTGCTAATTATCCTGGAGATACTGTGGAATTGTCTTATGGTACCTGTAAAAAATCTGGAAAGTATCTCGACAGTATCCTATCTGTTACTTCTCAAGAACTCCAGCGATATCTTAAGATTCGCAAGGGAATCCAAGAGAATCCAGAAGTATACTTCCCAACGCCCACAAAAGAAATTTATGATGAGCTAATGAATACGCTGGATAGCCTGGGGTGCCTGTGGATGTGCGGAGAAAAACCTATGGAGTACAATGGGTTCACTAGTGATCATAAGATTTGCGTAAGGTACTCAACAGATATCATGATAGATGGTTATGATGCTGGCAAAGACAATATCATCAGTCTTACCTCAGAACCCCCTACGCCATCCCAAACGATTACAATTGTATCTGATGGATATCACAAGGTAACAGCAGAATCCAATGGAATTACCGCAGAAGCTACATGCTGCCCAACAGATACGTTTAGTATCACTAAGGGAACTCATATGGCATTGCAGAGATTACTTGAGAAACAGAAGAAAGCTGAAGAGAAGCCTAAGTTTAACAGAGGGGATATTGTAGAGGTAATCGTTGGGGGATTAGATGGGACTCCTAGTGCTACCACAGGGTTACAGGGGAAAGTTATGCAGACATCTATATTTCCAGAAGTGTTGTTCCCGATTACCATTGGAGCTAGAAACTTCTGGGCTTTCCGTCAAGATGTTCTCAAGCTTATCCGTAGAAAACCATGCAAGTAACCCCAGAATCCTTAAGAACTCTAAAGCAATCACAGCAGGTGCAAAAGACTACATTGTTATTCTTTGAGAAAGCAGCGGAAAAACCAGCGTTTATACATGGGAAACCTACGAGCGGATTCTTTGCAGTTCGCTCGTTTTTCTCAAAGCAAACACTGGAATCTCTGCACCTTATCTTTGATTATCTATGGGAACTTAAGGAAAAACAAACGATGACCATGAGTGATTGCTTTGAGAACGCAAGGAAATACCAAGAGGAACTACGGTGGGATAACAAGAGTGGAATAACAGTAGCTTATGAAGACTATAGAAAATTACTGGAGGATATGTGATGGAATTTGAAAAGTATATGCATGTGGAACGCTTAGGGAAAGAAGATGTCGAAGGGATTACCAGTGGAACATGTTATGTATTTCCTAAGATTGACGGGACTAATGGGCAGATTTACATGGATAACGGTGAGTTACACTTTGGATCACGCAAGAGAGAATTAAGTATTACAAGTGATAACGCTGGATTCATGAATACTCTTAAGGATGACAGCAGATATGTAGAGTATTTTAATAAGTATCCAGAGAGACGCTTGTATGGCGAGTGGTTAGTACCACATACTATCAAAGGTTATTCCGATAATGCATGGAGAAAATTCTATGTATTCGATGTGGAATCAGAAGGGAAACTATTGGCATACAATGAGTATGTAGAGTCACTTAAGGAACTTGAGATAGACTATGTTCCTGTGCAGGTCATCCTAGAAAACCCTACAGATGAACAATTGAAAAAGCAAATGGAATCTAATGAGTTCCTTATGGACACTGGAATTGGCGAAGGAATTGTTGTGAAAAATTATGAATTCCATAACAAGTATGGGAATCAAGTATGGGGCAAAATGATTTCTGCTGAATTTAAGGTTAAACATAAGTTACCAAGCAATTCTGAGGTAGTACCTATTGAATTTACATTTGTTGAACAGCTGTGTACTGAAGCGTTTGTTCAAAAGGAATTCGCTAAGGTTTGCATTGATGAACCATGGGAACAGAAGAAAATCCCTATGTTAATTTCTAAGGTATTTCATGAGTTAATCAATGAGGAACTATGGGATTTCTTAAAGAAGCATAAGAATCCAACGATTAACTTTAGAGTTCTGCAAGGTGCTGTGGTCGATAAGATTAAACTTAGTTTACCACAAGTATTCTAAGGGAGGTGATTAGGTGTCAGTAGTAAGTACATTGAAATCCCGTGATTTATATGAATTCATCCAAGGGAAATATCCACAGGATGAATTCGTGAGATTCTCAGATGGAACATATAGATCCTCATGTGCAATCCACGGGGGAACCAATGAGAGTTCATTTGCAATATTCCCAGATAACTCATGGTATTGCTTTAGTTGTAACGCTGGTGGAAACATCATAGATTACCTTATGGAACGTGAGAATCTATCATATTCTGGTGCAATACAGCAGTTGTGCCAAGAGTATTCCATTGATTTATCACAAGATTCAACATTTGCACAACAACAGAGCATCGCACAGAAGTACGAAGGATGGTGCAGGACCTATGAGAAGGATGTAGCGAAATGCGAAGAATATCTCATGAAGAAACGTGGGTTAACTAAAGAGACAATTCAGCAGTTTCGCCTAGGTTGGTCCGATAGAAGTCATGCGATAACCATACCAATGTTCGATGTAAATTCAAGAGAAATCTGTGCATATGGCTATAGATTCTTTGAGGGCAAAGCGAAATACAAGAATACTAATAATATTCCTGGTGTATTTACCAAAGGTGAATATCTGTATAACCTTGATAAATGCTTAGGACTTATGAGGAAACAAAAGAAGCTCTATGTATGCGAAGGACACTTTGATTCAATCGCAGGAATACAGATGGGATATCCAACGGTTGCATACTGCGGTATTTCCTTAAGTAAGAATCATATAGAGTCCATAAGAATGCATACGAACAGAGTTGATGGATTCCAAGTGATTATCATACCAGATAACGATGGGAAAGCCTCAAAATTTGTCACAAGAGCTCGTGAGTTATTTCAGAAGCATTATCCACAGGCATCTGTAAAGGTGCTTGAGATTAACGACGGTGAACTGAAGGATACTAATGATATTCTATTGGCTGGCAAGACATTCGCTGATTTCCCTGTATATGACATTGACATCTATTGTGCTCGTGAGATTATCAAGGATCATCCAGATGATATCCAAGCGCAACAAAAGAAAATCGAAAGTTATGCCAAGACAATTACCAATCCACTTACTAAGGCTGACCTTGCGGAATTACTTTCGGAAACATGGGGAAAATCAGCAGATGTCGTCAAGGAGTTTTTAAGAGTTTCTGATGTGAATACCGAAGATGAACTCATGAGCGACTTGAGTGATATTAATGAGTGCTTCAGGGCTTTTGATGAATCATTAGATGAAGAAGAGATTACCTTTGGATATCCTACGCTTGACGCTAATGTTACCATGAGGAGATCATGGGTTACTGTGCTGGGAGCCTATAGCTTCTCAGGAAAAAGTCATATGTTAGTCGATTGGGTGCTCCATTGGACTATCCGGTTACACAAGAGGGTTCTGCTGTTTTCTCTTGAGATGACCAAAAGTGATATCCTTGAGGTTATCATAGCGAAAGTTATGAAGATTCCTCAGTATACCGTGAAGGACTTCTGTAAGACTAAGGATGGCTCTAAGGTATTTTCTGATGTATCCGATAAGATTGGCAAGTACCTCTATGTAGTCGATAAGAACTCCTTAAGTATCACAGATATCGACAAGTATGTACAGATATTCAACTTGAGGAATCCAGATGAACCTCTTGACATTGTTGCGGTGGATTACTTTGGATACCTAGCGCACTGTGATACTTTTGAGGAACAGTCGAGTACCGCAAGGAAAATGAAGGAGATTGCTAAGAAGAACAACATTGCATTTGTCATGTTATCGCAGTTCAACAAGGAGTCTCAAAAGGGTAACATGGAACCTACACAGAATGCACTCAAGGGCGCAGGTGACATTGGGGCATCTGCGGATATCATAATACTCATATGGAGACCTGTGATATCCAATCCACCCGAAAGTGAAATCGATAGAGAAGCCATAAAGTATCTTACGAAACTAAAGGTTGTTAAGGCTCGCAAGGGACTCAAGAATAACCAAGATAGACTAGAGTTGACATATGATCCACAAACGAGTAGACTAGAGGAGAGATAGAGATGAGTTATTTTATATCATTTAGATATGACAAAGGTAAAGCAGATGGATTCGGTAGGGTTATTTTAGATAACTGCACTGACCCCAATGAAAACACTAGTAAATTCTTAGGTGAGGCAGAAAGATATATCGAAGATACCGGTGGATATACAAATGTAATCATTATCAACTACAAAAGAGCATACTAAAGAATACTGGAGGTTATATAATGGGACATAAGGAAATCTTAGAAACACTCAAGTTAATCCAGCAGGGTTCAACGGTATTCACAAGAAATCAAAATAAAGCCATAGAAGCCATGTGGCGCAGAGGGTTACTATGGAAAGATGTGGGTACTGGGGAGTTACATGTGAGTGACAAAGGGAAAGAAGTTATGAGAGAACTGGAGGGAATGATGTAATGGAAGAACAGGATATAACTGGTCAGAGATTTGGTAGATGGCTGGTAATCAAAAATGATATTTCTAAAAGACTGTATTGGATTTGTAGGTGTGATTGTGGAACTGTAAAGTCAGTATATGGAGGAAATCTAAGATTAGGTAAGACAAATTCATGTGGGTGTTTATTCAAAGAAATTAACAGTATGGTCCATAAAACTCATGGGAAACGGCACGATCCTATATATAGCGTATGGGCTGGTATTCTTAGAAGATGTAGAAATAAAAACGATAGTCATTATAGTTTCTATGGAGGAAGAGGAATAAAAGTATGCGATAGATGGAATGACTTTATCAACTTCTATGAAGATATGAATAATGGATACAAGAAAGGTTTGCAAATAGATAGGATAAATACAAATGGCGATTATACACCATGTAATTGCAGATGGGTAACCCCTAAGCAAAACTCGCAAAATAGGAATAGTAATGTTTTTATTACAATGAATGGTAAAAGAATGGTCCAAATAGAATGGGCTCGACATTTAAAAGAACACCAGTCAACAATTAGTTTATTCTGTAAAAAACACAGAGAAGATAGTGACATTTTAATAGAAGGGGGCTCATTTGATAATACAGACACACATAAAGAGCTAATAAAAGAAATAGCGAGGGTTACAAATGGTTGACATTATTTGTGACGCTGACACCGTGATCTACAGAGCAGCGTCCTCATGTGAACACAAGGTAGAATGGGGAGGTTTCTACACAATCTACAGTGACCACAAGGAATGTCAGCAGAGATTCATAGCAATCTTTGAGGAAATCATAAGCAACCTTAGGAAACACAAGAAACTCACGACCTACAGCGTTATCATGTGTGTGTCTGATAAGAAAAACTTTAGAAAACTATTGCTCCCCACGTACAAGGCTAACAGAAATCCCAAGGACGAACAACTGGAAGCAATAGAGACCGACAGTATTTCTTATGTATCCTACAATAATCCACTAGCAAAGCTAAGAAAACCATCGGGGTACACAAGACTACTCCAATGGGTACGCGAGAATTATCATGTGGTCTGCTATCCGTATCTTGAGGCTGATGACACCTGTTCGCTCCTCAGTAGCCCCACAAGTATTCTTGTGAGCATTGATAAGGACTTCTGTACGATACCGAACACATGGTTCTATGACTACCACAAGGACACCTTGAGTTTTAACAATGAGAAATCAGCGGATTACTTTTGGTTAACCCAGTGTCTCAAGGGTGATCCTGTCGATGGGTATTACGGAATCGCGAGGTGTGGACAAAAGACTGCTGAAAAACTCTTGGATACCAACGGTGCTACATGGGAAACTGTACTGGCTGCATATGAGTCCAAAGGTTACACTAAAGAAAACGCTCTTGTGCAATCTCAAGTAGCTCGTATACTTCGCAAGGGTGAATATAAGGATGGCAAAGTTTTTCTGTGGAATTCAAAAGAAACTATTGACAGCAATGGAGTACGTGAGGTATACTAAAGGAGTCGAAAAGATAACAAGTAAAACTGGAGGAATTCAAATGATTAACAAAACAAAACTTATGAATCTTAAGAATCGCTTGGAAGGACACAACGCAGCATGTGAATCCGTAGGAACGCCTTATGTAACCGCAAAGGGTTCATTAGCACTCGCTAAGAAAGCTAGAGAAGACTGGGCGGTTGCTACAGAACAATCATGGACGAAAACACGGTTGCACAAGGGGCAACGGGCGAACGAAGAGAGTAGGGAGCGTAAGTGATTACCTTATGTATCTCTGGTAAGGCTACCAGCGGTAAATCTACAGCTGCTCAAGTAATCCTTGAGAATTTCACATCAAATTCCTTTGCGTTTGGCGATGATGTCAAGAGGATTGCCTATGAATACAGATGGGATGGCAAGAAAGACGCAAGAGGTCGCAGGTTACTACAGAGAGTCAGTGATATCGGAAGGGAATACGATAGTAACTTATGGGTCGATATAGCCATCAAGAGTGCCAAAGACTTCGCACCATACCCAAGAGATGCCATATGTATCTTTAGTGACTGTAGATATCCTAATGAGCTTGACAGAGTAAAACAAGAGATGTACAACGTAATTACCATGAGAATCGAAAGAGATGGCGTGGAGAAACTTGAGCACTCAAGTGAGACTGCATTGGATTCATACGGTTCATGGGATATTGTGATAGAAAACAATGGAACTCTTGAGGAGTTCAAAAGTAAAATTATGGAGGCGGTCAAATGTTATCTAAAGAGTTGCTAGAGAGATTCAAAAGAGGTGAGGTGGTATTCCATACGCCTACACAGGAGATCTTTGATAGAGCTGTGGAGGCTGTACAGTCTATTGGACTACCTACTGTTCCCAAATGGATATACGGTAGGAGTGGTGAGCAAACTGGCATAGATTTCACAACAGGTGAATGCATTGGATATGCATTTGTAGATTATTATAGGGACAATTTTACAGAACTTGAGATTATCACATTGAAGCTTAGCGACTTCAATAGTGAAACAAAAGAAGTTACACAAGTTATTCCATTGGATATCCAGGAGAAACTTATGAGAATTACGTATTCTATTGCTTACTGCACAAAACTTGAGAGAACTTACGGAATTGATTTGGACTTCGGAGGACTGTATGATAAACGCAATGATATTCTAAAGGAACTAGAGGACTCACTTGAAATACACATTTGATATAACTCCAGTACCTCAAGGGCGCCCAAGGTTTGTCAAGAGAGGTAGCTTTGTACAGGCGTATGACCCTAAGACATCTAAGGAGTTCAAAGAGAAACTTAAGAAACTAGCGTTACAGCAGTCTCCTACGCTGTCTGAGAGAGCCTTAGAGGTATCTATTGTGTTCTACATGGGTATTCCTAAGAGTAAGCCTAAGAAGTGGCGTGAGGATGCTGCCGGAGGAGAAGAAAAATGTACAGTGCATAAAGACCTGGATAATCTAGGGAAATCAACAATGGATGCCCTAACGGGGATTTTATGGAAGGATGATAGTCAAATTATAATGCTTAAGATGCATAAGGTGTACTCAGATAATCCTAGGATAGAAATGGTAGTTGAGGAGGTAAATGGCAAAATTATGGATAATGATAGATGGGACATAGGTAGCTTAGAGTGGAAACAGTAAATTCCCCTAGACTTTGTTCAGTATGTGGCGATAAATTCTCTTGCTCTTTTAAAGGTATCGATTACTGTAATAAGCATTACTTAAGAATGTATTTTAAAGGAACAACAGAGTTAAACCAATATAAAACAAAGAATTCTTATGACATAGATGGTGACGTAGCGTACGGTAAAACAACTAAGGGAATACCATTTATAATTGACATTGAAGATCTTGAACGATGTAAAGAGCACACATGGTGTAGGGACCCTAGGGGATATTTTGTAGCTAATATAAATAAAAAGGTAGTAACTATTCATAGGTATATACTTAAAATAGATACATGCGGATTTTCTAATGTGCACGTAGACCATATCAACGGAGACCGTAGTGACAATAGAAGAGTTAATTTAAGAAAATGCTCTCCTGTTGAAAACTCAAGAAACATTAGGGTAAAGTCAAATAATACATCTGGTTATCCTGGTGTAAAAATTACACCAAACGGAAGGTTTGTAGCTAAAATAATGGTTAATCGCAAGGAAGTACATGTAGGGACATATAACACTATAGAAGAAGCTATAGATGCTAGAGTATTAGCTGAAAAAGAGTATTTCGGTGAGTTTTCTCCAACGGTCAGTAGAAATAGAAAATATAACGCTAGTATCCATAAGGAATACTCAGATAACCCAAGAATTGAAATGGAGGTACATGAGGTTGACCTCTTATGATACCGAGAATATCCAATTAATTACTAGCGAGGGACATAAGTTATATACCCATGGAAACTCGCTAGAATCTTGGGTAGGACAGAAGTTGTACATGGGAGACAATTGGTATACTGAGGAAGTTATAGAGGCTCATTGGGTAAACGATAGAATACGAAAGGAGCGTGCATATGATAGAGCTAGAGAAACCATGTGACTCCATAGATATTCTCAAGGGGTATCTTATGAGAGCTGAAGGGAAACAATGGACACTATACAAGAGAATCTTGGTGACCCCAAAGGACCCTAAGGAACAGCAGTATTACGAATGGAAGCCTATTGGGTTCTACAGTTTTCTCTCACAGTTGTTCACAAGGGTTACTGATGAAGAACTCAAGAACTGCAAGAGTATGGAAGAGATACTAGGGAGACTAAAGGAATTACAAAAGTATTTCGAAAAGAAGCTGGAGGTTGACTTATGAAAGAACAATTGAAGAAACTATGGGATTGGCTATGGGGAAACAAAAGTGAACCATGCGGTAACATATGAAATCGGGAGGGAACGTATTGGAATCTAATACAAACTTAGGTGGCAAATGGTATGACAAGGAAATTGGCAAGGGTATCTTTAGTAAGAAGTACATGCATGAGGATGACAAGGGAGTCGCGGATGTATTCAAAAGGGTTGCTAAGACATCCCAAGTAGAAGCAATGGAAGAGCATATGGAGCGTGGGGATATCCTACCAGCAGGACGCTCGATATACGGTGCGGAATCCAAGGGGAAGTTTAAGGTAACTTTGTCAAACTGTTACATTCTTAGGAGTCCTACTGACACCATTGAGGATATATATGACACCAATAAGGAAATGGCTAGGGTATTCTCATATGGAGGAGGATGCGGAATCTCCATCAGTAACCTGCGACCTAAGGGGGCTAAGGTTAACAACAGTGCCAAGACATCATCAGGAGCCGTAAGTTTCCTTGAGTTATTCAACAGTACAGGTGATGTCATCGGGCAGAATGGTAGACGTGCAGCAATCATGGTAATGCTTGATTGTTCTCATCCGGATCTCTATGAGTTCCTCAAGATTAAACAGACGAATCACAAGTTGGAATCCATGAATATTTCCATTAAATTTACAGATGAGTTCATGGTTGCTGTTAGGGATAACACAGAGTATACCTTACGATTTGATGTAGAGTCCACAGGGGAACATATAGAACGAACTATTGATGCTCGTAAGTTCTTTGAGGAGTTCTGTGAGACGAACTGGGATTTTGGAGACCCTGGAGCTTGTTATATAACCCCTGTGAGAGACTATAACTTGCTAAGTAGATATCCGGAGTACCAAATAGACTGTAGTAACCCATGCGTAACTGGTGATACTATTGTAATGACAAGAAATGGTTATGAACCAATAGTAAAACTAATTGATAAACCTTGTGACATTTGGAATGGATATGAGTGGAGCACTGTTATCCCTAAGGTAACTGGTCGCAATCAAAAAATGCTGAAGGTATCGCTGTCAAATGGGATGTCATTGGATTGCACAAGATATCATAAGTTTATTCTTAAGGATGACAGCAGGGTAAAAGCAGAAGAACTAACTGTTGGCGATAAGTTGTCCAAGTGGGATTACCCAGTAATCACCGGTGATAATAGTAGCTTGTATGAGGGTAAAGTAAATCCCTACATGAACGGATTTTATAGCGGCGACGGAACAAAAAATAGAAGCGAAATAGTGGTTTACGCTGACAAGAGAAAACTAATAGATAAACTTGAACCATTAAGAGTTCTACCGTATGATGGGTTTTCTAAAGTTATTCTATCGGAAGTGCCGATTGGAAAATCATTCGTACCTACTGTTTCTGAATCCATCTCTTTTAGATTGAAATGGCTAGCTGGGCTTATCGACTCAGACGGATGTAAAAATGATGAGACTGGCAGCATAGCTATATCAAGTATAGATAGAGAATTTATTGGAAATGTTCAGCTAATGTTGTCTACAATGGGTTGCCATTCATCTATAGCAAAAATGAGAGCTGCTGGAAAAAAACTTCTGCCTAAGAATGATGGATCTGGTGAATACGGAGAATACTATTGTCAAGATTGCTATAGGATAGTTATAAGTTGCTTTTATGTTAAGAAATTATTAGACATTGGTTTAGAATTGTTTAGAGTAGAGGTTAATCCTCATCCAAACAGAGACGCTGGCAGATTTGTTTATGTAACAAAAATAGAGAAGATTGAAGATGAATCAATTGTCTATTGTTTTGACGAACCAATCAATCACTCAGGTATATTTAATGGAATTATGACAGCACAGTGCTCAGAATTTTTTGGAAATGCTGGCAACAGCTGTAACTTGACAAGTATCAACTTGTACAACATTGTATCACATCCGTTTACTAAGGAAGCTAAAGTAGACTATGGGAAACTTAAACAACTCGTAACAACTTCAGTTGTAGCTCTTAACAATATCTTAGATTACGGATATGAACTACAGCCACTTGAGATTAACCGTGAGTGTATCAAGGATTGGCGTTCAATTGGCTTGGGAGTTATGGGTATCTCAGATATGTATGTGGCTCTTGGGTTGCGCTACGGTTCAGAAGAAGCTAATGGGTTGACAGAGGATGTATTCCATGTTATACTCAAGGAGTCGATAAGAGCTTCTGCAATGCTCGCGAGTAAACATGGGACATTCGGGAAGTACAACTGGAAGAAAACTAAAGAGTCTCCAATGATGAAACTACTGGAAGGAACTGAAGAATACCGACTGGTACAGAAGTATGGCTTACGTAACGGTACATTGCTTTCCATTGCACCAACAGGCTCCATTGCAACAGCCATTGGAGTATCAACAGGCATCGAGCCATTCTTTAGAGTATCTTATGAACGTACAACACATTCCATGGAGGGTGAAGGGAAAACTTTTGTGGTCCACTCGAAATCTGTAGAAGACCTATTGAGATTCCATGGATTGCCACAAGATATGCCAGTGGAATCCATTAAGGAACGCTTCCCGTTTGTTGTGGATACTGATGATATCGCACCATCGGACCGTGTGAGGACTCAATCGGTAATCCAACAGTACGTTGACAATGCCATCAGTTCTACAGTGAACCTTAAGGAATCTGCGACACCTCAAGATATCTTTGAGATTTACATGGCAGCATGGAAGGGTAAACTCAAGGGTATTACAGTGTTTCGCGATGGATGTGCCAGAGGTAATATCTTGGGAGTCAAGAAGGATAAACCGAAGTTACGCCGCAGAGATATCCATAAGATTAACGGTAGCACATTCAAGAAGAGTTCCTCATGTGCTCAATCGATGTACGTAACAGTCAACAGCATTGACCAAGGGACTCCATTTGAAATCTTCACAAACTCCTCTGGTGGTTGTGCAAGTAACATTGGTACCATAACGAGACTTACGTCACTTGCGTTACGCCATGGGGTATCAGCAGAGTCAGTCATAAGGGAACTCAAGGAAAACAAATGTCCTGCATGTCAACTCTTGAGACGCCAAGGTAATGCAGATGTATCCTTATCATGCGGCAGTGCAATCGCAGAAGCTCTTGAGGAAAGCTGCGGAAGTACGCAAGGGGTAACTAAGGGAATCACAAAAGAATTACAAGAGACTAAACTGGAGTGTCCAGAATGTCATGAGAAAACACTGGTATCCACTGGTAAATGTTTCTCATGTTCAAACTGCGGATATTCCAAATGTGACTGACGGGGGGGTGATAACATATGAAATCAATGACAACCTTACGATACCAAGTAGATATCTCAGCTACCTTTGAGACACCTGCTGATTACACACTTGATGGTGCAAGGGAAATTCTTGAGGATGCTTTTAGTGAGCTTCTCAAGGCTATCCCAGGATTCCAAGTGAGTGTCAAGACAATACGAGAGGAAACGGTGGTGTACAAATGAGTTGGTTTTGGAAAGCAAAAGAGGAACCATGCGGTAGCATAGCAAATGCATTAGGTAACTTTAAGAAACAACAGGATATCGATGGATTACAAAAGGAACTCGATAGTATCAAAGGAGAACAAAAGAGACTTCATGAAAAAGTTTATGGTGACCGTAAGTTTTTAATCCATGGAACGGTATGGAGTGGGTTAGGCGCCTATCATGCAACTGAAGAGTTTGCCAGATACGACGGTGAATACAATGGTATAACAATTGATAATCGGCAGTTGTCCAATGAAGATGCCATAAGGCTTGCTGAGTTTATCTTAGATAATCTTAAGGAGGACAAATGAACAACTATCAGTTACTACAGAACTTACATGAGAGAAACATAAGAGTTACCAACGCTTACTGCTACGATCTTGCGAATTCCCTTGTCAGCAGCGGCTACCCTATGTTAACCAAAGTAGTTCCACGGGATGCCAATGAATCCGATGTGAAACGTGCGGTTAAACTTGCGAATACACCAGTAGGCAGTGGACACAACAATTTCCTCTGTGGGATTCGCGTGAGCTTTGACTTGACGGTTCCACGGTACATCTGGCAGGAAGCACAACGGTACCATTGGTTTGACATTGTGAGTTCCCAAAGCACCATGCATAAGATAACTGAGATGGACTTGTGGGCTGATGATTTTACTGATGATACTCCATCTGCTTCTGTAGATATCCTCAAGAAGAAACAAAAGGAATATGTTAAAGATAATACAGAAAGAAACTTTAGAAAGCTCAAGAGTTCAATCCCAGAGGGACTTCTGTTGACCGCAAGGATTTCCACGAACTATCAGCAGTTACGCACTATTTTTACCCAGAGAGTAGTTTGTAAGCATAGACTTAAAGAATGGGAATATTTTGGAGAATGGATAAGGGGGCTGCCTATGTCTAGGGAGTTAATCACTAATGAATGATCCAAGCGGCATTGTAGGTAATAAGTATAGGAAATGGAGTATTGAAGATGCTATCAATATCCCTATTGGCAAAGTACGTCACTACCATATGGAAAGGAATTGATAACTGGTGAAACCGTATGTAGCAAAAGTCACATTTGACGTAAGTTTCCATAGCAATTCAGATGATCCACTAGCGGACTTTATGGAACACAATAGTGAACTAGCGGAAATGGTATATGAACACTTCGGTAACATAGAAATTCAAGAGGATGACATGGAGGTAGACGAATGTACCCACAAGTGAATTACTTATGAAGATTCACGTGAGAATCAATCAAATTTAGGAGGAATATAGATGAAGTTTGAAAAAAATACATTAGTCTCATTGCTAGACAGCGGCAAAGCAGCAGTTTTAGAAGAGAAACTTATAGATTCCGACAGATGGTCTCTATACTATTCTTTAGTTTTCGCATATGACGGCAAGACATATCAAACAAAATATTCTAAAGGAGCAACCGAATACCAGATGGAAGAACTGTGGGAATACGAGGACGAGGTAGAATGTACACTAGTAGAACAAAAGGAAGTGTTGGTAAAACAATGGGTTCCTGTGGAGGTAGACGAATGAAAACAACAGTAGACGCATTTGGTACAGAGGTAGTCATAGATGATATTGTGGTATTTAAGGGACAGCATAAGTATCTTGAGAAAGGCTTAGTTATCAAGTGTACTCCTCATGGTGCTACAGTGATTTGCGGCATCCATAAGGCAAATGTGAGAAGCGAAAGAATCTACAAGGTATTCAGCGACCAGCAACGGTTAAACCTAGAGGCATCTCTTGAGTACTCTAAAGAATATATAGATGTACTTCGGGTAGATGACGGACAGCAGGTGATCCAATGAGATACTTTAGTAAACTAAACGATTCAGTAGAACTACCAGCGAGAGCCACAAAAGGCTCCGCTGGTTATGACATAAGAGTTACAGAGGGTGGCATAGTACCTCCTGGTAAAACTGTAGTATTCAGCACGGGACTTACGGTAACTATGGAACCAGATGAAGTACTGCTGATTTACCCTAGGAGTTCCATTGGCATCAAGAGACACCTTATGTTATCCAACACAACTGGTGTGATTGACTCAGATTATACAGAAGAAATCCATATGGCTCTTACAAACTTCGGGGAAAGAACACAGATAATCAATAGTAGTGAAAGGGTAGCACAGGGAATCTTCACAAAGTATCTAGTGGCTACAGATGATAACACAACAGATGAACGCACGGGCGGCATCGGAAGTACAGGGAGATGAACATATGATTACTGATGAGAAAGCAATGAAATATGTAAGGAAACTTAACAAGTTCTGTGGGGAACGCAGTTGTAGCAAATGTATCTTTCAGTATATTGATACGCATACCGCTTGTCCCATAGCTGTTCTAACGTCTAACTTTGAAGTTTGCATTGGTAAACCATTATGATCCATCAGATTCTTATAGACTACAGAGACTCTGGAGATTACTTCAGATTCTCTATTGACTCCACAGAAAGACTAGAAGACATCCTTACGTATTTCCAACAGTATTCCAAAGACGTACGCTACTGGCGTTCACAAGAAGAGCCTAGGAGAAACGAGAAGGGAACTAGGGTTACACCAGTAGGCACATTGATATCATGCGGATACTTTGGTACTAAGATAGGGTATCAAATGAGATTCGAAAAGAGTGACTATAGACTTAAAGGAGTACTCGATAGTATACCTGATGAAAGGCATGTGATTGCATATGACTACACAACTGATTACTGATGAACAAGCAATAGAATACGCAAGAGAACTAGAGAAATACTGTAATAATAGAAGAAACTGTTCTGAATGCCCATTTGAAACAGACAAATCTCTTGACGCATGGGGAGAAACTACCGACTGCATAGGAAATTCTCTAAAGGATCTTAAGAAACCATTAGGTGATGCCATTGGATAAACTAGAGCAACTACTGGTAGACAATAGTCCTCAAGTGTTACTCCGCAAGCTCGAAGGAGATACCATAAGAGAGGACAGAAGGTACTATAGGGATACCGAAAGAATCCGTGGGAAACTTACAGATTATATAAAAGTCCCACGGGACCCCTTGGATTACCTTGTGGAACAAGAGGAGAAGCAAGAGATTCTCGCAGTAGTACAAAAGATATACCGTGAGTTACCACAAGAGCTATCTGAGGTATTCCAACTGATGGTAATCAAGGGATATACCAAGCAAGCCGCCTCAGACTTCCTAGGAGTGTCTCTAGCGACAGTTTACCGTAGACTCGATAGATTACAAGAGGAACTCAAGAAGTACCGCTCAGAACTCACCATAGAGACTCATGAAAGTACATTAGAAGCAAAAGCACCACGGGATTTCATTAGATACGCTTGTGAGTTCTATAAGGATTACTATGAAGGTAAAGTGAATCGCCAAGGGAACTACATTACACACTGTAGAATCCAAAGGTACTTCGATGAATCCTTTGGTGACGACAAGACTACCTGCGGAATGTGTGATAAGTGTTCAAATGGATTCATGAGGAAACGGAGGGATTGCAAATGATAGCAAAGGTAAGGGTAGGAACCTATAAACATGACGATGGAGAACAAGAGTATACAATGGGATGCTACGCGGTAATCAATGGAATCTTATGTGATAATGTAACAAAAATTGAGACATCATCTGAACATGCTAAGTTAACATCAGCAACGATAACGTTCACAAGCGATGTTGGGTTTACAAATGAACCAAAGGATACTACTGTTATTACTGATAATCCAATGGAACTTGCTAAGAAATTACAGCAGTATTGCAAGGGAAGAGAATGTATCGGATGTGTACTTTCTAATGGATCATGTAAATTATCAACACCATATAATCCAACCCAATGGGAACTAGGTGATGACAAATGATTACTGAAGAGCAAGCAATAGAATATGCAAAGAAACTTAAGGAATTCTGTAGTGAACAAGATAGTCATTGCAAAGGGTGCCCATTTAAACTCAGTAGTAATTGTTCTGTAGGAAGTCTAGGTTACGTATCGCCTTGCGATTGGGTACTAGATGACTGATATACGGACGCAACTTATAACTCCACTGACTCCACGGGATGAACGTCCGTTGCCATCGCCTCCTATAAATCCAAAAGAAACTCATATAAGTACTAATGTAATCTCAGAAGTCCTCAGAGTAAAACAGCAGTATCCCAATATGAGCTTCTATAGATTCATATGTTTCGCTGCGGGTCGTGTGGGGCACTGTGAGGATGACCATCAGTTACTCTTGGGATTACAGATGTTAGACAAGCAAGGTAACCGTGCGGATGTACAGGGTACATCGGGTGAACGCAGTGAACAGGAGGTGAATAGGTGAATACAAAAGAAACGATAGGGAATATCCTTGGCACACTCACTGGTAAATTCATAAAATCCTTTGTGTATACTGCTGGAATCATTGCAGCCATTAAACTACTAGTGTAATAGGAGGAAAAATGATAGAGATATTCATTAGTTCGCTCATGTCAATAATCCTGGGATATATTCTTGGAGTATGTGTAGCGTATAACATAAGGAAGACAGGAGGAACACAAATGAAAATACTATTGAGTACATGTAGGGGAAGGGGTATCCAGAAGTTATATCCTATTGTTTGTCACAAGTGGCATGTGTCAGATGAGTCAATTGTAACGATAGCATCTATAGAATGCCTACAGAAGTTCTTAGATGACTTAAGAGAAGAAGCCAATGTATCTGTAGATGGGTTGGTAATCTGGAGCAACACTAGTTCTTCTGCTGAATACCAAATGAGAATAACAATTTACGATGGATATCTTGAGTAAATACCAATAAAATACCTTAAACTCTACCACAGTGCGTACAACAGCGTTCTGTGGTTTTTCTTATGTAGTTATATAGGTAGTACTCTAAAAACCTCTCAGAAGTCCTCACAGGAAGTCACTTTTGTAACTGGGCAATAAAAAATGGGGATACACAAGATTTCTCCCATGTATCCCCAAGATTGTTAAGATATTTTCAGTTGACTCTTAAGTTTCGCTTGTAGTGTTGAGATTCTGCTGGATAGCCAAAGTTGAAATGCAGTAATCCCTATGATTTTCGCATCAATCAAAAGGCACCCAAAGAAATCTGTAGTATGTCTGCTGATCATAAGTTTACCTTTGTAATCCTCTACAGACTTCACAGCGTTTTGGATGACTGTAGTAACCTGCGAGTATACAGAAGTAAGTACTGTGGTATCCGTAAGGTCGCTAGTGGTTACTGTAGAACTCAATTGTGCTACTGCTGCTTCTGCTGCGGACTTCACAGTCTTCCAGTCAACTGTAGTAGCACTTATAAGCACAGTATTCGCTGCGGTCTCTGCGGCTGCTGTAGCACTCACTGGTAATTTAATGGTTACTGCTGTATCTTCTGTTCCTACTGTTACAGTGGTAGTCTGTGCAGTATACCCTTGGATACTACCAGTTACTGTATAGTCACCAGCAGATAAACCAGAGACACTTGCGACCCCATTAGAATCCGTAGTGGTTGTCCCGTTGATTTCACCATATGCATATGTTACGTTTGCAGAAGTTAAAAGTGCTCCTGCTGTACTTTCAATAGTTACTGTTAATTTTGCCATTGTATCACTCTCATTTCTTTAGTTTATCATAAGTATCTTTGGCTGCACTTGTAATTGCTACGGAGTACAATGCGTCTCTAAACTTACATCACGCAGCCTTAAGGAATCCCTTAGTTTTCTCCGACACTCGCAAGTACCTCCTCAAAAGCTACTTCTTGGGCAAACTTAGCAACGATACCAATGAGTATATTAGGAGTTATACTTGAGGATTCTACGGTACCATCGATAGGAAAACCATAGGCTCTCAAGATATCTGTAACGTCCTCTGAGCAATCCCCTTCGTTCTCTGGGTTATCCAATACAACCCCAAAGAGACTGTAGGCGGCACCACAGAGTAACGCACGAGGACTGTAGTCACGCCCAAGGATACTTGTGAACGCTTGGTCTCCTGCGGATACAAGAGATTCATCGGATACCTCAAGTTTGTACACACGTACATTCTCAGGTTGATATCGTGATAACTTTTGTCCCACAAAGCCACTTGCCAGAGCCTCTTGGAATTTCCCTTGTTCCGCAAGTCCCGTGTGAGTTGGCAGGAATTCCACTCCATTGTCCCCTTGGATAAACTCTCCAGCTTCTTCAAAGACTTCTATAGCTTTACTAAAGAGACTTGTGCCATGCGTAAATATTACATATAGTGTTCTCATGATTTCATCAGCTCCTCAATGTACCAATTGCCTTTCCCACGTAACACATCACCACCACGAGAACCATCAGTTGCGTATGGATTCCATGATGGACTCTCAGATGTCCCAAGGAACTCTAGGTCCCAACGCTCTACTGTACTCTTGGGACCATATGGATCGTGAAGGTTTGTTATGCCATCTTCATTATCCGCTGCTTCCCCATGAGTAAGTACATGAGTTTTATCACATGGAATACCAAGTGCTATACATAGGGTTGCTATAAGTTTACTCATGAACTCTATCTGAGCTTCTGTGGGAGCTTCTGAGCCTAGGTTGTTACTCGTGGCTCCTGCACAACATGCAAGAGAAATTCCTATGGCTCCAGAGTTCCTGTGGTACGTGTGTGAGATTACTTCTGATAAATCATTTGTAGTCACATGGTAACTGCCGTTACTGTCGATATTCACATGATAATCATCAAAGAATTGCCCATAGTGTCCAGCGGACCAGTGTAGATAAATCTTAACATCTCTACCGTAATTACTTGCGAGTTGCTCAAGTGATTCTTTTGAGTTCTCTGCGATACTTTTGATTTCCTCTAGTGTCATTTGTTATCACCTGCTTTGTATGGTTGTCCTATTGGACTGTTGAATTTACTGTTGAAATAGTGTTGAAATACCTCAATTACTGCTGCGGAACCAATGGAGAATATTGTGAAGATATCATAGAGTTCCCACACTTGGTTCCTATAGACTAGCCAGGCGGTCACAAGTATCCATGTGATCCACCCTAGTCTTGCATTAGTGTTCATCTTTGATACTCCTATACATATCCTCAAGTTGTTCATTGGTAATGTCTACATGCGCCTTGTGGAGAGCCCTCTCGATACTTTTGTGGTCACTAGTATACACGCGGTTATACACAGGTCTCTTCTGGCTTCCTATGGTATATCCAACGCAATACGCAAGTATTAACAGAAGGATTCCCACAAGAGCAAACATGCCATACCTATAGTTCATCTAATCACCTCAGTGTTTCATTAGTGTAATCACAGCACATACAGCAGCAATTACAGCAGGAAGAAACGCAAGGACTGCCCAGAGAACTGATATTTTATCTCGTGATTTCTTCAGTTCCTCTAGAACCTCATGGTCACGCTCTTGAGCAATCTTAAGTTGCTGTAAGGCTTTCTCTTGGGATTCCTTACGTTCCTCCTGTTGTACCTTTAGTACCGCTACGTCCTGTTGGGTCTTATGGACAGCTTCGGACATATCTGAAACCATCGCTAGTAATCTTGCGGTTAATTCGTCACTCATCAGCATCCTCTCGTTTCTTGTGGAATCCTATTGGCTCAAATTTTAAGACAATTGACCCGACTCTAACACATTAGATGCACTACTAAAGTCAGATAATGTTTTTAAATACTCATAGCCTTGTTTTATAAAATTGGTTGCAGAATCCGTCACCGTAGGCACAAACGAATAATTTTTTGTCTCCAAAACCGTCTGTGTAGTATAACTTTTGTATAAGGTAACTACCATGTTTATTGCATTTTTATCACCGCTGATGTAGGTTATTTTTGCATAACAACCACTAATAGTGACGTTTTGGTCAATCGTAGAACTTTGACCAAAGGTCGTTGCATCAATACAAGTATATTCCAAGGTTTTTGCGTAGCTTAATTGTAATCCCATATATAATCCCCCTTTTTAAATTAAAGTATAAACAGTTCCCAGCGATGCTAAACTACTAACCACCGTTCCCGGTGTAGCTGGTTGAATGTACGCTACATTACCCATCTGGTGTGCAGACATAAAGCATATAGACAAACCTTGTGACGCGTAATCAATGTTTGTATAAATTCCATAAACGCCGCTGCCTTTATTGACCATAAATATGTTCCTTGTCGTAGCTAGTAGGTTGTTTATCAGTTTGGCACTGTAGGAATACAGTGTTGACGTAACCCTTACTTTCGCTTCATACACAGCATCATAACCGTCATTTAAAGGGTCTATCAGGTGGAAGATAGTAGATACCGTTTTGTATGATCCCGTGATAACAATATCAAAAAGCCATGCATAACCAGTGCTCATGTTGTCGTTTCCTAATAAAAGATTCTCACGCATTATATTATTATTTGTAGGGAAAAGCGCGCCATCGTCTCTTCCTTCAAACACATAAACTTTGTTCCGAATCGGTGTAGCTATAAAGTTAATTGCATTTCCTCCGCTTGCAACTATTTTTAAGTATTTAGAGTAATCATTGGTAAATCGGAAGGCCGTTTTTTTTACCCCATAGGTATTTACAATATTATCTATTTCTAATCCTGCTGTTTCTGATACTAAAAACTGTGAATTGGGTTCAACATTCAAAACTTCCAATACGTTACCAGTTGACCCAACTGTTGGAGTTACAGAGTTAGCAAAAGGTAAATAGTTATAGGTTCCACCAGCATCGCGTGGCGCCCCTTCTTGGTACGTTATGGCAAAATCACTTACTTTTGATATAGTGTTTTTCATTTTATCGTCATCGCACCATAATATCGTTCCATGGCGTATTTGTCCGAAATTTGTTACATTGTCGTGCTTTAACATTTTATAATTTGTAAAGGTTATCAAATCATTTGACTCACAATATGCGTAGTTACCTCTTCCATAATTAGAGGCACTTGCGTATCTATCTGCCCATAACTTCCATCGCCCGTTTACGTACTCAATGCAAGGTCCTTCTGCGTGATCATTAAATACTGTAGACGTTATTTTTTTCCAACCCGATAATATGTTTGTAGATGTGAATATTTCAATAGTCATCGCTGGTTCATTTTTTACAGCCATATAATACGTATTATCAACCTTACGAATTGTGGCATCGATATGGCTTCTATTTGTGCTTAAATTAGTTGTATCTGTTCCATCCCATAGTGTTAACTTTGTTGGTTCGCCGAAAGTCAATGTATTTAAATCAGTGCATTTGCATAAGTAAATATCAAATGCACCTAAAGCATCACTGTCAGCAGCGATAACACAATATAAGGTTCCATCATCGTCAAAAAATAAATCTGGTGCCCATCTGTTGCAATAACCCCAGGTAGTAGAAGTATACACCCCTAGCGACGGATAATAGTCAACCCAATTAATTAAATCGTCAGATATAAACATACGACAGTCATACGCCGAACTATCTTGGTTTGACGTAGCAAGGTAAAATTTACCATTGTAGTAAGCTATTGATGGGTCTCCAACATTATAATTATCCCCTATTTTTACAGACTTATTGAACTGCGTAAAATTAATCCCATCCCGACTTAAATAGAATTTCACTATCCTTGTTGATGTATTATCTCCCGAGGTCAAGTTATCGAAGAATACAGATAGATAAAAACTGTCAACATATTTATTTGCTGACTTAGATTCCTTTTTATCTACTATGGATATTTCTGAACTATTTACTGGAACTTTTATATAATAAAGGTGAATACCATTTGTAGTCACGGGAGGAATAGGATGATTTGCGGCAACCCCAGCTACATAAGTAACTACCCCAGCGTTCGAAAGATACACCACATCAATCCTTGGGTTTGTTGCATCTGCTTGATCTATAGTTACTAAAGTTTCCCCAACATTATATCTGACCCCATTAGGCATATGTGCGATTCCAGCAGCAACCGTAAAGTTATACCCAATATTACTTGCGTTAAATCCGCTGATTACCCCGTACCCTGTAGATTCCTCTAGAGATAACTGTGCAATGTCTGTAGTATACGTTTTGTCACTTTGGAGAATCTCTTGTACCCCTGCGGCACTTGTAGCTGCATTAGTTGCACTTGTAGCTGCGCTCGCGGCACTTGTAGCTGCATTAGTTGCACTTGTAACTGCCGCTGCCGCTGATGCTTCTGCTGATGCCTGTGCATCTCCATCTACAATTATATCGAAATCTGCCATGTAATCACTCCTTCTATTTTGTGGTCGCCGGTGATACAAAAGCATACCCTTGTAACACGCGATACCTTACTCCACTTGTGTCTATCATAAGCAAATCATATGGGTACTGTGATTTATCTCCCCAAGAACTACCTGTGATTATTAGTGATGCTGTTAAGCTGTACCCTATGGATAACTTAAATATCCCATTGATAGCATCTGTAATCGTAACGGTAACTGGAATAGTTACTGTTGAACTTGTGGGCTTCTCACGAATCTGACAGGTCGCTGTGTATCCTGTTAAATCTCTAGTTGCACCAGTATCCGTGTATTTCCATTGGAAACTTTTAGAATAGTCAGCTCCCTGTTGAATCTGTAGATCGTACCCTTGTAGCCTTTTGATTTTCATAAGATTCCTCCTTTACGCTAGAACTGTCACAGAGAATTCATTGGCAACCGTAGGGGCTTCTGTGAATGTTATAGATATACTATTGGTATCAATAATAGATACCGTGGGGTACACTACGTCATATGGTGTGGTAGCTCTGCGGACACTATTGATTATGTTAGTTGTCCCTAGGTTATGCGTTACAGTATATGTCAAGTCTGTAGTATTACCGATGGTTGTTGTGTACTTTCTAGTGGTCGCCGCGATTCCATTAACATACACGGATTCTACACTAGATGCATCTGAATAAACTCCTGCGGTATTTTCTGCAATTACCTTGTATTCATAAGTTTTATTACTAAGAACCCCTCTGTGAACAAAAGTATTCGTTACAGAATACCCTGCGATTTGCCATGTAACTCCACTGTCAATACTGTAGTATACGATGTACTGTTTGAGGAAATAACTATTGAGATTATCCCAAGAAGTTGTTATACTATACACATATGATCCATCGGTTTGCTGATAGTAGCTATCGTCTCCTGTGACGTTCTGCACTTGTCCCATAGAACTCGTGAGGGCACTCCCAGTTGCTATATAGTTACCTATGGATATCTGTGCTCCAAAAGCATCATCATAGATACTCGAGTTATACTGCTGAGCCTGTAGTTTCCACTTGCCATTCTCTTCAGATGTACTTAAGATTCTAAAAGGCATTCCAGATAGAGCTCTGTAGTTAATCGTAACAATGTCACCAGGTTGCAAGTGCATAGCAAATGTCCCTGTAGTAAATCCTAAGATAGCTCCATTGAGTCTATTGATTGCCTTGTAAATTCTGCCGAGCCTTAGAGCTTGCCCTTGGTTCGTACAGCCTTGTAAGGGTACTTCTTTGGGTATTATAGCTCCTCTAGACTCTTGGTCAGCATTATCATTCACTTGTACAGATATCTGTGCCCAGTTCTGAGCAGGATCATAGTATTTTATAGAGTACTGGTTAGGACAATTTGTGAGCCCATCATAGTCAAACTTAACTTCTGACATGTTATTCTCATTGAATACATATGAAGATGTCTCTTGTTTTTCCATGCGACAGTATATCTTATCACCTGAGATACTTAAGAACCCACCGAATATCGCAAGGATATCTTGGATATTCTCTATGTGTTTTCTCTTTTGAGCCAATATGAGGTTCAATGTATACCTTGGTTCTGACACAGTAATTCCATAGGCATCCGTGTATGTTATGGTAGCATCACAGTAATCCGCACATTCCTCAAATGAATCCGTATCGAGATTACTTGAGTCCAACCAGCGACCCATGCCATACCTTTTGTTCAGCAGATAGTCTCTTAAGCACATCGCAGGATTCTCTGAGTAAGCCGTTGTGGAAGTTCTAGTGTCATACACAAGTTTCCCTTTGATTATACATGCGATGTTAGGATTACTATAGGACAATGTTGATGTAGCCACTAGGTTCGCACGAATCCATGAGGTATTCTTATAGGACCCTGTGGTTGTGTAGTTACTCGGAGGAGTCTGTGAAGAATTCCCTGTGTACACCGTATAGGTCGATGAGGTTTCCTGTGTCCCCTTGATAGCTGTAGGGTTCTTATAGCAATTCGTTGTGGTAATACTAGAGATATTCTCAGGAGCTATTGAACTCCCGCAGTAGTTTAAGACTCTCCAACCATTCCCAAGTTTCTCTATGTGTTGCACAAATAGTCCTATGTTACAACAGAAGTCATTCGAGGAGTCACTTGCGATATCTACAGCACCCTGCATGTTAATCGTGGTGGTAGCTCCATTAGCAACCAATGTCATTCTCTTGTCATTGCCTGTTGGACTATTGGTCTGATGAATTTCTACAGTAGCATCAGAGTACGCTATGTTTTCTATCTCGAATACCGTTTGATTTCCTCCGATGAGCAAGCAGTTCGCAGTGACCCCTTGGACACCTTTGATTTCTCCTTCGGCTATCACAACATCTTTCTTCATGGTACTTGCGGATGAACCAGAGGCTTGCCATGTAATCAATGGTCCATTGTACTGTCTTGTTCCGTATACTATTGGAATCATCTGGTCATTTGCTATGGAGTTCGTTGAGGTACTAAAGGAATACGATTGACTAGCTCCAGTATGCGTAGCAGTCCATATGGAACTCATAAGAGATGCTCCGTATAACCCTGCGCCAAAAGAGTTCCCGACCATCCCAAACACCTTTTGCCCCCATCCGCCAGCTCCTATGAAAAAGCCACCGATGGTGAATAGCGTCTTTCCTGTAGATTTTCCCATATATTACCATCCTCCTTTCTTAAGTTTTAATCATGTAATCCAAAGCAACCGCTGGGAATCCCCCAAAGTTACTTGTGTTATTGTGTCGAGTACAATCGGTGTACGTGTGGTCACATCCAGTGCTCATGGTATAAGAGGTTCCTACAGTTGGCGTGGAGTAAAATGGGAACTCTACAGTAACACTTCCAACAGCTGAACTAAGGATTTTCTTAGTCTCATAGGAAATTGTTATAGTCCCATTCTTCCAGTACCCAGCAGTTTCCGTTATGGAATTATCATAGATAACATATTGGGTACTAGAGGATTTCACAGTACTCGTTTTGATTCCCTTGGTAGCCCCACATTCATCAGAATCACCAAACCATGCATTACAGTTCACTCCAACTATCCTACCAGCTTCTGTGTTAACCATACGTTGCGTAAGAGTTGTTGAGAATGTTGCCTTGTCCATATCAAGCGATGGAGCATCAATGTAGCCACTGAAGACATACTTATAGGCATCTTTGTTACTTAAGGAATCCGGATAGGCAATCTGATAGATATCCACTTGTGAGCCACGGAAATCAAATGACTGCAATAGAGCGTTCATGAAGGCGTTGGATGCATCGGATATCGTAAGTGTTAAGTTGTCTATCTTGTTATCTAGAGTCTGCTTAAGTGATCCCCTTTGGATTGGTATGGGCTCATATGTCATTGGAGTGGAAGTCCCAGGTACATACCATTCCACTGGAACATCCAAATTAGTGTAATGAAGTACTCCAGTTGCCAATGTAATTACATACACATCAACAAAGAATACCTCATATTTGTCCTTCATGTTCGCTAGAGTTACTGGAAGAACCACACTCATGTATCATAGCATATCTTTAGTTTTACCTTGAGTGTGAACCCAACGATACCAAAGACATCTCCTGTTTCGTTAAGGGAATAATAGGTAACTGGTGAGCAACCGTCTTCAGAGAATCTACAGGTATACTGAGTTGTGTTTGGGTATGGAGGAGTGTAATAGAACTGTATTCCACCAGGAGCATGAGATTCCCAGAAACTCATTACAGCCGTGTAGATATCTGCTGTTCCTCCTACAGTAAACTCATAAACCTTCTCAGTGTTCACAGATTTCCTTTGGACTTGCTCATAGGCTGAATCAAATTTAATCCTTACGTTCTGTGCAGTAAACGTAGGATTGAACCCTTGGCTTGCTATTGGTTTCCAAGTAAACGTATCCATATGCTATCACCTCCTTCTGAATCCTATTTTGAACCCATGTCCCCAGAAGTCTCTATGGGACACAAAAGAACTTGAGGGATACTCCGATGTATCCCATTGTTCTCCATTTGGAAATGTCATGAGAACCTTACCATACTCTAGGTATATCCCGCAGTGCCCTTCGCCATTCAAGTGAAAGTACACTACGTCACCATAGGTGAGATTATGAACATCCTTAACTTTTCTCATGTTCCTCATAAACCATTTGACCATCCTTAGGGGTTCCTTCTTGTACCAGTCATGTTCAAATGATCCATCGTATATCTCGGGTTTCCATTTGTTATCACTGTAGAATAACCTTACGAGTCCAATGCAATCTGCACCGTTCTTTGTGTGACCAGCGAACTCATAAGGTATCCCAATGTAATCACTTAGAGCTAAAGTCGTATCCATGTGCTGTCATCCTTTGTATCTGAGAATATAGAGAGTCATCAGTCTGCTGGTTATTCAATATAACTGCTTGTGGACTCTGCTGTTGTCCCTGTGTATTACCCATGTTCCCTAGCATCGTGAAGAGTATCTTGTTCTGTGCCCCTAGGAGCCCGTTAGTTTCCTTCATGGATAAGGTAGACTGCTGAGCTACCGATGTAGCCTGTTGAGCAATATTCTTGTTACTAAAGTTCGCCGTTAGCTCTCCCGATGTTACCCCAAGTTTACCAGCGGCGTAGTTCAATAGGTTCCTTGAGTTACCTAAGTTTTTCTCGACAGGAATGATAACTTCCTTGCCATCCTCACCAGCGATACTTGGGGAATCTACAACACCACCATTGGCATGGAAGAGTCCCGATAAGGAACCTAGGATTCCACTCCAGTTTGTCCCACTAGATTTCTGCTGGGTTACAGGGGTTGTGCTCTTGTTATTATTCGCAAGGACATCAAGTAAATTCTTAGAGGTAAAATCGAAACCTGAGGAGCTCTTGGATTTATCTAAGTTTCCTAGCTTGCCTACAGCTGTCCCTAAGAGGTCTATACCAGTACTCACTAGAGTTGTATTGGAACTCTTTTTGCTACCCTGTAAGCCTCCTATAGCTTGTGCTAGGATACCTGGTGAATCATTCTTGACACCCATGAGAGCCTTGAGAGCATCATTAGCTAATTGTTTCCACAAGTTACCCCAGATATCTTGGATTTTCTTACCCTGCAAAAGTAACTCATTAGTTACATCATATACCCCTTGTTTCATCTTGGTACTGTAGGTGTCTGCAAGTTCCTTAGCGTTCTTAGTAGCTTCTTGGAGTTCCAAGTTATACTTTTTGAACTCTTCAGTTTGACTAGCGAATGACGATGCTTTTGTCATGTCATCCAATAGTTGCTTGAGAGCCTTAACTTTCTCTTGTGCGGCTTCAAGGTTTGTCGTAGATATCAATTGAGCGTTGTAAGGGCTTGTAGTGTTCCCTTGGACACCATATTGTGACATCTTTTGGTTATACTCAACTTCACTCATGCGTTGCTTGTAGCGAGCCTCAGGAGTTGCAAATGTATTCATCTGCTGTACCTGCTGTTGTAACTCAAGGTTCTTCACGCGCTCCTCTGACATCGTAGGGTCCGTGAAGACATCCACACCTTTACTCTTGGCATACGCTAGGGCTGCATTAGATGCCGCAAGCTTCTGCTGAGTTAACTGCTGAGCGTTTACAGCTTTGTCAGAGTCTGTTGCGTAATACCCAAGGGATGCAAGAGATGTTCTGCTGGATAACTCAGCACGTTTCACTTGGTAACTTTCGATATCTTGGATACCTTTAATGAGCGTCTCATATTCCTTCTTGCGTTCCTCAGTAATTTGCTTTTGATACTCAGCAATTTTCTTCTGTTCCCCAGCGACTTGCTCGAGATACCCAATGAGCAACTGAGAATCCTTAATTTGTTCCTTATTGGCACTTATGAATTGCTTCTTGGATTCTGCTGACATCTTAGCCCATGCATCAGTAGATACACCAGCAGAATCAAGCACTTCTTGCGGGATACTTACGGATATCTGCTGTGTTGACATATCAGGTTGGCTATTGTATTCCTCCATAACCTTTCTGACATAGTCTTGAGTTTCAGCGTAAGGAGGAATCCCGCCGTACTTCTTTACAGCTCCACCACCTGCGTTATACCCAGCAACTGCTTTCTCAATGTCTCCGTTAAAGTCCTGTAGCAACTGAGCGATATAACTTACGCCACCCTCGATATTACCAGATAGATCATATGGATTAACCCCAAGTCCTTTAGCTGTATCTGGCATCAGTTGCATAACACCAATAGCACCTGCGCTGCTTACAGCTTCTTGGTTCTTACCAGACTCAACCTGCGCAATCGCTTGGGCTAACTTAGGGTCTACACCGTATTTTGCTGCCATATCATTTATAATCTGCTCAGTTTCTGTACTAGCAGATGGACCTGACATACTGATGGTTGCTCCAGTGCTACTTGCGAACTCATTAACTTTCTGTAGGTCACTCGTAAGTTGGTCGTTAAGAGCTGCTGTGGTAGTCTGTAGTTCAGTCACGCGTTTATTCATAGTGTCTGTGGTATCATTAAGGAACGCATATGATTTACCATAGCGATCCGTAGCCGCTGTAATGGAATCCAAACGAGCCTTGTAGTTATTCTGAGCGATTGCCGCTTGGTCTTCTATGGATTTCACATTGTAATTGTCAAGTTTCTTTTGTATTTCATCTGATTTATCCTGAGGAGCATTCTTGGGACCTTGGTTCTTCGGAGGCTTATTTTCAGCTATCTTGAGTCCACTAGGAACCTCTGAGAGCTTAAGTGATTGTCCTTTCAAATCTATGAGTTGCTTATCGAGTTCTGATTTCTTGTCTTGTAAATCTGCGGTTTCACCAGCGATATCCTTTTGGTAAGCCTCCTGTTGTGACTTAAGGCTCGCTTGTTCTTGCTCAAGTTGTCCCTGTAGTATTTCTCTACGGCGGCTAAGGATATCTGTGCTACCACCTTCGGACATCTGTTGGTCAATCTCATTGATTTGCTTCTGAAGGTCACTCACACCAGACTCAGCGTTTCCTATTTTCCACTCAGAATATTCCATTTGAATAGCTTTCCACCATCCAAGGTATTTCGCTTTGAGTTCAATAGAATTCTTGAAGTTATCCGCATCTTTCCAATAGTTCTCAATAGAAGTTGCAATAACATCTCTTTCAGATTCCAGTTCAGTTATCCTAGCGTCTACCATTTGTTGCAACGCTTTTTTCTTAGCAGCAACTCCATCTTCAAATGCTTGTTTTTCTGTGTTATACGCATCAATTGACCAATTGGCATCCTTAATACGTTCTACAGCATCTTCCCCAAGAATTCTTGTGAGTTGCTTTTCAGTTTCCTGTTGATTCTCTACAGCTTTATTGTATTTTTCAGTTCCCTCAGCAGATCCACTAATTTGCTCTTGTAATTTCTGATGAGCACCCATGAGAGCATCTGTAAATTCCGATTGCTTCTCAAGTTGCTGCTGTTGTTGCTGAGCTACCGCTATAGCATCTGTAGCTTGTCTATTGGCTTCCCTTTGAGCATTCGCATGAGAACCAATAGCTTCCGTAGCAATAATCGTAACAGCCGCTAGAGCAGTTAATGTAGCTCCTAGTGGAGTTGCACGGGATGCCAAAGAAGCAATATTGGTAGCTGTGATGGCGTTCTTGAGTACTATGAATCCCTTTGCAGCAATAGCAAGCCCACCAGCGGCTTCTACAGACCACGCTGGTATTTCCTTGAGTCCTGTTACGAAATTGTCGACACCACTTATGGTATCCTTTAGGACACCTGTGATACCTGCATTACCTCCAGCAACACTCAAGGACAACATATCAGTCTTAAGAGTTTGCAAGCGGCGACTGATGGTATCCAGTTGCATCCCCACCTGTTTATCTGTGAAACCTATGGAGTTCACTGCTTCTCCCCACGTTCTGATGAATTCCTTATAGTCACCCAAGGTTGCCCCAGCTTTAGACCACTGGAGCTTACCTCCTGCGAGTTGCTTATAGGTTTCCTCAAGTGATTGATTAGTCCCTTGCGTGGCTACTGCTAAATCCAACATTACATCTTGAGCCTTACGGAATTGTTTGGAGCCATCCTCGCCAATTTTGTAGACGGATACCCCAAGTTTGTCAAGTTCCGCAATGGCTTTATCGCTATGGAATGAACCATAGAGTGTTTTGAGCATATTCATATTGTTACTCCTCATGTTTCCATGAGTGGCACAGTCATTTCTGCTGTACTCTTGCGCTTCTCTTAAGTTATACGCAAGATCGGACTGTATATTTATCCCGTAGGGATAAGGGGTTTCAGTCTCTCGGAGGTACTATAGTTTCCCATAGTATTTCTCACGGTCTTGCCCACTGCTGGCTTTTAACCGTTATCGTCCCTAGTTTCATAACACATTGCTGTGCTAAGCGGCAAGTTTAAGTCTACCGATTTCTGCCCCCGAGCGGCCTGTAGCACGTACACCAGTAGCCACCTGAGCACTTAAGAACTCAAAGTCTGTACCAGTCTGATGCGCTGCGGACCCTGCTCGTTCAACACCTTGTGATAAATCTTGTGCTGATGCACCACCGTTATGCGCTAGTTTTGTCCACACGTCTATGATAGTTCCCGAGTATGCTAATGCTTCCGTTACGTTTTTCGCAGTCATTCCAAACTGGAACATTGCGGATTCTGCGGCTTTGTTCGCATCGACCATACTAAAGTTATCCGCAACAGCTAACTTAGCGGATTGTGCAGTTAGTGCATTGACAATATTGATATCCTTGTAAGTTCTCAAAATTGTTACTCTCATATTTCTATGGGAGGTACAGTCATTTCTGCTGTACTCTACCGCTTAACTAGAGGGAACATACGGTAGTTCGGACTGTATATTCTTCCCATAAGGAAGGACCTATGTCAGTCTCTCGGGGTTCTATAGGATACTATAGATTTCCCACGGTCTTGGCGATCCCCATCGCTTTTAACCGTTATAAAGGTCTTTTTATGCCACAAGTTTCCATGTGGAGGGGCAGTTTTGTTTACCCCATAACTTACCAGATTCAATAATGTTATCAATAGATTCTCCGTACTGCGCAGATATCGTTAAGAATTTCTGTGATTCCGCATTGAGCATGTTCTGCTGTTCCGCCTGTTCACTTATACCTTTACTTGCGGCATTTGCAGCGGTATTCGTATGGTCCATCACCTGGTTCACGCCAGCCATTGCAGTATCCATTCTCTTGAGGTCATCGAAGACTTTCACAGGTAAAGCAAAAGCTGCACCAAGTAATCCACCTGCTACTATCCATGAAGCATGTGAAGCCACGCGAGCTCTCATGTTATCCCATGCACTTGTATAGGTCCCTATAGATTTACTAAAGGACTCTTGTTCAGCCTTAGCAACTGACATACCCTTAGTGTACTTATCGAGTGCTGTGGCGTACTCTGTAGAACCAATAGCACCTCTTTGGAATGCTCTATATTGTTCCTCAATATTACTCGACAGTGTACTCATTTGTTTCGCATAAGTTGCTTGAGAACCAACTGTACCAATAGAGCTTGCTATAGCTTGCTTGGCAGCTTGAGATTCTTGTTCCTTAGCTAACTTCTGTCTTACTGTAGATTCAAAGTCTAGTACCTTCTGTCTCGCAAGCATCTCTTGCTCAGCATTAGTATTTATCCGAGAAACTTGAGAAGTGTTCATCTGTGCTTCTCTAGAAGCTGCTTGCGTCATCGCACGCTCTCTACCGGAAGCCATTTGTTCTATGAG
>Ga0183099_1000119_pt1 | contig 76430 bp, 78 predicted proteins | sample Biomet1_FD_127788 | JGI IMG/M metagenome (GOLD analysis project Ga0183099, IMG submission 127788) | Microbial communities from bioreactor (seeded with anoxic lake sediment) at LBNL, California, USA - Biofuel metagenome 1 | ecosystem: Engineered > Bioreactor > Anaerobic > Unclassified ...
CTCTCTTATATCCTGGCCTGCCAAAAAGGACCCGGCCTGTTGACGGACGAGTAAAAACCTGCTAAGCAATTGAGCAGCGTAGACTTTCCTACACCATTTGGGCCCAGCAAAGTCAAAAGCTCACCAGGCTTCAAGCCAAAAGATACTTGTTCAAACACCTTGTGTTCTTGGTCATATGATATGATATATTTTCTGCGGCTAAGACAACTTCCATATTTTAGTCCCCTCTATGCTGTTTCATCAATATCCAGGCAAAAAACGGTGCACCAATGAATCCCGTCAATATTCCAAGGGGAATTTCTGCCTGGGTTGCACTTCTAGCCAGCGTATCGACAATGATCAAGAATCCCGCACTGACCACCACCGTAACTGGCAGCAGCTTCACATGGTCATTGCCGGCTAAAAGCCTTGAAAGATGCGGCATGACTAAGCCAATCCAACCAATCGTGCCGCTTAGGCAAACAGCAGACGCCGTCAAAAGCGTGGCACACAAAATAACCAAAACACGTTCACGAAAAAGATCGACGCCGAGGCTTTTGGCTTCTTTGCTGCCTAAAGACAAAACATTGATTCGCCATCTGAGCGCAAGCAAAATTCCACCCGTCAAAAACATCAGCGGGAGAATCATCCCCAAAGTATCCCAGCTTACCTTGGCCAGACTGCCAAGCTGCCAATACGTTATATCTGCTAGCTCCGTATCGGGATCAGCCAAATACTTCATCAATCCAATCAAAGAGCTCATGAAACCGGCGACAATGATTCCCGACAAGACAAGTAAAATATTAGAATTTCGGCGCAAGATCAAAGGAATAGCCAAGGCCAATCCCACAGCGACAAGTCCGCCCCCAAAAGCCATGAACTGCATCACAGGCAAACTAACGTGAAGCAAAATCCCCAAACAAGCACCGACACTAGCCCCATGTGAAACGCCTAAAATATCCGGAGATACGAGGGCATTTCGAAACACAGCTTGATAAACCGCTCCGGAAAGAGCCAAGGCAGCCCCGACAAATACAGCGGCCAAGATACGCGGCAAACGAATTTCCATCACGACATTATACATTGCCTGTGTCCAAGTGACATCCATTGACAAAAAATTGGATGCCAGAATATGCACAACGTCAAACGGGCTGAGCCCGTATCGGCCAATACAAAGTGCGCTTAGAATCAGCCCCAGCAATCCCATATTCAGCAAAACCATCCACCACGAAAGAGGTTTTTTCCACATACACCCAGCCTCCATTAAAACCTATTGCAGAAAAACCTTTTCATCTACCTATTGAAGCCCACAAAAAAGAGGACTGGAATTTTCATTCCTAGTCCCCATTGACAGGTATAGCAAAACGTCACCGTCTCTACTTTCATGCGCTTAAAAGACTCTTACGATAAAACTTTTTTCAGCTTCTTTCGTTATTCTACCGTTTCTAAGCAAGAAATGCAAGCTGCCTTATGTATTCCTTAGAAAATACCGTTGTAAAGCCGTTTGCCCGCTTTATTCAGAAAACACGGATTGATTATTTGCAAACAAAGACCCCTCCGCTTCTGCTGCTTCAATGAATTTTCCCGGAATACTATCGATGAACCTGCTTTTTTGCAGGATTTTCCCGTTATATTTTCTGCTCCAACTCAAAAACAATCGTTTTTTTGCTCTGGTTATCGCAACGTAAAACAATCGCTGTTCTTCTTCCATATTCTTCTTTTTAATCGACTGGTAACTCGGAAAAATCCCTTCTTGCAATCCCGCCAAAAATTCATATTCAAATTCACTGCCCTTAGCTTGATGGATCGTCAGAATGGGGATTCTGGGACGTTTTTCAAGTAAGCGGTCAAATTCACTATTTGACAATGCTGCTGTTTTCAAAAAATCGACCAAAGCTATTTTTGAAGACATTTTTTCTTGATCCATTTCCTTTGCCATCAGATACATTTCACGAACACGCTCAATTCGTTCTGGCTGACGATGTTTTTCATAGTATTCTTTAATCCCAAGCTTATCGACGACCTCGGCAATCATTACCGGAACTCTTTTGCCTACTCCCCCTTGGAAAAGCTGTTGCAGCCGAATTGCCGTCTCAGAAAATGTGTCTTTATATGACGCCAGATGCTCTTTTCGCTGTTTTTTGCCAGGCAATATCCGATCATTGATCACATGAGCCAAGAGATCTGCTGTCGTTAGAACATCCTGCAAAGCGTCATGGGCCGTCCGTTTTTTTACAGAAAATGTCCTGCCAAGAAAACCAAGCTTGTAGTTTTTCAATCCCGGATAAAAACGCCGATATAAATCGAGCGTATCATAAACGCACGAAGCAAAACCAGCTGCTTCGATATGCTGTCTTCTTAATTGGCTGCGCAAAATTTCAATATCGTAGCTTACATTATGACCGACAATAACCGCATCTTTGGCAAAATCGAGGAAATCGTGCAGAACAACATCGGCAGGCTCTCCCTGCTCTTTTAAAAACGCATCGGAAAATCCATGAACTTGAGCAGAAGCTCCCACCGGTTTTTCCGGTTGCAAAAAACGTTCAAACACGGCCAATTGAGTACCTTTGCTATCGAGTCGAACCGCAGCGATTTGCACGATATCGTCTTGATCGGTATCAAGCCCTGTGCTTTCAACATCAAAAACCACGATATTCTCGGCGGCTAATGCCTCTACCAACAAATCAAAGGGGTCATTGCCCGCCTGCACCTGAAACGTTATGAAATCGCCTAATTTAAGTCCCATTTTTTGGCAAGCCAAAGAATCCGCTGCCGCCAATGTCTTCTCCCCAATACCTGGTGCAAATCTTTTTATCAGCCGTTTTAAGCTGCTCGCATCATATGGGTTGAGCAAAAGCCGCAGACCTGCCAATACGTCTTTTATTTCCTGGCGCCGAAAGAACTTAAATTCATCGACCAATATAAATTTTAAGCGCTTTTCTTCTAAAAGTTCCTCGTTAAATTGGCTAAAGTATTCGCTCAAGATCTGATTATAGCGATTATTTCGCGTAAGCACGCCAATTTTAGAGAAATCCTCGACCTTTAGCTGCTGTATATTCGTAAAAATCCACCGTGCTTCTTCTTCTGCCTGTTCCGCATTCTTCAAGACAATAGATTCACCGCCAATATCACTGACTGCAGAAAAAGGTTCTTGATACACAGCAGCGACTTTTTCGGGAAACAAGCTCTGCAAACAAGCAAATGAAGCTTGGAGCAGCGTCTTTGTCGAACGATAATTTTCGGCAAAACTGATGTCCACAGGTTCCCATTCTTTGCGAAAGGACTCTAAAAGCATGGCTGGATCAGAACCTCGCCACTCATAGATCGTTTGAAAATAGTCGCCGCAAAGCAAAACATTATTTCCCGCAAATAGACTTGAAAGAATCTCATACTCAAATAAGCTTGTATCTTGCATTTCGTCGAGCATGATATATTTGAATTTTTTCCGCCAACGATCTTTTACCTCTTCTCGTTTAAACATTTCATAGACTCTTAAAATCAAATCATTAAAATCGAGCGCACTAAAACGCTCTAATTCTCGGTCATAGAGACTGACAAGACGAGCCCCATTTTCTCGTAAATAATTCTGTAAATCAGAACCTTTTGAATATGTCGAGTAACTATCGAGCTCCAATAAACGCTGTTTTTCCTTTTCAAATAACTCTTTGACGACTTCTTGGTAATCAAGTTCCAGATTTTCTGAATAAATTCCATACAGGCTGCGATAATGCTTAACCAAATTAATAAAATTTTGCAAAGGTCCAAGCCTCTGTGCTCCGTGCTCAAGCTCTGCAATAATTTCCTTGCAATCATCTTCATCAAAAATCACAAAATCACTGCCATTAGATGAATTTTTTGTTTCAGCTCGAATGATATCATAGCAAAAACTATGGATGGTTTTTATCATGACATCATCGCCGCCAACGAGTCCTTTGATTTTCTTTTCTAACTCTTTGCAAGCCCGGTTCGTAAACGTAATACAAAGAATTTCCTCCGGCAATGCTTTTTTTCCTGCTATGATATTTTCCATACGACTTGCTAACGTGCTTGTTTTACCAGTTCCGGCGGAGGCAACCAACAAAATATTTCGGTCCAGCGTAGTTGCCACTTGCTGCTGTTTTTCATTCAGCATGATAAAACCTCCTTTCCTTTTAGCTTGTGCAAAGGTCTAGACTAGCTTTTGCCTGCACAATGCAATTCATCTATTTGCCTACAAGGTCATTTTATTTAAATCCGCTTCCTACTTTGAGCAAACGGCCAAGACGTTCTGTCCCGTCTTCAAGCAGTTCTTCTGCGCGAGCCATACATTCCTCAAGTGCCAAAGGGCCAGATACCATGCTTGCCGCTGCAGCGATCCCTTCTTTATAGACCGCCTGGTATTCCTTTCCTAATCCGCCAGACAGACAAATCGTTGGAACATTATATTTATTAGCAAGCCTGGCTATACCGACAGGTGCTTTGCCAAAAGCCGTCTGATAATCCGTGCAGCCTTCACCCGTCAAGACGAAAGCTGCTCCTGGAAGCAGTTTTTCAAATGCCATGGTAGTTAAAATGATTTCTATTCCGGGCCGCAGCTGCGCGTTTGTAAAATAAAGAAGACCCGCACCTAGACCACCGGCAGCTCCTGCACCCGGCAGCATTGCTATGTCTTTGCCCGTTGCCTGCTCAGCAGCTCGCGAAAAATGAAGCAGTGCTGCGTCGAGATCTTTAACCATCTCATCCGTTGCGCCCTTTTGCGGGCCATAAACAGCCGAAGCTCCATTGGGTCCGCACAAAGGATTTTCCACATCACACGCAACTAAGATTTCAGTTTCGAATAAACGAGGGTCGATTCCACTGCAATCAATTTGCTTAAGCTGCGCTAAATGGATGCCGCCAAATTTAAGCTCGACACCATCTTTATCCAAAAACTTCACACCTAAAGCCTGTGCCATACCGGCACCGCCATCATTGGTCGCACTGCCGCCAATACCGATGATAAGTTTCCGTATGCCTTTGTCTAAAGCGGCTTTTATCAGTTGCCCCGTTCCATATGTAGTAGTCAACCGCGGATCTCTTCGCTTCATTGGAACAAGCGGTAATCCAGAGGCCGCTGCCATTTCTATGACCGCCGTTTTTCCATCGCCTAAAAGGCCAAAACACGCGTCTGTATTTTCTTGTAATGGTCCCATCACTTGATGGGTCACGACACTTCCTTTCGTTGCCATCACCAAAGCCTCTACCGTTCCTTCGCCGCCATCGGCAATTGGAAGCTTATAGGTTTTCGCTTCGGGAAATACTCTTTTGATGCCGCACTCCATGGCATTGGCGACCCCGACAGCGGATAAACTTCCCTTGAACGAATCTGGTGTAATGATTATATGCATAAAAAATACCTCCCCATTTACAATTTTCACTGAGCCAACGCCTTATCGCTGCCTCTTATATCGCAAAAACAGGCAAACAATATCGTCTCATCAAATTTTTCACCAACAAAAGCTTTAAAAGCTCTTCAAACAGCTGCTGTGCTTTGCCTCCAGTTTACTGCCATAGCAATGTTCAGCGGCAAACACGAGCCACAGCCCGCAGTGGCGCACCATCAGCATCACTCAACTTTAAAGGTAAAAAGCTAAAAAAATACGGCTTATCCATCTGCAGCGCCCTTAGGTTTGTAAGATTTTCAACAAGCAAGATATTCTCTTCCAACAAAATTCGGTGTGCATGCTCCGTTGCGTCCACGGTAGAATCGACACTGAGTGCATCGATACCAACTAAAGGGACCTGCTTTTCTACCAGATATTCTGCACCACTTTTTCCTATGTAAGGATGACAAAGGTATTCTTCTTGATTGAAATATCGATCCCAGCCGGTTCGTATAACGACAAAACTGCCATTATCCAGATATCTTTCATAGGGGGTAAAAAACTCTTTTTCCAAAGCTGTATTTGCTTTAAGACCTTGTGCATCGATTATGATTCCCCTCCCCATGAAACGATCCACCGAAAACTGTCCCAGTTTCTTGCCTCCCGCAAAAAAATGACAAGGTGCATCCATATGGGTTCCGGCATGTGAACTACACTGTAACCGCATGACTTGGCAATAATCTTCCTTATGCGTCAAAACAATAGAGAGTTCGACCTCCGGATCTCCCGGGTATACCTGCATATTGCTTTTGATTTCATGGGTCAAATCGATCCATTCGGACTTGTCGGTCCCTGTCATAAAACCACCTCACATCCTTCGTATTTCCCCATAAAAAAAGCTGCAACAGGAATTATTCCCGCCACAGCTTTAAGATATTAGCTACCGACTCTTAATGCTTTTACGGTTATATTGACTTCTTGCACAATCATGCCCGTCATGTACTCAACCGCTTCTTTTATTTTTTGTTGTGCTTCCCGAATCAACGTCGGGATATGCTTTCCGTAATGCAAGATAACCTCACAGGAAATCTCAATCCCACGATCTTCATCGCCTTTCCAAATATGGCGGACATGAATACGTGCTGTTTTGATTGCCTGCTCTTTATCGACAACAATACGATTGACAATAGCCGATATTGCCGAATCGTCAATGATCAGCTTGCCATAATAGCTAAAAACCGGTCTTACAATCGATTTTTCGCCTAAACGGCGGCGTTTTGTCTGTGATTTTTTGAAAAAAGACTGTATAGGATCTATCAAGTAGCCTGAAAAATGAGGTTTTAATTCAATTGTCGGTACAGGAATAATATGTTTACCTTCTTTCGTACGGCAAACATAAGCTTTTTCCATTTCTGCTTTCGTTGCAATATCCTCTATGCGAATAATTCTCGATATACGCGGGATGCCAAGAATTTTTGCAATCTTATACACCATATTTTCAGACGTCCCCAAAAGCAAAAGACGCTGCGGCTCCTCACGTTCGAGTGCCGCTTTCACCTCTTCCGCATGACCGGGTAAGATGAAGATAGCGCGACGAACTGCCATAATTTTGCTCGGTTCGCGTTTAGCCGAGGAACCAGCGATAATCTTACCATCTTTTATCAAAATTCCATCATCGATGATTGCATCCGCTTGATATTCATGTGCGACAATCAATGCTCGATGGCTTTTTCCTGTTCCGCTCGGCCCAACTAAGGCGATAACATCCATTTTACTCTCTCCTTACAAGTGTTTCTTACTTTTTTCTAGAATAAATTTCCTGTGCAAACTGATCTTCTATCGTAAATTCGCCAAGATTTTGCGGATAGCGCGTTGCTATTGCATGATAATCGGATCCGCCGCTTAAAAGAAGATTATATTTTTGTGCCATCTGCTGATACTTCATAGTAACTTCTTTATCATGCTGCGGATAAAATACTTCCAGACCATCGATTCCGGCATGTATCACTTTTTCAACCAGCCCATCATCGCCAACCAAAAGAGGATGTGCCAGTACGGATATGCCTCCGATTGCTTTGATCAAAGCAATGATTTCCTCAACAGTCAAACGATAATGTGATACGTACGCCGGTCCATTTTTATACAAAAGGGCATGAAATACATCGCCGACCGTAGGAAAATATCCTTTGGCAACCAAAGCCCTAGCAATATGAGACCGGCTGATGGACGTACTTTCTCCCGCCAGCTTCAATACTTCAGCTTCCGTAACCGGATAGCCAAGATCATGAAGTTTCTCAACCATTTGTGAAAACCTTGTCCAGCGTGCCTCTACGACCTCGTCGAGCTTTTCTTGTAAAGCTGATGAAAAAATATCTATATTATAACCTAATATATGTATTTCATGTCCGATATCATGTGCACTGAATTCTATGCCGGGGATGATGTTGATTCCTTTGGCAGGATAAAGGCCTTCTTCATACAAATGCAATATTCCGTCAACCGTATCATGATCGGTAATAGCTATATAGGAAAGACCCGCCTTTTTCGCTGCTGTAATTATGTTTTCCGGCGACAATCGTCCATCAGAAAAAGTCGTGTGCATGTGCAAATCACTTGGCAAATTCGCCACCTCCACTCACTTTGCCACAACCTCTTTATATGCTTTAAATAACAAACCCTGTTCTTTTGGAACAGGGTTTGTTATTTTTTTATCGAGGCTGAACAATCAATTTTATCGCTGTCCGTTCCTCGCCATCAATCAAAATATCCGTAAAAGCGGGGATACAAATCAAATCGACGCCATGCGGCGCCACAAAACCTCTGGCGATAGCCACAGCTTTTACTGCCTGATTAAGCGCACCCGCTCCAATGGCCTGCAGTTCTGCACTGCCAGATTCGCGTAAAACTCCTGCTAAAGCGCCTGCAACAGAATTTGGGTTCGACTTAGCTGATACTTTTAAAACTTCCATGATTAGCACGCTCCTTTAATAAGTTAGAAAGCATTACTTATACTACCTGGAATGAAAAAATACCTAATACAAGTCTATATTCTTGCTTTTAGAAAAATCTCCTGCTTTTTTTACAGATTTTCACCATCGTGCAGTAAAATCCTTTTGATTGCAGTCGTTTTATTTGTTATGTCATCAAATTCCACAACTACTGCCGAAAATACATTGGGCCCTTCCGCCAAATCGAAACGAACAGGCCGACAAGTTTGAAACTTTTCCAAAATGCGGTCCGTTTGCACCCCTAAAACAGAGTTCCACGGACCAACCATGCCTAAATCCGTTATATAAGCTGTACCCTCAGGTAAAATCCGCTCATCAGCTGTCTGGATATGGGTATGTGTCCCGACGACACAATGCACTCTGCCATCCAAATACCAACCCATTGCCATTTTCTCGGAGGTTGTCTCCGCATGCATATCAAGTAAAGCTATATCATACTGACCGTCTATTTCTCTCAAAATCTCATCGATTTTTTGAAAAGGACAATCCATCGGCGGCATAAAAGCTCTTCCCGATAGATTGATCACTGCGATGTTTTTTGCCCGGAAAGGATAAATGCAGTAGCCTTTTCCCGGAGCACCTTCTGGATAATTGGCCGGACGAATCAAAAAAGGTTCCTGGTCGATGAATTCAAGGACATCTCTTTTATCCCAAACATGATTGCCTGAAGTGATGATATCGGCACCGCCATGATATAGCGCATCTAAAGATTTGCGCGTGATGCCCTTGCCGCCAGCCGAGTTTTCACCATTTACGACAACTACATCAATTGCATATTTCTTCTTTAATTGCGGAACATATTGTGCAAAAGCATTGCGTCCCGGACGCCCGCAAACATCACCTACGATTAAAATTTTCAAAATGAGATCCCCCTATTTATTGAATACCATGACGCGGCCTTCTTCACGTATGCCAATCATGCGCTCTGCCACATGATTTATCTTCATGCTGCCAATCATATGATCGATGACTTCTTCTCGAACGACTTCCGCCTCTTCTAACGTATCGCGATTCACATCGCTGATGAGTACCTGTCCATAATGTTCCCGGATCAAGGTGCTGATCAAGCTGATTTCGCCTTGTGACAAAGTAACGACATCGCGAACGATATGCAAAAAAGATATCTCGTCTTCGGCGTCCAAATGAATCGCGATCTTCGCCTGGGAAAAGCCTTCCAATAAATGATAGGTCAGTATACTATCTTTAATAAATTCTTGTGTTGCCGCCAATTCATCCGGCGTTGGCACTTTATCCAAAACAAACGTCAAATTCAAAGAATCATCTGCCGGTTCAAAACTGACTGTTCCTATTTCCGGGAAACAAACCAAAATTGAAACTATCAGATTGATTGCGTCTAAATTCGGTTTTTTTGCTTGTTTAAAATTTTTCATCATTTTCACCTCCAGTCAAAACATCGCTGCTTTGACTGCCTCTAAATCCATCATATCGGTCTATATTCGCCGTATTAATGGTGAAAAAACGGCCCTGTATGCACAAGGGCCGCCTGCATTTTTTATTTTGCGTAATCAACGACACGAGTCTCACGAATAATCGTAACCTTGATCTGTCCAGGATACTCGAGCTCGCCTTCTATTTTCTTCACGATATCATGCGCCAAACCAATCGAAGTAACATCATCGATCTTATCTGGTTTAACCATAATGCGAATTTCACGTCCTGCCTGAATAGCAAAAGAACGTTCTACGCCTTCAAAGGATTCAGCGATTTCTTCCAGACGAGTCAGACGTTTCAAATAAGCTTCCAAGCTCTCACGACGAGCACCTGGACGAGCTGCTGAAACGGCATCTGCAGCTGCAACCAATACAGCCTGTACGGTTTTAGCTTCTTCATCGCCATGATGCGCACCAATCGCATTGACGATTTCTGGAGATTCATGATATTTTTTGGCAAGATCTGCACCGATTGTAACATGTGGTCCTTCAACCTCATGGTCAACGGCTTTCCCGATATCATGCAAAAGCCCGCCGCGTTTCGCCAGCATGACGTCAACGCCGAGTTCAGCTGCCATGACCCCAGCCAAATGCGCAACTTCAATCGAATGATTGAGTACATTTTGGCCATAGCTCGTACGATATTTCAAACGGCCCAGGAGGCGAATGACTTCTGGATGCAAACCATGCACGCCAGTTTCGAAAGCCGCTGCTTCCCCTGCTTCTTTAATGCGTTGATCGACTTCTTTTTTCGCCTTTTCAACCATTTCTTCAATACGAGCTGGATGAATTCGTCCATCTGTAATGAGTTTTTCCAAAGCGATGCGGGCAATTTCTCTACGGACCGGATCAAAGCCGGACAAGATGACTGCCTCTGGTGTATCATCGATGATGAGATCGATGCCGGTGAGGGTCTCAAGCGTTCTGATATTACGGCCTTCACGGCCAATAATACGACCCTTCATTTCATCGTTTGGCAATGCTACGACTGATACAGTCGTCTCTGCTACATGATCTGCTGCACAGCGCTGAATAGCCAGTGAAATGATATCTCTTGCTTTTTTATCAGACTCTTCTTTTGCCTGTTGTTCGTATTCCTTGATCATAAGTGCTTTATCATGCTTGATTTCAGCTTCTGCAGTTGCAAGAAGCATCGTCCGCGCATCTTCAGCAGTGAGGCCTGATATACGTTCCAGTTCTACCAGTTCTTGTTGATGAAGCTCATCGATTGCCGTCTGGCTTTTGTCGAGCTTAGCCTCTTTGGCACTCATCATTTCTTCTTTCTTTTCAAGGGAATCGGTCTTGCGGTCAAGATTTTCTTCCTTCTGTACTAATCTGCGTTCTTGTCTTTGTAACTCGTTGCGTCTTTCTCTGGTTTCCCTTTCGAGTTCCTGACGCAATCTATGAATATCTTCCTTAGCTTCTAGCAAAGCTTCTTTCTTTTTGGTTTCCCCATTTTTTTCAGCATCTTCTACAATTTTCTTCGCTGCTTCTTCTGCTGAACCAAGCTGTGCTTCTGCTGTTCTTTTTCTCATCCAATAGCCGCCGCTGCCGCCAATTATTACTGCAAGTATTACCGCCAATAATATCTCAACGATAATCTTCACCCCCTCTTTATTTAGTTAGTACCAACAAAATAGGGCGCGAACGCCCCTGATTTTGAATTCTAGAGCCAGCTGCTTCCCTTTGACAGCTAACTGCTGCGCCTATTAAGCATTAAATTACAATAATTAAATTGTGGTATAACTGTACAGATTTATTTTACTGGTTTTTGAAAGTGGTGTCAAGCTAAGAAACATCTATTCTCCCGGCAGGTTCACCCCACTGTAGAAAAAAGCCAAAATCCCCCTCGATTTTCGTCTTCCAAAGAATTTTATCCATATAAAAAGAGAGAATCCCAATTAAATTGAAATTCTCTCTTTTTTATTCCTCTTCACGATCTTGACAAAAAGATTCAACGGCACGACGTGCAATGCTGAAAGAAAACCCTTTACCATAAAGGTATTGCATCATTTTGGCCGAATCCGCTGGTTTTTTATACTTAATTTGTAAATTGCGCCTCGCCGCTGCCGCTTCCCGTTCGTCTGTATACGAGGGGATGCAGGCTCGCACCACAGCATCCTCGAAGCCTCTATTCATAAGCTTATAGGAAATTTGTTTCACACTGTAATGACTTTCATCATAGTAGCGCTGAAATTGCTGCTGACAGAGATCTTCGTCATTTAAGTAGCCACGTTCGACGAGTCGGTTTATTGCCAACTCGACTTCTTCTGGTTCATATTCTCGCTGTTTGAGCTTGTCGGTAAGCTTTTTTTTGCTATGGGCCTGCCTGGCTAAAAGATCGACAGCCTGCACTAAAGCAGTCTTCTTAACTTTCGGCTGGCGCTTCGACCGTTGCTGCATCCTTATCTACCTCTTCTGGTTTAACTTTTACAAGAACTGCTTCGCGGATTTTTGTTTCAACTTCATTGCAAACATCTTTATTCTGTTTTAAAAATTCCTTCACGTTCTCGCGGCCCTGCCCTAGACGCGTCCCCTTATAAGAATACCACGCACCGCTCTTATCGAGAATGTCGAGATCCGTCCCGATATCGACGATGCTGCCTTCTTTGGAAACGCCTTCACCATACATGATATCGAACTCAGCTTGTTTAAACGGCGGAGCCACCTTATTCTTTACGACCTTGATACGCGTACGGTTGCCAACGATATCATTTCCCTGTTTGATCGTATCGATTTTTCGAACATCCAAACGTATCGTAGCATAGAATTTAAGTGCACGACCACCCGTAGTTGTTTCCGGGCTGCCAAACATGACACCGATTTTTTCACGAATCTGATTGATGAATACGGCTGTGGTCTTTGATTTACTGATGACCGCTGTAAGCTTACGCATAGCCTGCGACATTAAACGTGCCTGCAAACCAACGTGAGAATCTCCCATATCGCCTTCGATTTCGGCTTTCGGCACCAAAGCAGCTACCGAATCGACTACCACGATGTCAATTGCACCGCTTCTGACTAGAGCATCGGCTATTTCAAGTGCCTGTTCACCATTGTCTGGCTGTGAAATCAATAAATTCTCGATATCAACGCCAAGATTTTTGGCATAGGAAGGGTCCAATGCATGCTCGGCATCAATGAAAGCCGCTATGCCACCGAGTTTTTGCGCCTCTGCCAAAACATGCAGCGCTACGGTTGTTTTCCCTGAAGATTCCGGTCCATAGATTTCAACGATACGCCCGCGCGGCATCCCGCCGATTCCCAAGGCGATATCAAGTGGCAGATTCCCTGTCGGAATCACCTCTATATCAGCATTTATAGAAGACTCACCCAGTTTCATAATAGAGCCTTTGCCAAAGTCTTTCTCAATTTGTTTCAATGCATTTTCCAGTGCTTGCATTTTATCCATGTTTTCGTCCACGCCCCTTCTTCATCTGTTATAAATTATACAAAACATTCGTTCTAAAAGTCAAGAAAAAGCTGCTTTGCACATCCGCAGGCCAAGGCTCAAACGAGCTTTTTCCACGACTGGCCCAAAGCCGTCAATTCAGATTTCTGATCCGATCTACGATTCCCGGCAAAATATCGAGCAAATATTGCACATCCGCGGCATCATTTCCTCGTCCGAGGGAAATGCGAATGGCTCCATCCGCTGTTTTTTCATCAAAACCCAGTGCCAACAAGACATGTGATGGATCCAGCGACCCTGATGTACACGCCGATCCACTGGCAACCGCCGCCCCCTTCATATCAAGCGCCATGAGCAGCGCTTCACCCGAAGTTGCGCCGAAACTAAGATGGACATTTCCTGGCAATCGTTCCTTGCGGCTCCCATTCAACCGTACATCGGGAATCGAAGCCTCGATTCCCGCAATCAAATCTTCTCTCATTTTTTCCAGTCGTGCTTTTTGCTCAGTAAGCTCTTTTGCCGCCAATTCAGCTGCAAGGCCGATGCCGACAATAGCTGGCGTATTTTCCGTTCCAGCCCGCAGACCTTTTTCCTGGCTTCCGCCCTGTTGCATGGCATCAATCTTCACACCGCGGCGAATATAAAGAACGCCGATACCCTTCGGTCCATAAAATTTATGTCCGGAAAGCGATAATAAATCAATATGCATCGCCTCCACATCGATTTCCACGTGCCCTGCCGCCTGAACGGCATCTGTATGAAAACAAATATTTCTTTCATGTGCCAAAGCACCAATCTGCTGAATCGGTTCGATTGTCCCGACTTCATTGTTGGCAAACATCACACTGATCAAAATGGTCTCCGGACGAATTGCCGCCTCTACGTCCTTTATGCTCACCATACCGTCTTTATCGACCGGAAGATAGGTGACTTCAAAGCCTTGGCTTTCAAGCCATTGGCAAGTATGGAGCACAGCGTGGTGCTCGATTGCCGTCGTTATGATGTGCCGTCCCTTTTCTTTTTGGGCAAAAGCAATGCCTTTAAGTGCCCAATTGTCACTTTCACTGCCGCCACTGGTAAAAAAAACTTCCTCGGTTTTCGCTCCGATCAAAGAGGCAACCTGCTGCCTCGCTTTGCGCACCGCCGGACGAACTTTTCGGCCAAAAGAATGCGGGCTTGATGGATTGCCAAAATCCTGTGTCATATAATCAACCATAGCTGCTGCCACCAACGGATCCGTCGGCGTTGTCGCCGCATGGTCAAAATAAATTTGCTTCATTAAAATACACCTCTTAAAAAATAGCTTCCGACTCTAATCTTAGCACAAATCGAAAAGATTATCGATAAAAAGAGGCACTTCTTCTGTTTTAGAAAAAGTGCCTCTGGCATTTATTTATTTATTCTTGTATTCTTTGCTGGCAGCTTCTACTTCAGCGCGAGTGACCTCGCCTTTTGCAACCAGTTCATCTATCCATTTTGCATGATGCGCATTGGCATAGTGAGCGTGGATACTGCCTTTTTGCATACCGCGCATAGAATCCGGGTTGACCGATGCCGCCAGATAAATATGTCCGAGGGCAGCAGCAAAACCAAGACCGGCAGCGATGCTGTGAAGCGGAATCATCCAGGACAGCATTTCTTTGCTGAACATGCCGTGACCAAACCAAATAACGAGACCAGAAACAACCAATACCAGCCAAAGCAAAGCCTGCATGGTGATGTTCATTTTTTCGCCGCCGTTATAAAAACTTTGTTTTGGCATACCCGTTGGGTGAATCCCAATCAATTCCGGTGGGAATTTTTTGTTAAAAAGCATATCGTCTTTGTCAAAGCTTAAAACTTCTTTTGCCAAAGTCTTAAAACCTTTACGAGCGAACAGCAAGCCTAAAATAGGGTTTGCAATGAAGATAACAGCAAATACACGATGCATGATCTGCAGCGTATGCGCCCCAAACATGTCATAGAGGAAACGGAATGTATCTGCGTAAAGTGGCAAGGCGGTCAAAAACAACATGAAAAACGAAATCGCATTGATCCAGTGGCAAACAATGAAACTATTCTCATGGCGTGGCACATATTTTTTCTCAATCAACATGCGAATCCCCACCTTTCTCTTTGGCTTTGTTTTCTTGATGTTTTTTTGCGATTACCTTGCTGAGACCATAAGCACCAGCGCAGCCGACAATCGCTGCAACACCGGCAAATTTCCCCAGTGGGCGTACGACATCTTTCCAGACGTTGATTGCCGTATCCGGAGTTTTTGGTTCTGCTGGCAAACCATATACATCCGGCCGATCGGTCAAGATGTACATCATATTCGTCCCGCCTACACCATTTGGATCAACGCCATAGAGCTGTGCATTCGGGAAATCCTTTTTGACGTCTTCCAAACGAGTATGCGCCAAAGCAACCATTTCATCTTTAGGCCCAAAATTGATCGCACTAGCTGTACAAGTCTGTGCGCAAGATGGCGTCATACCGTTTTCAATACGGTCTGCACACATATTGCATTTGGTCGATTTGTGTGTTTCGCCATCTATTTTAGGAACATCGAACGGGCAATTGATGGCACAATACCCGCAGCCTACACACTTATCACGATCGATAACGACAGCGCCCGTAGCTGTTTTGCTGATTGCTTCTTCTGGGCAGCCATTCATACAAGCAGGATTTTCGCAGTGCATGCATTGTACTTTGATCATATCCCAGTGGAATTTACCATCTTCTACGCGTTCGTTCATTTTTACCAAATTATACGTTTTCGAGCTCAAGCTTTTATGTGATTGGTACGCTCCGTCAAACGGCGTTATTTCAGCCGGAAGATCTTTCCATTGTTTGCAAGCTACCATACAGGCCCTGCAGCCGGTACATCTTGAAACATCGTGCAGCATGGCCATATCTGTTGCCATGTTTACCACTCCTTTATCGTTGAAACTATAGTAAGGAATTATTTCCTTTTTTCTCTAAACCTTCGGTCTGTGCTTGCATATCCAAATGAAGCGTCGTCCAATCCGCGAGGTAAACTGCTTCTTTTCCTTCATTAACATATGTTTTGATGTAATGATGGCATTCATCGCATACATCTAGACGCATCTCTGGTTCTGCTTCGATTTCTAATATGCTCATTTTCTTCAAATCTTCATTGTTGCAGTTGATGCAGCCAATGCGTTTATAGTGCCAGGATGCACTGCAATTGCCACAAACAAGATGGCGTTCGCGACCCTGATTTTTCTTTTTGAGCTGAGCCATCGAAGGCAGCGAACCACAAACCGGACAATAATTGCGCTCCCATGCATTCTCTTGCTCTTCGGCCTGCTGCCACTCACTGACCTGTTTTACAAGCGGCGAAACCACGCAAGAAACCGCATGCCAAACAAGATAGCTCACCGTTTTTTCATTGAGCCCCTGTTTTTCACTGAAGCTTTGGATACTTTCCGACTCCTGGCATAAAACATAGCCAATCATTTCTGTGGCTGCATTTTTGTCCAGATATTCATCCAAGGAACGGCAAAAGCCTTTTAACGCGTCTGGAATCTCTACAGTCAAAAGACCTTTGACCAGTTCGCGCAATACGATTTCTACCGGCTTACCGATTGCCGCTTGGATATCTGCATGCTGCAGGACAGGGATTCCCTTTTTGAAATCCTCCAATTGACCGGTAATTTCCGGTAAAACGAAATCATCTACGTGAACCTCTGCCAAAATGCAGTCAATTGCCGCCGGCAACTGGCCAATTTCCTGCAAAAACGGATGTTTTGCAAGATATTCCGAGATAAGCTCCTGGTTTTTGTTATTGCTATTCATTCTATTTCCACCTTAATTTATGCTTTCTTGATGTTTATGAGACAAGCTTTGAATTCTTGTTCCTGAACATTTGGATCAAGCGCATCGATTGTAAGCACGTTTGTGCTTGGGCCTTTTGCCAAGCCTTTAAAGCCCCAGCTGTACGGCATCCAAACCATATGCGTTTCTTCACCATTTACCTTTAACGGTTTTGCTCGGTTCGTTACCATGGCTTTTACTTTGACCTCACCGCGAGCAGAGGTTACGTTTACATAGTCACCCTGTTTGATGCCTAATTTATTCGATAGCTCTACTGAAATTTCAGCGAATGGTTCTTTGGTAAGTTCATTGAGCCATGGGATATTACGGGTAATCGCCCCGGAGCACCAGTGTTCTGCAAGCCCTGAAGTGCAAAGCACATATGGGAATTCATCCTTCGTGCCGATTCTTTGGATATCCGGTAAACGTGGATATACGACGCAAGGATTGAATTGCGTTTGATTATGCAGTGAATTTTTAGTCGGGCTTTCTACTGGTTCGTAGAATTCCGGCATCGGACCATCAACGGCAATATAAGAATGATCTCTTGCTGTCTTGTCTTCATTCAAATCTTTATAATCAGCAGCAAACAAGCGACTGAAACCTTCACCAGTCATGCGGAACGGTTTCTGTCCACCTGGCGTATTCGGACCATCTTTCAGATTGGTGACATCCGGACGATCATAGCCATCCCATTGGCCTTTCGCTTCATCCCACCATACGATTTTATTTTTTTCGTCAAATGGCTTTCCGTTAGCATCACAAGATGCACGATTGTAGAGGATATGGATATTATCCGGCCAGCACCATGCATATTCCGGGAAGATTCCCATGTTGCCTCTATCTGCCTGTCCACGGCGTTTTGCCTGGTTCTTGTCGCCAGCAAATACACCAGCATAGATCCAAAGCCCGCTGCTCGTCGTTCCATCGTCTTTTATTTCGGCGATGCCATTTAATAATTTTCCAGTAGTCAGATTATAGCCGTTGATTTCTCTAAGCACAGCTTCTGCCATATCTTCGTCTGGATAGTTCCATACCAAATCCAAGATCGAACGATCTTTTTTCGCCGTTGAATCCTTATAAAGTTCGCGAACCTTCTTGAACAATCTATCGATGATCCACAAATCCGCTTTGGAGTCGCCGACCTTATCCGGACCTGCCATACGCCACTGAATCAGTCGCATGGAGTTGATCATGGTGCCTTCGCGTTCAAGATACGAGCAGGCTGGCATGAAAATGACTTCGGTGTTGATTTTGGACGCGTCGCAGCCTGGACGTTCCCAAAATGCTGCGGTTTCATTGACAAATACATCCTGGACGATCAAGGTGTCCAAATTTGACAGACCTTTATGTGTCAAGTTCAGATTCGCCTGTGACATCATCGGATTCTGTCCGTCAATATACGTACACTTGATCTGACCTGCCAGCATTTTTTCAAAAGAAATATAAAGAGAATCATTATGATGGCTGTTGCGGATTGGCAGATAACTATATCCATAACTGTTTTCCTTGGTTGCCTTGTCGCCATACCAAGCTTTCAGTGTATTGATTAAGAATTTTGCTCTAAAAGAGCCATACGTATCAGACCACTGCGGCAATGTATACGTTTGCTGCGTCGGATAAGAAAGATATCCCGGCATGTACTGGAACATGATCCCGAAATCTGTAGACCCCTGTACATTTGGCTGTCCACGCATTGCGTCAATACCAGTTCCTGGTTTACCGATGTTTCCGAGCAAAAGCTGAAGGATCGTAAAGCAGCGAATGTTTTGTACGCCGACCGTATGCTGCGTCATGCCAAGAGCATAAAGCATTACGCAAGGTTTTGTCGTAACGAGCAGTTCTGCCGCAGCTTCAATCTGGTCTGCCGGCGTCCCTGTGATACTCGAAGCCATTTCGAAAGTATAGCGTTTATAGTGTTCTTTCAACTTGCTGTAAACCGTGTCGGGGTGGTTGATATCTGCAGCCTTAAGCGGCTTTCCTGCAGCATCGAGCTGATAGCTCCAGCTATGTGGTTCATAACTGCGTTCTTTTTCATTATAGCCAGAGAATACACCTTCTTCAAAAGAGAAATCTTTTGATACGAGACAATATGCGTTCGTATTGAGCTTGACATATTCTTCATCATGGCGTTTGTTTTCAAGAACATAATTGATGATCGAACCCAAGAAAGCAATATCTGTTCCTGGACGCAGCTGGATGTGATGATCGGCAATCTTTGAAGTACGGGTAAAGCGAGTATCGATATGTATGATTTTCGCACCGCGTTCTTTTGCTCTCATAATGCCCTTCATGCCCATAGGATGGCATTCGGCAATATTACTGCCTTCGATCCAAATGAGTTTCGCATTTTGCATGTCCGCCCAAGGATTCGTCATTGCACCACGACCAAATGCCGCATTAAGTGCCGGTGGAGTCGTCGCATGGCAAACACGAGTCTGGTTATCCGTAAATACGACACCCATCGCACGGGTCATTTTAATCAAGGTGTAGCATTCTTCATTGTTGATCTGCGAACCACCGATAAAACTCAAAGCATCCGTACGATTGACTTCATATTCCTTGCCATCGATAGTTTCTTTTTCGATCCAATGCTCATCTCTGGCTTTTTTCATGGCTTTAGCCGAACGTTCAATTGCTTCGTCCCAGCTGATTTCTTCCCACTTATCACTGCCCGGGGCACGATAAAGCGGTGTTTTTGGACGCTGGTCCGAATTTGGAATATGACCATAGCCAAGACCCTTGCTGCAAAGGCTGCCTCTATTGATCGGGCTGTCGGTAGCCCCTTCTAAGTTTATTAATTTTCCGTCTCTAACGTGGCCAATGACACTACATCCGCATGCGCAAAAATGACATATGGACGTAAATTCCTTAGCCCCCTTCAGTTTAAACTCTTTAGCCGCTGCCTTTACCTTTGAAAGATCAAAGCCAAAATCAGCTAACGCAAGGCCTATACTGGACAAACCGGCAGCTTTGATGAAGCTCCTTCTGTTCATGTACATTTTGTTTCCCCCTTCAAAAAAATTTTTAAGAAAATTTCTTTGTCTTCGACAAAATTTTTATTCCGCAAAAAAAAAGAGACTTTCTCAATAATCAGATGACGATAATTGCTTATCGTATCATAAATATAGTTGATTGATTGTTGCTTTGGTAATATTAGACTTTCATTTGAAACATTCTAAAACTCGGCTTTCTCCCACAAAGAAGCCGTTCATACCTTGCTATAATGATTAATTCTATTTACTCATTGATAAATATAAATAATGTTATATCAATCAATAATCATCTACATTTATAAGCATATTACTTTACCATTAATGAGTCTGTCAAGCGCTTATATCACTTATGTATCTATATTTCTCATTGATGGTTTCTCTCATTTCCTAATTTCCGCATAAAAAAAAGCCGGAAAAGCTGCAGCTCAAACTGTAGCTTTTCCGGGCCTTAAACGAGACAAATTGGTCGTACCAATCTAATCGATTTTCTTGTTGCAAAATTTTATTTTTATAACGCAGCAAAGTTTCATTCAACAATTCGTTTCGAATGCGTATAGACACATAACGAATCACGTCGAACACGACCGACAACGGTAATCCCTAAATCCTCAGCTAAACCCAGTGCCAAAGTCGTTGGCACCGACTTGGCAACGACGCAAGGGATTCCGATTTTGTTGACTTTGATCAAGATTTCCGATGATACCCGACCACTAAAAACAATCAATTTATCATCCATTACCATTTTTTCTTCCAAGCACTTGCCATAAAGCTTGTCAAAAATATTGTGCCGTCCGACATCTTCCGAGTACATGAGAATTTCTCCGTCTTTGACCACTGCGCCACTATGTACGCCATTGGTTACGCTATGGGTCGCCGAAGCCTCCTGCAGCAGTGTCGCCGTACTCTTTATAATATCCTTGGCACTAAATACAGCCTGACTTTCGTTATACATCGTCGTTTGATGATCGTTGGCAAAATAAAAACCCGAGCGTCCTCTGCCGCAGCAAGTTGTCAGGCAGCGACGCAAATAGCCATCCGCCGCTGTTTTTTCTACTACATCCGCTTCGACGTATGCCAGACCATCGTCTTCGTTGATCACGAGTTCTTTTATATCATCGACTGAGGTAATCATTCCCTCTGAAACCAAGAATCCCATCACCAGATATTTTTGATCGATAGGAGAACACAGCATCGTCGTCGTTTCTTTCCCATTTAAATAAACCGTAAGCGGCATTTCTTCTGAAATCAACTGCTCCCCTTTTGAAAAAACACCTTGTTCCACTGTAATGACTTCACATTGTTGTATCGCTTCCGCTTTTCCTTGTCCCATATCTACGTTCTCCTGCCCATTCTTTTTCCTTATTTCTGTTTTATCTGGCACATTCGCTTGCTTCACCGCGCAGGATCTTTAGCCCATGCTCGAGCGAAGGCAAAATAAAGTCCAGACATTCCGCCACGGCTTTTGGGCTGCCCGGCAGATTGACAATCAGTGTCCGTCCACGAATACCGGCAACAGCGCGGCTGAGCATCGCCCGATCCGTAATTTGCAGGCTCTTATAACGCATGGCCTCAGGAATTCCCGGAACATTTCGTTCAATCACGGAAAGGGTCGCCTCTGGCGTACAATCGCGTGGGGAAAATCCTGTGCCGCCGGTCGTGAGCACTAACGCCACCTCAGCTGTCGCCAGTTCTTTCATCTTGCCCGCTAGCAAATCCGCTTCATCCGGCAAGATGGTCAGGCTATGCAATCGATAGCCAGCTGCTTCTATGATTTCAGCAATTTTTTTGCCACTGAGGTCTTCGCGTTCACCACGAGAGCCCTTATCACTGGCAGTAATAATAGCAACTTCAAACATAATTGTACCTCCTAAGCCTCAACGATATGAAGATCGTCGCCAACGGTAATATCGCCTTCTTGCAAAACTTTGGCAAAAACACCTTCACGCGGCATGATACAGTCTCCCATCACCGCATAAATCGCACAATGAGAATGACATTCTTTACCGATTTGTGTCATTTCCAAGATGACATCATTACACTGAAGTTTTGTTCCCACAGGTAACGTTTTGAAGTCAATGCCTGTCACTACGAGATTTTCACCAAAAGCACCATGACCGACTTCTGCCCCTTTTTTTCTAAAATCTTCCACACGTTCAAAAGACAGGAGACTTACTTGACGATGCCAATTTCCCGCATGAGCGTCCCCCACCAGTCCATGATTTATCTTAAAGGTCCCTGTTCCAATATTTTCTTTCTGTGTCCCTTTTGCTTCACTTCGGCAAATAGCCAATACTTTTCCCATTTAAATTTCGCTCCTTTTTATAAATAAAAGCCCGCAAGCTATCGTTTTTATGAAATGCAGCTCATCAGCCGCCCACCTGGAACATCTTTCGATCGTCGCTGGCTGCATCCTTGCCGATTTCACAAAAATGATGTTCCTGCGGTTTTCTATAGATGTTTTTTTCAATCAGTTTTTTCAAATACACATCACTTGCATCGCTTCGAATAACTTCTTTCAAATCAATGCCGAAATTATACTGCAAACAAAGCTTTAGAAAACCATTTGCCATCAATCTCACACGATTGCAATCGGCACAAAATTTATGTTCGATCGCATCGATGAAACCTATGCGTCCTTTGAAATGCTTCAGCGAATAATACTGAGCCGGTCCATTGCCAAGCTGGTCTTTACTAGGACTAAGCTTTCCGTAAACAGCCTCGATCTTTTCCATCACTTCATCGCGATGAATCGCCATATATTCGGTTCCATAGCCAATGGGCATCAATTCAATAAAGCGAATCGCTATCGGATGTTTTTTGGCAAAAAGCGCCAGTTCTGCAATTTGATCTTCATTGACGCCCACCAAAGGAACACAATTGATCTTTATGCGTGAAAAACCTTTTTCCAGCAAAGCATCGATTCCGCGAAGAACGTCATTGAGCCTATTTCTTCGTGTAATTTGAGCAAACTTTTCTTCGCGAAGCGTATCCAGGCTTATATTGATGCCATCAATTCCTGAGGCGATGAGTTCATCTGCCATCTGCTCAAGCAGCACACCATTTGTCGTAATCGTAACTTGTTCGATACCCTCAATTGCCTTAATTTGGCGTATTAAAGTACACACATCCAGGCGAACCAGCGGCTCTCCACCAGTGATTTTGATTTTTTTTATGCCAAGGCCGGCAAAGAGCCGGCATAAACGAACGAGTTCTTCGTACGTCAGCATTTCTTCATGACAGCCAACCGAAGAAATACCATCTTCGGGCATGCAGTACTTACACCTCAAATTGCAGCGGTCTGTCACTGAAATTCTCATATAATCAATTTTTCTGCCATATTGGTCAAACATGTTCTTACCTTCTATCTATTCACAGCAAATATCAGCAGTTCGGATTGACAAACACACCGCTCTTGCCACCAGATTTTTTCACCAAACGAATCATTTGTACTTCCATCGTTTTATCAAGGGCTTTGCACATATCATAAATCGTGAGCAGCGCTGTCGACACTGCCGTTAACGCTTCCATTTCGACACCCGTTTGCCCATTCACTCGGACAAGAGCAGTTGCCTCCACCGAAGATTCTTCTTCATTCATACGAAAATCTACACTGCATTTCGTAATCATGAGGGGATGGCACATCGGAATCAAATCACTCGTGCGTTTTGCCGCCATAATCCCAGCGACTCTAGCCACGCCTAGCACATCACCTTTTTTTATGGTTCCAGCTAAAATCGCAGCATAGACTTCTTTGTTGACTTTTATTTTGCCTGTAGCAATAGCTTCACGGCTCGTCACGTGTTTTTCACTGACATCAACCATTACAGCATTGCCTTTTTCATCAAAATGCGTCAATCCATTATCCATATTATCAACCTCACAATTGTACGATCTCTACCGCACTGTTTCTCGCAAGTGCACCAGAGCCCGCCGGAATATCAATCATCGCATTGCAGCCAACAGCCGAAAAGAGTGAACCTGAAGAATGATTTTTCCCCGGCAGCCAAACTTTTCCATCGTCAACATTTGCACGGATAAAACGGCGTCCCTTGCTTTCTTTGGGGAAATCTTCCTGCAAAACAGCCATTTTCCGTTTATAATTCATTCCGGGATGTCTGCTTATCTTAGCTAAAACCGGCCTTACGAGAAGTTCAAAGGTAGCCAAAGCAGCAAAGGGATTTCCCGAAAGCGCAATTCCCAGTTTATCTTTATGCACATAGCTCAAGACCGGTGTTCCCGGTTTCATGCAGATGCGCCAAAAAAGTCTTCTAGCTGGCAGCTTCTTGATGACATCATGCATGATATCCTTTTTTCCCACCGACACCCCGCCGGTCGTCAAAAAAAGATCTGCCTCTTCCATATGCTCACGAATAAATGCGGCGACTGTATCGCTGTCATCGGCGATGCTTTCAAACATCACCGAGGCTGCGCCAAGCTCTTTTAAACGCGCCGCCAAAACATAAAGGTTGCTGTTGTAAATCTTGCCCTCCGTCAAAGGCTGACCGGGAGAGAGCAATTCATCACCCGTACTGCAGATGATGACTCGCGGTTTTGCATACACCGTAAGCTCTTTGAATCCCATACTGGCAATCGATCCGATATGTGCCGGCGTAATGATTTCGCCCGGGCTTAACAAAACCGCATTTTTTTTGATGTCCTCGCCTTGAAAAACATAATTTTGTTTTTCCTTTAAAACTTGCATGACTTCTACGAATTGTTCATCCGCTCGCACATCTTCTTGACGAACGACGCAATCGCAGCCTGCGGGAATCTTCCCGCCCGTCATGATGCGAACAGCTTCCCCCGGCTTCACTGTTCCAGTGAAATATTGCCCGGCACACACTTCACCGACGATCTTGAATTTGGCCGGAGACGCTTTAGACGCATAGCTTGTTGCCGCAGCAGCGAAGGTATAGCCATCTAACGGAGAACGGTCAAAAGGAGGATTGTCCATAGGTGCTTCTACGGGTTTTGCGCAAACGCGGCCAAGCGAAGACAATAAATCAACGGTTTCCAATCGCTCTGTCGGCTGTATATTTTCAAGCAAAAGTTCAATGCCTTGCTCTAAATCAATACCTTCCACGGCTAGACCCCCTTACCAAAGGAGCAAACCGGGTAATGGCAAACCGGGCAGCCAAGGCAAAGTCCGCCATGACCCAAACGAGTCAGCTCGCTTTTTTTGACTTTTTCTCCCGCCACGATTCTCGGCAAAACCAAATCAAATATGGTTGTTTTTGCGTACATGACACAGCCGGGCAGCCCCATGATTGGTATTTCCCCTTTATAATACGCAAGTAGGAACATAGCCCCTGGTAATACTGGCACACCATAGGTCACCATTTGCGCGCCAGTTGCCCGAATCGCCGATGGCGTCATATCATCCGGGTCGACACTCATTCCGCCCGTACAGACAATCATATCCATTCCTTCATCAAGTAAATCCTGTATCGCTGCCGTTATCTTTTCCGGGTCATCGTTTACAATATGATGCTTTGCCATCGTCAATCCATAAGATTCAAGTTTTTCAACGATTACAGGCGTAAACGTATCCTCAATTCGGTGCATGAAAACTTCATTTCCCGTCGTCACGACGCCTACACGGCCTTTTTTATACGGAAGCAGCTTCAATATCGGCTCAGATCCCGCTATTTTTTGCGCTGCTTGTAATTTTTCTGCCTCAACCACCAAAGGAATCACACGCGTACCGGCAAGCTTGTCACCAGCCTTCACCGGCGTATTATTATGGCGGGTCACAATGATAATCTCATCGAGTTCATTGATTGCATCCAGTCGTTCTACATCGACCTTCAAAACGCCGTCGCAAGCCGCCTTCAATTCGATTTTCCCCTCTTTTATATCAGAGGTCACCATATTTTCATTGCGGCAAAGCTGGCCTAAGATTTCAGCCGCCTCATTTTCATGCAGCATGCCAGGCTTTTTCTCCCATACATAAAGGTGATCTTTTCCTATAGAAAGCAGTACCGGAATATCTTCGGCAGTCACTACATGCCCTTTCTTAAAACGCGCATCTTTCGTTTTTCCTTTGATGATCTGCGTAATATCATGGCAAAGAACATGTCCCACTGCATCAACTGTATCAATTACTTTCATTTCTTTCTCCCTCTCTAGCTAAAATAAAGGCTGCTTCCCTATACCTGAGCATAGAAAAACAGCCTTTATAAGCGGACAGAATCCGCCGTTTAAAAATTGTCTCCTTCTCAACTAGGAAGGCAATGAAATTTCTTTCATTACCCCGCGAATGACACATGGTCATTCAGGCGCAATATCATAGACGATGTCCTTAGATATTTTTGCACGGAGCTATATTCATTTTTTATTAACACGCTAACTGGTCATCAGTAAATCATATGAATATTTCAATACACAGTATATCACAAAATAATGTATTTGAGCTATGATAAATTTCACTAAACCTCTTTTTCTATGGTTTTTGAAATACATTATACCGCAAACACAAATGATTTTTATATTTTTATGCAGGAAAAAGCCGCTGCCTTATAGCAGCGGCACTCCTTTTATAAAATCAACGACCTTTTTTAGCCGGTTCTACACTGATCTTATAGCCTTTTACTGTGTTGCGATGCATCACAGCAAGTACACGTTCTGCGACATCTTCTGGCACTTCAACAAAGGTGAAACGATCATAGATGTTGATGACGCCGATGATGTTGCCTGGAATATCTGCTTCGCTGGCAAATGCGCGAACAATATCTTCCGGACGAATTTTTTGGCTGCGGCCGATGTTCAAGAACAAACGAACCATACCAGGTGCGCCGCCTGTGTTTTCAAAACGTCCCGTCACTGATTCGCCTTCAGCAGCTTCATCTTTTTCTTTGAAACCTTCTACGGAAAGCTTCAGTGCAGCAGCAGCTACATCGACAAGATCATAATCCCCATCAGCAGCCACATCCGAAACGATCGTGTGATACTCATCAAACTTATTGTTTGCGAGTACTTTGATCAAACGTTCTTTGATGATTTCGCGCTGACGTTCAAGGATATCAGCAGACGACGGAAGCTGACGACGTACAATCTTGGTTTTCGTCAAGCGTTCGATGGATTTTAACTGGCGGTATTCACGTGGATCGATGAAAGTAATTGCCACACCTGTTCTACCGGCACGGCCTGTACGACCGATACGATGAACATAGGACTCGTTGTCCTGCGGAATATCATAGTTGATGACATGCGTGATATCATCAACATCGATCCCACGAGCAGCAACGTCAGTGGCAATCAAGATTTCAAGCTTGCCTTCACGGAATTTTTTCATGACACGGTCACGCTGTGACTGGCTCAAATCACCATGAAGGCCGCCAGCTGTATAGGCACGAGCCTGAAGCGATGCAACCAAATCATCTACGCCTTTTTTCGTACGGCAGAAAATGATGAGCTTGCCTGTTTCTTCAATGTCGAGTACACGGCACAAACCTTCGAATTTTTCTCTGGTTTCATAATAGACCTGATCGATCAATGGAACCGTCAAGTTTTCACGGCTGATCGTGACTTTTTTCGGATTTCTCATGTAACGGCTCGAAAGTTTTGCTATCGGACCTGGCATCGTTGCCGAAAACAGCAAAGTCTGGCGGTCTTCTGCTGTGATGTTGGACATGATCGATTCGATATCGTCAATAAAGCCCATGTCGAGCATTTCATCAGCTTCATCAAGAATCAAGGTTCTTACTTCGCTGAGTTTGATCGTGCCGCGGCGAATATGATCGAGCAAACGGCCCGGTGTCCCAACTACGATCTGAACTCCATTGCGCAAAGCGCGAATCTGGCGATCGATTGCCTGCCCACCGTAAATCGGCAAAGTCTTGACTCGTTTGTATTTACCGATCTTATTGAATTCTTCTGCGCTCTGAATCGCCAGTTCACGTGTCGGCGTCAATACAAGCGCTTGGATATGACGGCTGCCATCTTCGATTTTTTCGATGGTAGGAATACCAAACGCAGCTGTTTTACCAGTACCTGTCTGTGCCTGTCCAATTACATCATGACCCTCCATAACGAGCGGAATCGTCTGGCTCTGGATTGGTGATGGTTCTTCAAACCCCATATCACTGACTGCGCTAAGCAGTTTTTTACTTAATTGTATATCCCCAAATGCTGTTAAATCTTTTTTCAAATTATATTTCCTCCTAATTTCTTATAGCTTCTCGACATAATGTCTTACCATGTCAAGCGCTGTTTGTGTTGTTTTATATTTTATCTCTTTGCGTCTGCCCGTAAAGATATTTTTCTTCACTACAGTACCATTTCTGCCAGTCACTGCAATATAGACGAGTCCGACCGGCTTTTCAGCACTGCCGCCATCAGGTCCAGCTATTCCAGTGATTCCGACACCAACATCGGTGCCAATTTTCAAGGCAGCACCCTCTGCCATAGCTTTAGCAACGTCTTCGCAGACGGCGCCTTTTACTGCCAGCAGATTTTCAGAAACTCCCAGCTCAGCAATCTTGACTGCATTGGTATAAGAGACGACCGCCCCCATAACATAAGCTGAGCTGCCGGCGACATCTGTCAAGCGGCTGGTGAGCAGTCCGCCCGTGCAGGATTCGGCACAAGCTATCGTCAAGCCTTTTTGCTTTAGCATCGAGCCGACAACATCCTCCATGGCTTCATCATCAACAGCATATATATAGCGGTCAATGCGTGAGCGAACCTCTTTTTCCATATCCGCAATCAAAGCATCTGCTTCCTGCTTGGTCTCGGCCTTAGCCGTAATGCGAATAATCACACCACTAGGGCGGACCAAAAGTGCTAACGTTGGATTTTTCTGCGCTAAAATCAAATCGCGAATTGATGTTTCCAAGGAAGATTCGCCTATGCCAAAGGTGTCAAGCACCCTCGACACAATCACAGAATCAAAGCCATATTTTGCTTCCAAAAATGGTTTTAAGCTGCGGCTGAACATGTCTTTCATTTCAGAAGGCGGTCCCGGAAGATTGATGAGAAGCTTTCCATCTCGTTCTTGTACCACGCCCGGCGCAGTCCCGGCGTGGTTATCAAAGACCTGTGCCCCTTGAGGAATCATGACCTGGCGAAGGTTGTTCTCCGTCATATCGCGCTGAACACGGACAAAATAAGCTTTTAATCGATCCAAGCTAGGCTCATGCAGCTCAAGCGTTCGACCAAAAAGGTCTGCACAGACTTCTTTGGTAATATCGCCTTGTGTCGGCCCCAATCCACCTGATGTAATGACAATGTCCGCACGGGACAATGCATGTCTCAAAACGTCTGCCATCCGCTGGCGATTGTCACCGACCGTCGTCTGATATAATACGTCAAAACCAATCGTATTGAGCTCTGCCGCCATATAAGCTGAATTCGTATTTACAATTTGCCCGAGCAGCAATTCACTGCCGGTAGTCACTATCTCTACAACCATGTCCAGTCCCCCTGAATGAAACTACTTATTCATCTTTAAGTTTCTCACCAACGACATCATAGGTAAAACCTTGAACGATTTTCACACGAATGACGTCGCCTGCTTTGCTGTCTTCATCACTTTCAATGTAAATCTGCCCATCGACTTCAGGTGCTTCTCGATAAGAGCGTCCATAAGAAACAGCAGCCTGTTCCATATCGCGGCCCTCAACCAAAACTTCCAAAGTCCGTCCTTCTAAGGCACAATTGATTTCTTCTGAAATTTTACACTGCAAGCTCATAAGATCATGATAGCGCTCCTGCATGATTTCTTCCGACACTTGATCGGTCATCGCATACGCTGGCGTATCTTCTTCACGAGAATAGGTGAAAATCCCCACTTTATCAAATCGCTGCTCGGCAAGGAACGTGCGGAGTGATTGATATTGTTCGTCAGTTTCCCCCGGAAAACCCACAATGAAGGTCGAACGAACCGTAACGGTAGGAATACGATGACGAATCTTGCCTAAAAGCTCTTCAATGCTTTCTCTCGTATCGACGCGGTTCATGTGTTTTAGCACTTCATTGTCTGCATGCTGCAGCGGCAAATCAACATACTTGCAAATCTTATCCTCCGTTGCCATGAGTTCAATCAGCTCATCGGTAAAGTATTTAGGATAGCTGTACAAGATGCGGACCCATTTAAGCTTTTCAACCTTGACCAGTTCTTTTAGCAGTGCTGCTAAACTTGGTTTTCCATAAAGGTCATGGCCATAATTGGTCGAATCCTGTGCAATCAAGTTGATTTCAATGACACCGCGACCCACAAGGCGTTCTACTTCTTTTTTTATGTCTTCAATGGTGCGGCTGCGATAATGTCCGCGAATCATCGGAATCGCACAATACGCACAGCGATTGTCACAACCTTCGGCAATCTTGACATACGCGCTATAATCCGGCGTAGTTGTGATGCGCGGCGTATTTTCATCATAAAGGATCTCATTTTCTCCTGCAAGGACGACTCTTTTTCCCTGCAAGGTTTCATTGACCGCTTCCATGATCCGGTGCCAAGCACCTGTGCCGACAATCGCATCCGCTTCAGGTATCTCATCGAGCAGCTCTTGCTTATAACGCTGCCCAAGACAGCCGGCGATGATCAACGAACGACATTTTCCTTCTGTTTTATATTCAGCCATATTTAAAACAGTTGTAATCGATTCTTCCTTGGCTGATTTAATAAAGCCACAGGTGTTTACGATCAAAATTTCAGCTTCACTAGGTTCCGGTGTAAGCTCGATATCATTTTTTTGCAAAATCCCAAGCATCACTTCCGTATCCACAAGATTTTTTGCACACCCCAAGCTGATAAAGCCTGCTTTCAATTTAGTTCCCCCTAACAAGCTTGAAAAACGCAATAGTTCAGACAGGAATAAATATCCCATCTGAACTAATTCACATTATTTCAAACGTATATTTTTGACCCAGCGATCCAACACTGCATGTTTCTGCGCTGCCGTCAAATCTGAATGGTTTTCAAACAAAACTAGATTTTTACCGCTAAACGACTTATACGTAAGCGTTTCGTGATTCGTCGGTACAAACGAAAAATCGGCTTTTTGCAAAGCAAGCTGAGCGTCGTCTTCTAAGAGCCAACGTAAAAACGCCTTGGCATCACCCGTTGCAGCCCCGTTTTTTGCAAGACCTGCTGCAGTCAATTGATATGCCGTACCGCCTGACGGATAAATAAGCGTCAAAGGGAAGCCCTCGTTGATGTACCGGATCGCTTCACTTTGCACGGCAATGGAAATGTCAACTTCGCCCATACCAGCCATTCTAACCGGCGTCGACAAGTATTTTGCATACTGTACAACTCTCGGATGAATCTTCTGTAACATGCTAAACACTTGATTTTCATCATATTCTGCGACCATCGTAAACAAAAGATTCGAAGCTGCATCTGCCGCCAAAAAATCAGTAATGCCGATACGGGCATTACTGTCTGCCAGCTCTTCCCAGGTCTCTGGTATATGTGATAAGGTTCGCAGATAATCGCGGTTCGCACAAAAGACAATCGGATCATACCAAACCCCAACCCAAAAAGCCGCTGAGTCTTTCAGGTTATCGGCAACAAAATCCGTCTGTTCTGAAGTATACGCAGACAAAACGCCGGCCACAGCCGCCTTTTGCAAGGTGTCACGGTCAGCTAATACGACATCGGCTCTGCCTATGTCTGTGGTTTCTTTCAATTTTGTCAGCAATTCCTGCTGCCCGAGCGGGATAAAGTTTACCTTGACGCGATTGTTTTTTTCATACTCTGTCGCCAAAACTGCGGCCTGCTCTATCGGCAATGTCGTATAGACATTAATGCTTCTAGCCATCTTATTTTCTTCAACCCGGTCTGCATAACCGGCCAAATACGTATTTCCTGCCGCAATCACAAGAACCGTCATAAATGCTATGAATAATAACGATGTATATCGTCGCATGCTCCCAAAACCCCCACCTACAGATTAATAAATTATCTGTATCACACATATCTTTATTATAATCATTTTTGGGCATTTCCACAACCTTTATAAAAAAAAAACACAGATGACCGCTTTTAAGAAACAACGGCCATCTGTAGTGACTCCCCAGTTTTTACTTAATTATTGCTTTTTCTCATCCAAGTCGGAATCTCCGGCATGGAGACATTATCCATCTTAAACACATCGATGCGATGCGCATTTGTATCGACATCGAGCTTTTCTCCCGCCACATCAACGGTAACCGTACTGTCGTCAAAGCCAGTTGCAATGACGGTAACACGCACGACATCATCGAGGGTTTCATCGATGACTGAACCAAAGATGATATTTGCATCTTCATGCGCAGCTTCTTGAATGATTTCCGAAGCTTCATTGACTTCAAATAAGCTAAGGTTCGGACCACCGGTGATGTTAAGAAGTACACCTCTTGCACCCTGGATGGATGTTTCAAGCAATGGGCTGTTGATCGCCGCCTGCGCAGCCGTTACAGCAGCATTGTCGCCGCTGCCTTCGCCAATTCCCATCAACGCAGAACCTGCATCGCTCATGATGGATTTCACGTCAGCAAAATCCAAATTGATGAGTCCCGGAACAGCAATCAAATCCGATATGCCCTGTACCCCTTGGCGCAGCACATCATCGGCAATGCGGAACGCATCTACCATCGATGTTTTTTTATCGACGACTTGCAATAAACGATCATTTGGAATCGTAATCAACGTATCCACATTGGCTTTAAGATTAGCGATTCCACTTTCCGCTTGTTTGAATCGTTTACGACCTTCAAACGTAAATGGCTTGGTCACAACGCCGACGGTGAGCGCACCTAGTTCACGGGCGCATTGTGCTACGACTGGTGCAGCACCGGTTCCCGTTCCGCCGCCCATACCGGCAGTGACGAAAATCATATCCGCCCCTTTGAGGACTTCTAAAATTTCTTCGCGGCTTTCCTGTGCAGCCTTTTCACCAATGTCAGGCTTTGCGCCGGCACCTAATCCACGCGTTAATTTTTCACCGATTTGAATGCGTTTAGGAGCCATTGCATGCAATAGCGCCTGTGCATCTGTATTCACGGAAATAAACTCGACACCTTTTAACCCGGCAGAAATCATTCGGTTTACAGCATTATTGCCGCCACCGCCGACTCCTATTACTTTTATTTTGGCAAATTGATCAAGATCCATATCTAATTCCAGCACTATAGCAACCTCCATGATATCGTATTTAATCCACTATTAGAAAAAGGGTTGATTTTTAGGTCATTCAAATAAAAATACATACTGAATGTATTATTCAATAAAAATATTCATTTTCCTTTTTTCTCAGCTTATTTTTTTCATTTATTTGCAAAAATCACTGTATTTATTGCTTATTTTCATTTTTTTAGAAAATACCGGCGAATAATCGCCAAATTTTGAAAAATTCGTACCCCAAATGCCAGTAATGCTACATAATACAGATCAATTCCCAAACGATCGCCAACATAAACCAAAAGAGCTGCCAGCAATGCATTTGTAAAAAAACCACTGATAAATACGGTATTGTCAAACTTTTCTTCAGCTGCTGCCCTAAGTCCGCCAAATACGGAGTCAAGTGATGCTAAAAGCGCTACTGAAAAGAGTTTTGCATAAGCCAAGGGAATACTCAAAGGGCACAAAACACCAAGAACAATGCCAAGTGCCAGTCCAATCACCGCTAAAATCATGGGCGTTCACCCTCCCCCTTGGCAAATTCTGCATATTTAAAAGTATACGTTCCCTTATAAGCCGGAATTTTCACCTCTTCAGCCTGCTTGATATTGAGTTGGATACCCCAGACTTTGAGGGTTTCCGCTACGCCGCCGCGCATTTTCAAAGAATTTTCCAGATTCTTTGCATCACCGATCGCCAAAATTTCATAAGGAGGCGACGAACGAACGTTATTGACCGAAAGAGTCGGTCCTGCGCAACGAATCTCCGAGGTACCGATCAAGCGTTGTCCATTGATAGACAATGCTTCTGCTCCAGCTGCTCTGAGTTCGTTGATAACCCTCAGAAGATCATCATCATGGATCAAATACAAATTCGGATTTTCTCCAGCTTTCGATGCTGTCTTGCTGTCGTCAATCGTCACAACAACGCCCGGCCCTTTGACCGGAACCGTTCCGGCCTGCATCTGTAACTCTTTGGCCGCTTTGGTTTCAGTCTCTCCTCCCGAAACATTTTTCACCGCATTTATTTCCTCTTGCAAACTATCGCGTTCTTTTTCTGTTTGCAAAAGTCGCTCGGATAATTCTTCAACTCGCTGATATGGCAGCGTTGATTTCATATCCTGTGTTGTCCTAAACTGTACAGCCAGCATAAAGCCGAGCACCATACAGACAAACGCTATAGAGTAACGACCCTGTTTTATCGACAGCATACATTTTTCCTCTCTTACTTTTTGAATTTTATGAATGGCGCCGAATAGTTAAAATCAATATATTCGATTGGGTATTTGGCTGATTTCAAATCAACCAAAAAATTTTGCGTGCTTTTTGCCTTTTCCGCCATACGTTCCGTACTGCCCAAACGAATTTGGACACCACTGGCAGTATAAGCGGTGATATGTTCTGGTTCTGCCACGTTGACTTCAGATAGTTGACGACGCGAAGCCTCATCAAGGTAAGACAAAAATTCCAAAGCTTTTTGTACCGTGATATTTTCAACCTGATCGCCAACATAAAGATCATTAAGTGCCAGCCCGGTAATCGCCGGAACCTGCATGGTCTTGAACTTCCGATACGCATTCAAGACCAATCCGGTCTGCCCTAAATCCAAAAAGCCATAACTGCAAGCAATCGTTGCCACTGGCATTCTTTCCGCCACAGTGATCTCAATTGTACTTGGAAACACTCTTCGCACAGTTGCCTGTTCGATGCGAAGATCTTTGTTCAATCGTTGCTGCATGACGCTTGTCGTCAACAAGAACATGTTTTCCTGACCTTTTATTCCTGCGGCCTCACGGATTTCCTGCTCAGATACATATTGATTCCCTTTGATGATGATTGACTTCACGATGAAAAACGGAGAATACACAAGCGTTACCGCCAAAACAACGAAGACAACCAGCCCAATCAACATAGTCGCTATCTGTTTTGAAAATACTCGCCGCTTTTCTTGCTGCGGTTCCATAAGTCTTCACCACCTATCGTGCATTATTTCCTCAGCAGTAATATTGCCGGCTTGAATACAGACGGCTGCATACATTCCCGCCTGCGACTAAAAGGCACCTGTCTTAGAGTTTTACCATCTGCAGTATTTTCTCACATAAATCTGCAAACGACAGGCCTTTTGCTTTGGCAGCATCCGGAACAAGTGACAATTCGGTCATTCCCGGACTGGAATTCACTTCAAGAACATATGGCTGATTATCTTCGCTGAGCATCATATCCACTCTGGCAATGCCGCTGCAACCTACGCCGGTAAATGTCTTTATTGCGAGCTTTTGTATCTCTTCCGTCAAAACCGCATCAATCCTAGCCGGAATGATATGATCGGCTGCACCTTGTGTATATTTACTTTCATAATCATAGCGTCCGGAATGCGGCACGATTTCAATAATTGGAAATGCTTCCTTTGGCTCCGTGTTCCAAACGGCAATGGTCAATTCAAGCCCCTTGATGAACTCTTCCACTAAGACTTCTTCACTATAGGAAAAAGCCGTCTTTACCGCGTCTTTTATTTCATCTGCCTGTTCTACGATCACGACACCGATACTCGATCCTTGTGAGGCCGCTTTGACGACCAATGGCAAAGAAAATTCCTGGGAAATCTCTTTTGCCAAATCACGTACTTGATCGTCGCTATGATAAGACTTGGATCGCGGCGTAGCAATACCTTTTGCCTCAAAAACCTGCTTGGAAGCCACTTTATCCATCGTGACCGCACTAGCCAGTAAACCTGATCCGGTATAAGGCATACCAATCATATCAAGCATGCCCTGCAAAGAACCATCTTCACCAAATTTTCCATGAACGGCATTAAAGACAATATCGCAGTTGAGTTCTTTGAGCTGCCCGACCAAATTAGGCGGATCAAGCTCTAGGCCCTTTGCCTTATAACCTTTTTCCAGCAAAGCCTGCAAAATTGCAGCGCCTGATCTGCGGGAAACCTCAGCTTCTGCCGACGGTCCTCCCATGAGTACAATAATATTTTTATCTTTCAACTAAGACCCCTCCTAATTAAGACTCGGCTTCTTCCAGCAAAGCAACGAGCTGTTCTCCGCTGCGATAAATAGTACCAGCACCCATAGACAAAACAAGATCGCCTTTTTGGACAATAGTTTTAAGATACGGCGCTACATCCTCTTCTTTTTCGATATAAACGACATTTTGCCCCGTTTGTTTTTTTACTTCTTGTAAAATAGTTTCTCCATCAATACCCTCGATCGGAGCTTCGCCGGCCGAGTAAATATCGGTCAAAACCAAGATGTCTGCTTCAGCAAAGCAACTGCCATACTCTTTTTGCAGAAGCTGGGTTCTTGTATAACGATGCGGTTGAAAGGCACAAATCACACGCTTTGGCTTTGTTTGCTTGGCCGCGGTAAGCGTCGTGCTGATTTCTGTAGGATGATGCGCATAATCATCTACGACCCACACGCCATCGACTTTTCCTTTGGTCTGAAAACGGCGTTTCGCTCCGTGAAAGTATGTAAAGCCAGCTGCTACCTGCTTTAAAGACAAGCCAAGCTCTAGGCTCACGGCAGTTGCCGCCAGCGCATTGAGCACATTATGGCAGCCTGGAACTTTAAGAACGATGCGTCCGAGATTTTCTCCATGATGCACAACATCAAACGAAGTTCCATCGACATCCGTATGGATATCGGCCGCCTTATAGTCAGCTTCCTGTTCAATTGCGTACGATATATAACGCCTATCCGATTCTTTGGCTATGTTTCGGATATTTTCATTGTCAAAGCAAAGAACTGCCAGCCCATTTTCTGCCGGTAAATTTTGCAAAAATTGGCGAAAAGCCTTCCGTATGTTTTCCATGCTTCCATAATGATCCATATGGTCATTTTCTATATTCGTCACAACTGCGATTTTCGGTAAAAGCTTCAAAAACGACCCATCGCTTTCATCGGCTTCAGCAACAAGATACTTTCCTTGTCCAAGCTTCGCATTGCTGCCAAGATAATCCACCTCGCCGCCAATGATGATAGTTGGCGACACGCCTGCATTGTCGAGGACAACGGCCAGCATCGACGTCGTCGTCGTCTTGCCATGCGCTCCGGCAACGGCAATCCCGCTAGCAGAATTCATCAACGCTGCAACGATATCTGAACGATGGAATATTTTTATGCCCGCCTGTTTCGCCGCTACGACTTCTGGATTATCTTGTGAAATCGCCGTTGAAACAACAATCGCATCAACACCTTCTATATTTCCTGGGCAATGCCCTTGAAAAATCTTGGCACCTTGTGCTTTTAGCTTTTCAACCAATTCAGAACCATGCAGGTCTGACCCAGACACCACGTACTTTTTTTCCACCAAAATTTTTGCAATGGCGCTCATTCCCGCGCCCCCGATGCCAACAAAATGAATTTTATTTATATTTTCCAGCAACGACTTCTCCCCCTTTTTCATGCATCATTGCTCCATTTCTATCTTTTTTCGCCCAATTTTATAATCAATTCCGCTATATCCGATGCAGCTTGTGGTCGGCCCAGCGCCTTGCTAGCAGCCGCCATCGCCTGCAGCCGCTCGTCATCTTGCAGCAATTCAGCCAAAACGGCAATCAATCGCGTCGCACTGACATCCTTATTTTTGATCATCACCCCGGCACCATGGTCAGCAAAAGCCTTCGCATTGAATTCCTGATGATTTTCTGCTGCATAAGGATACGGTATGAGTATCGCTGGAATACCTTTGGCCGTAAGCTCCGCCAATCCCGTAGCACCGGCCCTGAATATCGCCAAATCCGCAATTGCCATAGCACTTGGCATATCGTAAAGGTACGGTTCCACCAAGATATTGTCGACGCGGGTCAAATCAACCCCCGCAGCTTCTATCTTTTCAAGAACTGCCGCATACTCTTTTTGTCCAGTCACATGCAGGAACTGTACGGCTTGGCTCCCGGCAAAATGACGATGCACATCGATGCAGGCATCATTGATGCTTCTAGCGCCGCGACTTCCACCCGAAATCAAAATCGTCTTCTTTTTGGGATCCAGCCCGAAACGGGCAAAAGCCGCTAAACGATCTGTTTTGAGGACTTCAGCGCGAATGGGATTTCCCGTAAAGACAACCTTGTTTATAGGAAAATTGGCCAAGGCATCTTTGCTGCCCACCGCAATCTTCGTGACAAAACGCGACAAGATCTTGTTTGTAATCCCGGCAATGACATTTTGTTCCTGGATCAACGTCGGTACGCCCATCAAGCTTGCCGCCAAAAGAATCGGCCCACAGACATAACCGCCAGTTCCCACCACGACGTCTGGACGAAACTTTTTTACGATTGCATAAGCCTGCCCCACGCCATGTACAGCTCTGCCAAGTGTTTTTAGATTGTTCAGCGAAAAACTCCGTTTAAAGCCACAGATATCAACTGTTGTAAAGGGCAAGCCTTCTTTAGGTATGATATCTGCTTCCAAACCAATCTTTGTCCCGACATAGAGGATTTCAACATCCTTGATTTTTTCCTGGATGGTTTTAATTAAAGTGACCGCCGGATAAATATGTCCGCCAGTTCCGCCACCCGATACGATTATCTTCACTGCAATAACTCCCTGCTCTTTTATAGACGCCTAATCTTGCCTTACAGCGCATTCACCAATTGCTTAAAAGCACGACCACGTTCTTCATACCCTTCAAACATATCATAGCTGGCACAAGCCGGTGACAGCAATACCACTTGAGGCGTTTTTGCTATTGCTTGCGCTTTTTCCACTGCCTTCTCCAGAGAATATCCAGCCTCATATATTCTATCGGCCCCAAAACCAGCAGCCAGGGCCGCTTCTTTGAAGCGCTCTGAAGCCGCCCCAAGCAAGATTAAATAATCGACCCGTTTGCAAACAAGTCCCATAAACTCACTTAGATCCGTATTCTTGTCATGCCCGCCAGCCAATAAAATAATATGTCCATCAAAGGTTTCTAAGGCCTTGATAGCAGATTCTGGATTCGTTGCCTTTGAATCGTTGTAATAGGAAACTCCATCGATTACTTTCACCGGTTCAATGCGATGCTCTACACCAGCAAAGCTTTTTAGCACCTGCACCATTTTTTCGATTGCGACATCTGCCAAAAATGCAACCATGACAGCAGCCAAGACATTTTCAACATTATGCCCGCCTTTAATTAGAATGTCCTCGATCCGGCAAACCGAATGCTGTTGATTTTCCCAAGCAACAACAATCCAGCCGTCTTTGACAAACGCCCCTTGGCTTAAAATCTCTTGGCGGCTGAAAAAAGCAACTTGGCTTTTCGTCCGTTGCGCCATAGAGCGCGTGCGCGCATCGTCGTAGTTGAGCACGAGAAAATCTTCCGCTGTCTGCTGCAAAAAGATGCGTTCTTTTACTGCCTGATAAACGTCGACCGACCCATGTCTTGCTATATGATCTGGCGTAACATTGAGAACCGCCGCAATATGCGGGTGAAATTTTGCAACTGCTTCCAGCTGATAGCTTGATATTTCTGCAATGGTACAACCATTCGCCGCGACTCTCACTACTTCTTCACACAGCGGGTTACCGATATTTCCGCCCACACCGACTTTTTCATAACGTTCTTTTAAAAGCAGTCCCAAAAGCGTTGTTGTCGTCGTTTTCCCATTGGTGCCAGTTACGGCATAAAGCGGCGCCTTTGCTAACCGATAAGCCATTTCCACTTCACTTATGACCTCGATACCTTTTTGCTGCGCTTTCTGCAGCAATGCAATTCCAATCGGCACAGCTGGTGAAACAACAATGCAGTCAACAGCCGTCAAAAGAGCTTCCGTTTGCTCGCCTAACGCCAGCTCGATGCCAACTGCCTTAAGTGCCGCCAAATCATATTTTATGTCGGCTTCGCCCTTAGCGTCCGTCAGACAAACCGTTGCCCCCATTTTCTTAGCCATCTTGGCCGCAGCAATCCCGCTGATCCCGGCACCGACTACCAAATATTTCCTATTTACAAAATCCACGTTTTCCCCTCCAGCTTAGCTCAACTTCAATATACCTATCGCAATTATACTAAATATTACTCCCACTGACCAGAAAACCCCCACGACCTTGTTTTCTGACCAACCTTTAAGTTCAAAATGATGATGGATCGGGCTCATCAAAAACACTCGTTTTCCCCTTGTTTTAAAAGAGGTTACCTGAATGATGACCGACAAAGCTTCAACGACAAAAATCCCACCAATCAATACGAGCAAAATCTCTGTTTTTGTCAAAATGGCAACCGCGGCAAGCGCTCCGCCAAGAGCTAATGAACCGGTGTCTCCCATAAAGACTTTAGCCGGATGGGCATTGAATCGCAAAAACGCAATCGTCGCTCCAACACTTGCCATGCAAAAAGCAGCCAGCTCCATCTTGGCAAAGTGCAAACAAACAAAGGTATAGGCAAGCATTGCAACCATAACAGTGCCCGAAGCCAAGCCATCGAGTCCATCGGTCAAATTGACAGCATTGGTCGTTCCTACAAGTACAAAAAACACCAAAGCATAGTAAAAGGAGCCTATATCTAACAAGGTGCCCGAAAAAGGAATCCAAAGCGTCGTCGACATCCCCAGATAATGGACACCGACATAGGTTACGACCGCCGCCATGAAAATTTGACCGAAAAGCTTCTGCTTCGCTTTAAGCCCCAAATTCCGTTTCAACACAACTTTTATGTAATCATCGACAAAACCTATGACAAAATGCCCCAGCATGACAAAGACGGCTAACCCAACCTCGGGATTGAAGCCCGAACTTAAGCAGCTGGCAACAAAAATGCCTAGGATGATCATTATGCCACCCATCGTTGGGGTCCCTGATTTCGCCTGATGGCTTTTTGGCCCCTCTTCTCGTATACTCTGTCCAAATTTCAATTTACGCAGAGCAGGAATGAATTTAGGACCTGTGACCAATACAACTGCCGCTGCAATGAGGAATGCATATAACAATACCGCCATAAAGAATAAAGCCTCCTAAAATTTTAAAGCAAATCAATGATTTTTTCCATCTGCATGCCACGGGAACCTTTAAATAAGATCGTATCTCCCGGCTGCAAGATTTTTTTCAGCATCCGCCCAGCTTCTGCATGTGAATCACAACTACATACCTGCGATAATCCTGCAGCCTTTGCCGCTTCTGCAATATAAAGGCCCATTTCACCTCTCGTTAAAAGTGCGTCCACACCTTTAGCAACGAGTTCACGGCCCACTTGCTCATGTGCTTCCTTTGAAACGCTGCCAAGCTCAAGCATGTCTCCCATCACCGCAATTTTTCTGCCTTTAGACACCTCAGCCAGAGTTTCGATCGCCGCCGTCATAGACATCGGACTGGCGTTGTATGCATCATTGATTACATGGTAGTCTTTGACTTTTTTATATTCAAAACGCATTTTAGTAGCCTCAAAACTGTCCAGGCCTCTTTGGATTTCTGCTGCACTCAAGCCAAGAACAAAGCCTGTCGTGATTGCCGCTAAGCCATTATACACATTATGCCTGCCAACCATCGGCAAAACAAACTTCTCTATAGTTTTACCATAGCTGCATGAGAATTCCATGGAATTGCCCACTGTACGGATATCTTTTGCCATGACGTCCGCCAAAGACGCAATGCCAAAGGTGACAACCCTAGCTTTTGATTTTTCTCTCATTTGTAAAACAAAGGCGTTGTCGGCATTCAATATGACCGTTCCGCTTGGCTCAATCATCTCTACCAGTTCAGCTTTTGCTTTTGCGATATTTTCAAGCGAGCCCAAAAGCTCCATATGTGTTTCGCCCACATTCGTAACAATGCCGATCGTAGGCTCTGCAATTCTTGCCAAAGCTTGAATCTGCCCGAAGCCACGCATCCCCATTTCAACGACAGCTGCCTGATGTTTTGCCTCTAGTCCCATGAGCGTCAAAGGCAGACCTATCTCGTTATTGAAATTCGCTTCCGTTTTCAAAACGTTCCAACGCCCCGACAAAACTGCAGCCGTAAGATCTTTTGTCGTCGTTTTCCCATTTGAGCCCGTAATCGCCACTACAGGCACAGCGAAGCGCTTCCGATATGCTCTTGCTAAGTCTTGATAGGCAAGCAAAGTATCTGGCACCTCAAGGACCGCAGCATTGACCTCACCTATTTCAGAGCTGACCAGAACCCCCGCTGCACCAGCTTCCACTGCCTTCGCAACAAAACTATGTCCATCGAAGCGTTCCCCTTTAAGAGCTACGAACAGACATCCCGGAGAAATTTGGCGTGTGTCCGTCACTATACCGTTAAAGCTCGTGGCTGCCGTTTTTTTGCTAACAGCGCCTGTCGCTTCTTTTATCTGCTCTATCGTAAAATCAACCATTATTTCACTTTCCCCCTAATGGCTTCGCGCGCTACCTCTTTATCATCGAAATGAATGGTCTTTTCTTTTAAGATCTGATAGTCTTCATGGCCTTTACCCGCAATCACCACAATATCCTGCGGTTTTGCAAGTTCAATAGCCCGAAAAATAGCACTGCGTCGATCCGTGATTTTTTGATGTTCTTTTTCCCCCAGAGCTTCTTTTACCCCTTCTTCTACTTGCGATAAAATAAATTCCGGATCTTCTGTCCGCGGATTATCTGAGGTTGCAATCACAACATCTGATAATTGCGCTGCGATTTTCCCCATGATCGGTCTTTTCGTCCGGTCTCGGTCTCCCCCGCAGCCAAACACGGTGATGATTCTTTTTTTTGCAATTTGACGCGCTGTGTGCAAGATGTTTTCAAGGCCATCTGGCGTATGTGCGTAGTCTACGATAACGCTGAAATCTTGGCCCTCATCAACAAGTTCAAATCTGCCCGGAACACTTTTAAAAGCTTCTAACGTCGCTTTGATTTTTGCTGGCTCTATTTTTTCAGCCAAAGCTGCCCCGACAGCTGCCATGACATTATAGACATTGAAGATCCCCGTGATCTTGAGCTTCAATTCCATCTTGCCGAAATCACCAGAAAGCGTAAAATTTGCCCCGCCAGCCGTGACATCGATCGCCGAAGCCTCGATAGCTGCCTTGTTTTCAATACCATATGTCATATGATGGCAATTTGCCTTTTCAAGCATTGCCGTGCCCGCGGCATCATCGGCATTGACCACTGCCGTTTTGCCCGCTTTACGGTTATCGCCCGTATCTAAAGAGGCAAACAACTTAGCCTTCGCCTGTTTATAGTTTTCCAAGGTCTTATGATAATCCAAATGATCTTGTGTTAGATTCGTAAATACAGCCGTATCGAATTCACAGCCAATCACACGTTCTTGATCAAGGGCATGAGAGGAAACCTCCATGACAACATAATCCATACCGCGCTGTGCCATCAGTGCCAACGTCGCTTGAAGATCGATTACATCCGGCGTCGTATTATGGATGGGCAGAACCTCATCTTCAATCATAATCTGGATAGTTCCGATCAAACCGACCTTAAATCCGGCATCTCTAAGGATTGCCCGTGTGATGTAACTTGTCGTCGTTTTTCCATTTGTCCCGGTTATTCCGATCATTCTCATTTTACGTGAAGGATAGTCATAAAAATACGGCACGATTGTCTTAATCGCTTTTTTTACGTCCTGCACCTTAAGAACACTGACGCCGGCTGGTACGACAACATCTTTTTCAACCAGTACAGCCGTCGCCCCTTGCTTAACTGCCTGCGCAATAAAATCATGTCCATCCACCGTGGCCCCTACGACTGCCGCAAACAAAGTTCCTGCCTGCGCTTTTCTTGAATCATGTTCAATTGCTGCTATCTCTTTATCCTCGTCGCCGCAAATAACCGCTCCATCAAGCAACGCCGCCAATGCCTTTATCGTCTTTGCCATATCCAATTCCTCCTGCAATGCAAATAATATATCCTTGTATCCATAGTCTTTCATCTTAAACCGTACTATATTATAAACCGTTGGCACTCTTTTTTACAGAGCAAACAAAAAAAAAGTCATCAGAATGCCAAGAAAATTTACGATTTCATCGTTTCTCGGCAAAAACAGTCTTTTTTAAACAGCAAAAGGCTGCCTTTAGACAGCCCAATTTGCTAAACATTTCATCATTTTCTATATTCTACTTATCCGAAGCAAAGTACACTGTATCGGAGACAACCATCCCGAGCTGATCTGTTGCAATTGCTTTTATACGCTGTGGTGCCTTCAATTTTGCGACCTCTAAGCGAAGTCTTTCATTTTCAGCCTCTATGCGCACAGCTTCCTGCTTAGCCTGTACCAAATCATAACCGCGGCTGGCATTCATCCCGCTGAGCAAAGTGACGGCCATTGCCATGGCCGAAACCACGAACAATAAAAGCAAACACTTTGAGCGCAACCGCGTATTAAGCTGTACTTTTCTTCGTGGTACCGGTTGAACAACCGGTTGTGATGGCGAAATCTCAAACGTTTCGTCATAACGCTTTGCTAACATGATGTCATGCCTCCAGTATCATTCTTGACAGCTTTCTTCTCAGCGATCCGCAACTTGGCACTTTTGGCCCGAGAATTGTGTTCCAATTCATCTACCGTTGCGATCAGTGGTTTTCCTAGAATTTTTATTTCTGGTTGATGATGACACATACAAATCGGCAAACGCGGTGGGCAAATACAACCTTTAGCTAACCCCTGCAACGTTTGCTTGGCTATTCGATCTTCCAATGAGTGGAATGTAATGATAGCAATTCTTCCACCAGGTTTCAGATGCGCTACCGCCGTACGAAATGTATCAGCAAGGATTCCAAGCTCATTATTCACTTCAATCCTTATGGCCTGAAAAGTTCGCTTTGCCGGGTGTCCGCCAGCCTGGCTGCGGACGGCTGCTGGTATTGCTCTTTTTATCAAATCAACAAGCTCGCCCGTCGTCTCGACCGGCTTATGTACTCTTGCCTCAACAATGAACTTTGCAATTCTTTTAGCCCAGCGCTCTTCCCCATATTCTTTGAATATTTTCGACAATTCAGCCTCTTCATAAGAATTGACGACATCATAAGCCGACAGCGCTGCCGTCGGATCCATGCGCATATCCAGCGGCGCATCTTGCATATAAGAAAATCCTCGTTCAGCCGTATCCAGTTGATGTGAAGACACACCTAGATCAAATAGTATGCCGTCAACAAAAGGAGCTTCTTCTCTTGCTAAAATAGATTCTAACTCCTTGAAATTGCTCGCCACTAGGTCCACACGGCAAGCAGCATCTGCAAGTTTGTCCTTTGCTGCCGCAAGTGCTGCCGGATCCTGATCGATCCCAATCAGCCTGCCTGCTGGCGTAAGCTTCTCAGCTATAAGGCTCGAATGCCCTGCCCCCCCTAGTGTACAATCCACATAAATTCCATCGGGATCAGTCAATAATCCATTAACGGTCTCTTCCAGCAATACGCTTATATGATGGAATTCCAAAAGCAAACACCCTCTTTTTCTTTCTATATCTTATATTCCTAAATCCGCCAGGGTTTCGGCAATTGTCGTAACAACCGGGTTGATTTCATCATTATATTGATTCCATTTTTCCTTGCTCCAAACCTCCAAACGATTCGAAACACCAATTAAAACAACATCTTTAGCCAAACAGGCATAGTCCCGAAGGGTAGCTGGCACTAAAAAACGCCCTTGCTTATCGCATTCAAGCTCTCTTGCTCCTGAAAAAAAGAAACGCACAACAGCTCTTGCTTCGGGCTTTGCCATCGGCAGCTGTTTGAGTTTCGCGGCCAACGCCGCCCATTCCATTTGATCATATACAAAAAGGCAGTTATCTAATCCCTTTGTGATGACAAAGGCTTCACCGAGGTCTTCCCGAAAATCTGCCGGCAAAATAATGCGACCTTTCGCATCAATCGTATGGAAATATTCCCCCATCAGCATACCCGACACCACCTTTTGGTCTTAGCCAACCACTTTACCCCACTTTGCACCACTCACTAATATCTTTTTATTCTTGCAAAAAAAAAAAAATCCTCCTTTATTCCGTAGAATTAAGAAGAATTTTTCGTATTTTACGAAGAAAGGGACAAAAGTCCCTCAACTTTTTATCCAGCCAAGGCGTTCAAAGATTGGAATGTAATTCAATCGTTCACAAAAAGACTTGAACGTATTTTCCGTATGGAAGATCGGCACTCGTTCTAGTGCATACAGATTGCTCGCATTATCGACATTTCCATACTTAATGGTAAATGCAGCTTTATAACCGGCATCTTTCACCATTTGAGCGATATGCAGGTTGTACGTTCCTGTTGGATACGCAATGTATTTTATCTCTTTGCCTAAATGTTCTTCCAACGCTTTTTTAGACTGGGTAAGTTCTTGCCAGAGCTGTTCATTGCTCAGTTCTGTCATAGATTTATGATTTACGGTATGAGACTCTATGCTGATTCCATTCGCTTCAAGCTCTTTGGCCTGGTTCCACGTAATATAGTTAGGCTGAACATCCATGAATCCGGTAATGACAAAAATCGTCGCTTTAAATCCGTATTTTTTCAAAATCGGATATGCATTCTTATAGTTATCGACATAACCATCATCAAATGTAATCAAAACTGGATTTTCCGGCAGCTCTTTTTGATTTTCCAAACTATCATATAGATCATCTGGCGTTATCGTGTGGTAATTATTTTCCTTTAGGTATTCCATCTGTTTATCAAAATCAGCCGGCAAAACCGATAAAGAAATGTTCATATTATCGACTTTATGATAATTTAAAACCACAATCTTTGAACCATTTGCATAGGTATCAACTGCCTTTTTATCAAGAACCTTCGGCCCGGCCAACACCAATGGCATACAGCACAGCATCAGCAACAAAACTAATTTTTTATACATGGAGGTAATTCTCATTTTCTGCTCTCCTCGTGCTATCAAACATAGAATTGACGTTCTCGCCGGCGTTGCCCGCGAAAACGAAAAACAATCAAAAGCAGCAATACTGCCGCTGCCACCAGGCAAATAACTTGATCGAAGTGTAAAAGGGCAACCCTATTTACCGTTAAATACCAGAACCCACAGCCAAAACGAATCAACGCCAGCGCCAACATGCTGCTGAGAAAAACAACGCCGTTCGGTATGTCTCTTTTGCTTTTAACATAGCTCATGAAAAGAGTCCAAATAAAAACTACAGCTTGTAAACCCGCTTGATATAAGGATACTGGTTTAAAATACTCATAGTTTTCAAATCCAGGGGGTCTGTAACGATACTCTATATACTCTGCCAGCGTATGATCATTTGGCAAATCATTGGGCATAGGCATTCCAACTACAGTTTGTGCTATAAAATTCCCGATTTGGCTGATCATAACCCCCAATATGATGGCAGGAACCATAAGATCAAGCCATTCCCACGGATCCAAGCCCCAATACAGCGAATAAAGAAATACCGCTAAAATGAAACCTAAAAGCGCGCCATAAATGGAAAATCCACCTTGCCATATTCTGGTGATATCATACCAATCCTCCTGATAAAAGGACCAATGCAAAATTACATAGGCAATTCTAGAAAAAAGCAAGCCCAGTGGCAGTCCGATCAATACCATATCTAAAACAGGCTCAAACATCCTCTTATGACAACGTATATGGATTGCGGTCATTAAAAGCCCAAGGCAAATTGCCAAAGCCCAAACCAATCCATACCAATAAATATTCAATGACCCTAGCGAAAATGCAACAATACCCATATTTGATATTCCCCTTAAAAAATACTGCGTAAGTTTTATTCTACCTTGAATATAAAAAAAAAACTAGACCCAATTCAATAAAAGTGTTAAATCCTAAAAAAATATGTTATAATTCTTTTGCGTAATATATTTTAAACTCTGGAGGGTTTTACCATGGCAATTACTAAAGAAATGGGCATTATGGAAGTTGTCCAAAAATATCCGGATACTGTAGAAGTTTTTATGAATTCCGGCATGGGCTGCCTCGGCTGTGCAGCTTCCCACTTTGAAAACATCGCCCAAGGCGCTGGCGCTCACGGCATCGATGTGGATAAGTTGATTGAAGACTTAAATAAAGTTGTTCCAGCTGAATAAGCCGGTCGCAAAAAACACCGTCGCAAAATAATTTGCAACGGTGTTTTTTTATGCCCAAAATGCGTTTATAAAGTTTTCAAGACATCTATTATATTTTGCAGATAATCTGCCTTTTTATAATATTCGACTTCTCCCGTACGGCGGATTTTGACTTCAAGCTGATCTTCTTCCACAGCTTTTGGTCCAATCGTAATGCGTATAGGATATCCAATAAGATCTGCATCCTTGAATTTGACGCCAGCACGTTCTTTTCGATCATCAAGAACAACTTCTATTTTAGCAGCTTGAAGCTCTGCATAAAGGGCTTCGGCCAACTTCATTTGTTGTTCATCTTTTGCATTGATTGGCACTACCAGCACTTGATACGGTGCAATAGCAGCCGGCCATATGATTCCATGCTCATCGTTGTTTTGCTCGATAGCAGCTGCCATCGTGCGGCTGACACCGATGCCATAGCAACCCATGACCAATGGTTTTTCTTTGCCGTTTTCATCTAAGAACGTCGCATGCAAAGCTTCACTGTATTTCGTGCCAAGCTTAAAGACCTGACCTGCTTCAATGCCACGTGTCATTTTTACAGCGGCACCGCAATGCGGGCAAGGGTCTCCCTCTTTCATCAAACGGATATCCGCTACAATAGCATCTTTAAAATCACGCTTCGGATTGACATTTTTATAATGTGCATCTGCCTCATTGGCCCCAGCAATACCATTATGCATCTCCATGACCGTAGGATCGACGACAACTTTCACTTCTTTTGCCAAACCGATTGGACTCATGAACCCTGAAACGCCACCGCCAGCTTCAATTGCAGCTTCTTCTGCCATTCGCAAAGTAACAGCACCTACGGCATTTTGAAGCTTGACATCGTTTACTTCGTGATCACCGCGGACAAATGCACAAATGAGCTCGTCTTTTTCATTTTGAAAGGCCACTGCTTTTATTGATTTTTCAATGGACGCTCCGAGGTATTCAATGACAGCCTGTATGGTTTTAGTTCCCGGCGTAGCCACTTTCTCCAAAGGAAGATCCTCTTCTGCTGCCGGCAAAATGACCTTAAGCTCTGCTTTTTCTACATTGGCAGCATAATCACATGCTGTGCAATATACGATTTCCGACTCCCCAGAATCTGCCAAAACCGTAAATTCATGCGTATTGCCGCCACCAATTGCACCGCCATCAGCTTCTACCGGACGGAAATTCAACCCGCAGCGCGTGAAAATATTCGTATAGGCATCATACATTTTCTGATAAGATTCTTCCAAACCAGCTTCATCTTTATCAAAGGAATAAAGATCCTGCATGATAAACTCGCGACCACGCATCAACCCAAAACGAGGACGGATTTCATCGCGATATTTGTTTTGTATCTGATAAAGACGGAGTGGAAGCTGACGATAGGAACGAACTTCGTTGCAGACCAAAGAAGTCACCATTTCTTCATGCGTCGGCCCTAAGCAAAATTGACGGCCGTGGCGGTCTTCCAAACGAAACATCTCTTCACCAAATACGTCCCAACGACCAGTTTGTCGCCAAAGCTCTGCCGGCTGCATAATTGGCATCGCCAATTCCTGTCCACCTGCAGCATCCGTTTCTTCACGAATGATATTTTCTATTTTTCTCAAAACACGCCAAGCAAGCGGCAAATATGTATAAACCCCTCCGGCAGCTTTACGGATCATGCCAGCACGCAGCATAAGCTGGTGACTGATGACTTCCGCCTCAGCTGGAGTTTGTCGCAATGTAGGTGCATAAAGTTGTGTAGTACGCAAATTATTTTTCCTCCTCTAAAATCCGATCGATTTCTTTGAATAATTCTTCAACCAATACATTTTCCGGAACCTTCCGAATGATTTCGCCTTTACGGAAAACCAATCCCTCACCTTTACCGCCGGCGATGCCAATATCAGCTTCCCTGGCTTCCCCAGGGCCATTTACCACGCAGCCCATTACAGCGACCTGTATCGGGCGTTCGATGCCTTTGAGTTTCTGCTCTACTTTATCGGCAATTCCTGCCAAATTGATGTTGCAGCGACCACAAGTCGGACACGATACAAGCGTAGGTCCATATTCTTTAAGGCCCAGTGACTTTAAGATCTCATTGGCCACTCGAACCTCAACGACAGGATCTCCCGTCAAAGATATCCGGAAGGTATCACCAATCCCCTGCGCTAAAAGAGCGCCAATGCCAACGGAAGACTTGATCAGTCCGGTATTGACTGTCCCGGCTTCTGTAATCCCCAAGTGAAGCGGATAATCAACCGTTTGTGACATCAATTGATAGGCAGCTATCGTAAGCGGCACATCATGAGCCTTCAACGAAATCTTCATATCATGAAAATCGAGATCTTCTAAGAGCTTCACATGCTGCATGGCACTTTCTACCATAGCTTCCGGTGTCGCCTTACCATATTTCGCCAAAAGAGCCTTGTCGAGCGAACCGGCATTTACGCCGATGCGAATAGGCACTTCACGGCGTTTTGCCTCACGGACGACAGCTCTGACGCCATCTTCACTTCCGATATTGCCGGGGTTTAGACGAAGTGCATCGATGCCTTGTTCCATCGCCGTAAGTGCTAAGCGATAGTCAAAATGAATATCCGCCACAAGCGGCATATCCACTTCGTTTTTTATGGCAGCGATGTTTTTTGCAGCTTCCATATCAGGCACTGCCAAACGAACTATATCACAGCCAGCCGCAGCCAAATCTTTGATTTGCCCAACAGTTGCGACCGTATCATGTGTTTTGGTATTGGTCATCGATTGTACAGAAATCGGGGCAAAATTACCGATTTTTATTTTACCGATATGGATTTCTTTCGTTTTTTTTCGTATGATCATATTCTTTTGCTCCCCATATAAAATAAGCCCTGCCATAAACAAAGCCATTATTTAGCGCACAAATTCCTTAACGAGTAATGTCCTTGAACGTCGCAAAAAGCATCAATGACATCAAAAGGACGAACCCCACAACCTGTGCATACTGCAACGCTTTTGGTGAAAGCGGCTTACCGCGGACAGCTTCAAATACAAGTGTAACAAAATGACCACCATCGAGTGCGGGAACCGGCAATAGATTGATGATTCCCAAATTTATACTAAGAAATGCGGCAAATTGCAAAAGTGGAACAAAACCGATTTGGGCAATCTCACCTGCCATTTGAGCAACGCCAATAGGACCCGCCAAATCGGCGGCTGTCTTGCCCGCAACGATCTGCCACAAGCCTTCAATCATACGATACATCGTATTAAATGTATTTTGTACCGCAAAATGAAAAGATTCTGTAAAGCTTGGGTTTACAGTTGTCACAGAAGCAACAATTCCAACCATGGCCTTTTTAGAGCTTTCCTCATATTCAGGAATCAGCGTAGTCGCCTGCACGTTTCCCTGTCGTTCAAATTCCACTTTAAAGACCTTGCCCTCGCTGCCTTGAAGATCTTCAACAATATCCTTCCATGAAGAAACATCCTTATCATTCATGCGGACGATGCGATCACCAGCCAACAGGCCTGCTTGCGCCGCTGGTTTGTGTGCCAGGACTTCGCCCAAGATAGGTTCTGTCGATGCAGTGTGTATGCCCGAAAAGAAATATATCCCCCAAAACAACAAAATCGGCAAAATGAAATTCATGATTGACCCAGCCAAAATGACAAGCATTCTTGCTGCTACAGGTTTTGCTGCATAAGACCGCTCTCCCGCATCATCATCATCACCATCCATACCAGCGATTCGATTGAATCCACCTAAAGGAAATACGCGCAAAGAATACACGGTTTCTCCATATTTTACACTGACTAGCTTAGGTCCAAAACCAATGGCAAATTCATCGACCCGCATATCCGTAAGTTTTGCCGTCATAAAATGCCCAAGCTCATGGAACAAGACCAGCAGACCAAAAACAAATACAGCTGCTACAATCGTAAGAAGCATTTCCTCACTCCCCTATCTTTCTAGCAGCCCTACAGCAAAATCTCGCGCCCAGCGATCAACCTCATAAAGGTCTTCAAGCTCCGGATTCATTTTAACTGTGTGTGCCTGCATCGTTTTTTCAATAATTTCATATATAGACAAAAATCCAGTTTGCCCGGCCAAAAATGCAGCAACTGCAACTTCATTGGCCGCATTGAGTGCACAAGGCATCGTCCCCCCGATTTTTCCGGCTTGGTAAGCCAAAGCTAAACCGCGAAAGGTCGTTGTGTCGGGTTTTTCGAAAGACAACGCTTGCATCTGCCAAAAATCAAGCCGATCAAACGCGCTTTTCACCCTAGTAGGATACGTCAACGCATATTGGATAGGAAGACGCATGTCCGTTGATCCAAGCTGAGCTAAAACCGCACCATCTCGATACTGTACCATAGAATGAACAATGCTTTGCGGATGAACGACCACTTGAATCCGGTCATATTCCACATTATAAAGCCACCGTGCCTCTATTACCTCAAGCCCTTTGTTGACAAGCGTCGCTGAATCGACCGTAATTTTTTTACCCATCGACCAGGTTGGATGAGACAAGCAATCATCTATAGACACCGCAGCCAAATCGTCTTTCGTTTTGCCACGAAATGGTCCACCAGATGCAGTCAAAATAAGTTTTTCAACAGCTTCCGGCGCCTCGCCTTGCAAGCACTGAAACAATGCGCAGTGTTCACTGTCAACAGGCAATATGGATACACCGTGCTCTTTAGCCAACCGCATGACGATTTCACCAGCGACAACAAGCGTTTCCTTATTTGCCAAAGCAATATCTTTACCAGCCTTAATAGCCGCAATCGTCGGTTCAAGTCCGGCAAACCCCATCAAAGAAGTCACTACAATATCTGTTTTTTCATATACCGCAGCCGCCAAAAGGCCCTCCCGACCGGATAATATACGAGTCGGTCCGCTATAGCTCTCTCTCAATCGCAAAGCTGCCGGCTCATCAACTAAAACGGCAAGTTCCGGAGAAAATTCTTCCATCTGCTCTTTGAGCATCTTATCGTTTACATTCGCAACTAAAACCGTTACACGAAATAATTCCGGATTCGCTTTTGCAACGGCAAGAGTCTGCGTACCAATGGAACCTGTGGAACCTAATATTGCTATATTTTTCATTGCCTGTTCCTCACTTTAAAATATCAAAAATCTGCACATAATAATAAACCAATGGCACAGTGAACATAATGCTGTCAAAACGATCGAGCACACCGCCATGGCCCGGAATGATTGCTCCCGAATCTTTGACTCCAGTATAACGTTTAAAGGAAGATTCGACTAAGTCACCAAGTGTAGCCGTCAACGCAAGCAAAACTCCGAGAACAACCATATGTATAAGTGAAAAAGAAAATACATATCCTAAGAGAACGGTGATTAGAACCGTGCCAATAAGCCCCCCGGCAAATCCTTCGATTGTCTTATTGGGACTGATTTCAGGACAAAGTTTATGACGTCCGCAAAAAGACCCGGTAAAAAAAGCAAATGTATCACTTGCCCAGGTTCCAATAAATGCCAACCAAATCAAAGCTTCACCAAATGACAGCGTTGCCGTGCCAAAAGGAACAAAAGTCTCCGCACCCATGAATCTCAATAATAGTAAATGCGAAAAGGCCATTGCTACATACATGATACCCGCAATCGAGAAGCAGGCTTGTTCCACCGAAAAAACACGGTGGCGAAAAATCATTTGCACTAAGATCAACAATGTCGTCGCGGTCAATACTGCAACGGATTCATCTGTGTTGCCCAGCCATGCACAGCCAAGTACAAAGACAATAGCGCACATGCCCGATAGATACGCCAAATTTTCCGTTTTATTGGCAAAAGCTCTTGAAAACTCATGCCATCCAATCAACGCTAACAAAAAAACGGCTGCACCAAATACATAATTACCAAAATGGACAACAAATACGGTCAATACCATTCCTACTAATCCGCTCACAATTCGCGTAATCAAAAAAAAACCACCTACTATAGTTATTTTCTACTTTAAGCCACCAAACCGCCGCTCCCTGCTCTGAAAATCAATCAGTGCATCTAAAAAACATTCTGGCGTGAAATCCGGCCAATTGGTCTCCGTAAACCAAAACTCAGCATAGGCAGCCTGCCAAAGCAAAAAATTGCTCAACCGCAAATCTCCACTGGTCCGAATAACCAAATCTACCGGCGGCAATCCTGCTGTATACAAAGTCTTTTCAATCGTTTCTTCATTTATATCTTCAACAGACAGATTTCCTGCCGCTATTTCTTTTGCTATTATTTTAACAGAACGCGTAATTTCGTCCTGACCACCGTAATTTACGGCAATGTTGAACTTAACGCCCGTATTATTGGCTGTACGGCTCTGAGCATTTTCTATTTGATTTTGCAATCCCGGCGATAATTCTTCAATACGCCCGATAAATTGCATTTTTACATTATCGCGATCCATTTCATCAATTTCTTTTGCCAGATATTCTGAAAAAAGCTGCATCAAAAAATCAACTTCCGCATGAGGGCGTTTCCAATTTTCTGTAGAAAACGCATATACGGTCAAAGCTTCCATTTGCAGGGCGGTTGCCGTTTTCACAATTCTTTTTTAAGTTTTTACTCCAGCTGTATGTCCAGCCGTACGCAAAAGGCCCTTACCATTAGCCCAACGACCATTACCATCCATAATAACAGCCACATGCCGCGGTAGACGCTCCCGAATAATTGTATCATATTGAGGGAGTTTTTCCCTTGGCTTTTTTTCATTACCGAAAATCCGTTTCCACATAATAGAACCCCTCCAATATATACTACAAGAAACAAAGCCCCTCTTGTTGCAAAGAGGGGCTTTCCCAATCACGGTGCCGAAATTGCGGATACCGGACATACTGCAGCGCAAGCGCCACATTCTACACATTTTTCCGAATCAATTTCATACTGCGCTTCGCCTTCAGCGATAGCAGCGACTGGACATGTGCCTGCGCAAGAACCGCAGGAAATACAATCTTCGCCTATCTTATAAGCCATGGTTACACCTCCTTTCGCATTTTAGCAGCGACAATCAACTGAAGTTCACCTGTTGAACTGAGCTTTTGGCGAACCACATATAACAAATCATCATCTACTTTAAAAAAATCGCGTGTAGGAACTGTTTTTTCAATTGTATATCTAATCTGCTCTGCCTGCAACCATTTTTCTGCATCGGATAACAGCCAGCCTACAACATCTACACTCATCATACTTCCATGATTTCTTTTTCTTTTACAGTTTTAATTGAATCGATATCTTTTACATATTTATCAACGAGTTTTTGCATATCATCTTGTGCTTTTTTTGCATCATCTTCTGTAACTTCTTTGCTTTTTTCAAGCTTTTTGACTGCATCGTTGGCATCACGACGAATGTTGCGCATAGCAACTTTTGTTTCCTCTGCTTTTTTATTGACAGATTTCACAAGCTCTGCACGGCGGTCCTGCGTGAGTGGGGGAATCGACAAGCGAATTGCCGTTCCATCACTGTTAGGGTTCAATCCCAAGTCTGATTTCATGATGGATTTTTCTATGTCATGAAGCAGCGTTTTTTCCCATGGCTGAATCAAAATCATTCGTGGTTCCGGCACCGAAATATTAGCAACCTGTGTAAGCGTTGTCGGTGTACCATAGTAATCGATCATAATCTTGTCTAAAAGCGCCGGAGTAGCTCGCCCAGCTCGCAAAGAAGCATATTCTCGTTTAAGAGCTTCCAATGATTTTTTCATACGATCTTCATGTGAAGCAAATATTTCCTTGATCATGCCTTTTTTCCTCCTACCGTAGTACCGATATTTTCGCCTAAAGAAACCTTCAAAATATTTTCATGCTGATCGATGTTAAATACCACAATTGGTATCTTGTTATCCATACAAAGGCTTGTCGCCGTAGAATCCATAACAGCCAAACCACGCTGTAACACTTCTATGTATTCAAGGCTTTCGAATTTTTTGGCATTTGGATTATGATTTGGGTCACTATCATAGACACCATCTGTATTCTTCTTCGCCATAAGGATCACGTCGGCTTCTATTTCTGCCGCACGCAAAGCCGCCGTAGTATCCGTCGAAAAATACGGATTACCAGTACCTGCTGCAAAGATCACAACTCTGCCTTTTTCTAAGTGACGAATCGCTTTGCGTCTTATATAAGGCTCTGCAACCTGACGCATTTCAATCGCACTTTGCACGCGCGTCGTCACATCTAACTTTTCCAACGCATCTTGCAATGCCAAGGAGTTCATTACCGTTGCAAGCATTCCCATATAATCAGCCGTTGCCCGGTCCATGCCTTTAGCACTGCCAGCAAGCCCACGCCAAATATTTCCGCCTCCAACAACAGCAGCAACATCAATACCGTGCTTTCTGATTTCCTTTATCTGCAATGCGATTGACTCAACAACCTCCGGATTAATTCCAAAGCCTTGATTTCCCGCCAATGATTCACCGCTCAATTTTAGAACCACACGTTTATATTTCGCTGTTTCCAAAGATAAAACCTCCATCCAGTCTTGTACACATATCTTCTTTTGCTTCGACAGAAACTTAAGATATTCCTGTTTTTATTTTTAAAAAAGAGAACACAAAGTGTTCTCTCTTTTATTTAACTGCAGCCATTACTTCCGCAGCAAAATCGTCTACTCTTTTTTCGATGCCTTCACCTAATTGGTATCTAACAAATCTTCTGATCGAAATGTTTTCACCGATCTTGGCAATCTTAGATTTTACTAAATCTGAAACTGTCTGGTCTGGATCTTTGATGAACGGTTGTTCCATCAAGCAGACTTCTTTATAGTATTTTTCAATACGGCCTTCAACCATTTTTTCAACGATTTTTTCTGGTTTGCCTTCTTGAAGAGCTTGTTCACGCAAAACTTCACGTTCATGATCAAGTTCTTTTGTATCGACTTCTTCACGTCTTACACATGCAGGATTTGCGGCTGCAATCTGCATAGCAATTTCACGAGCGAATGATTTGAATTCATCTGTGTTAGCAACAAAATCAGTTTCGCAGTTGATTTCAACGAGAACACCGATTTTACCACCAGCATGAATGTAGGATGTAACAGCGCCTTCAGCAGCTACGCGGTTAGCTTTTTTCGCAGCAGCAGCCAAACCTTTTTCACGTAAGAAATCAATCGCTTTTTCCTGATCGCCTTCTGTCTGTGTCAATGCTTTTTTACAATCCATCATTCCTGCGCCAGTAACTTCACGCAGCTCTTTTACCATTGCAGCTGTAATATTTGCCATTTGAATCCTCCTATTATAAAAGAAAGGCAAGGGATAATCCCCTTACCCCCTTTTCGTTTATATATTTTTACTTTTTATTCAGCGTCTTGTGTTTCAGCAACTTCGGCTTCTTCGCCATCTTCGCCTTGACGACCTTCAATGACAGCATCTGCCATACGACCAGTCAAAAGTTTTACGGCGCGAATTGCATCGTCATTACCTGGGATTACATAATCGATTTCATCCGGATCACAATTCGTATCAACGATTGCAACGATAGGAATACCAAGTTTTTTAGCTTCTGCTACAGCAATTCTTTCTTTGCGAGGATCAACGATGAACAAAGCGCCTGGCAATCTGTTCATTTCTTTGATGCCGCCCAAGAATTTCTGTAATTTTTCCATTTCATGACGCAAAGAAAGAACTTCTTTTTTCGTCAAAACTTCAAAAGTGCCGTCTTCTTCCATAGCTTCCAACTGTTTTAAACGTTTTACACGTCTTTGAATCGTTTGGAAGTTTGTCATCATGCCGCCGAGCCATCTTTCGTTTACGAAATACATGCCGGCTTTGATTGCTTCTTCTTTTACAGCTTCCTGAGCCTGTTTTTTCGTACCAACGAACAATACGGTTTCGCCTGCTTCAGAAACACTACGAAGGAAGTTATAAGCTTCGTCTACTTTTTTAACGGTTTTCTGTAAATCAATGATATAAATACCGTTACGTTCTGTGAAGATGTAAGTAGCCATCTTAGGGTTCCATCTTCTGGTTTGATGTCCGAAATGGACACCTGCTTCTAATAATTGTTTCATGGAAATAACTGCCATGTTGGTGCACCTCCTGTTTTTTATTCCTCCGCATTTTTCATCTTTTGTTTTCACCAAAATGGCACAGTACAAAATCAAAATGCGTGCGTTTTTTACACCGTTTTAAATTATAGCATAAGATTCATCCGATTACAATAAAAATGTAGGAAAAGCAACTCGATCTATACACCAGTCACTTTTCCTACAAATTATTTTGATTTAATCTATGCCTTTACTTGCTTTATACATTTCACGAATAAGGGTCAAGCCGCCCTTGCTTATACCGGTTTCTCTACTGATCTCATCTTCAGAGACCCCTTGATCCATAAGCAAAAAGACCCTTTTATTTCTCGGAGACACGACTTGGGGAATCTTGCCTTCCCCCCGCCCAAGGTTGACCGAGTCTTCTTGATGCACTGCGTTCGCCCACATTGGCATCTCATCATTGAGTTTTTCTGCCTTTTCTTCAGCTTTTGACAAAACCGCTGCAAAATCCGGCAGAAACTCCTCTTCCCGTTTCAAGGAGAGATCCTGTGTTTTCCCCACTGCTTGTTCAATCTGCTCTAACCGCAAAATCTTTTGGTCGAGAATATGTATCCGCTCATCAGCTTTTTCGATCAAAGCCTCTAATTGGGTTACATATGATTCAACCCTATCGATGATCTGATCGCCGGCTGTTTCTAGTTGACGGCAAAGATCTGCTGATGCGCTCTTTAAATCTTCTGGTTCTTTTTTCGTTTTTTGCATATTCCAGCGAAAAAACACATAGAACATCGCTGCTGCAATAATCAAAAAACCTATTAATTCCGTAGCCATATAACACCTCTGTTGCCTCTTACAATTTTATATCAATATTGTGCCCGCGAATCGAATCGACGGCCATCGGCACATCATCAGAGGTTTCCTCTTCTTTTGATTCTTCTTCCTGTTTGCCCGCCATCTGCCCTTGATTCTTGTGATTCGAATCATCTTTTATCTTGCCATCTTCCATCTTGTCTCGCGTACGAACTTGCTTTTGCTTTAGTTCAGCATCTTCTTTGAGCTTCAAGCTGCCCATGTCTTGCTGCATATTGACCTCATGATCGATTTTATGCTGCATTTGGCTGACTTCCGTAGTTTTTGGAATTACGACCTGTAAATTCATCGGGCTAAGATCCATCTTCCTCACCATCCAAACTTTTTATTGCTTATGCTCTATCAGCAAAATGAGAGCGTGTTCAATAAGCACCTGTACGAATCAAAGCTTCTTCCTCATCGACATAAAACGTGGAATGCTGCACTTCTGATTGCATGGTCTTCATAATAGAGCCTATGACCAATTTTACACCTGGATAAGCTTTATCAGCAACTTTAATTTTTCCTGTTTTCATGACTTCAAGCATCGATTGCAATCTGCCGACCTCTTTTTCATCACGTTCGATTTGCCCCGCTAAAGTAAATTGCAATCTTGTCATCTGCGCAAACAAATCCAGTTTTTCCTGTGAAAACCGGCTTTTATCCATGTGGTTCAAAGTCTGCAGAGTTTTATGTATCTGCTCCAACTTCGTTTTATTCTTAGTCACGCTGCCTCGCAATTCCGTATATGTTTTTCGCACCATCGGATTGACGCCAACTTCAAGCTTTGTGGATACATTCATTGAGTTTCCTACTGATTTAGCCCGAATTTCTTCACCAGCAACAGCCGCCCCGCCCATGATTTGGCCACGGTGCCCTTCAACAATGATCTTTCGTCCGGCATGGATTTCAGAATGAAGCACAACATCACTGACAAACACATCTCGCTCTGCCATTATATTTGCATTTTCGACAAAACTGGCACGAAGATCTTCCTTTGCCGCTAAATGTCCGCGATTCATCCCTTGCACTCCACCATTTACAACAATATTACGCGCTTCAACGACTCCGCCGCTGACGGTACCTTTGATTTCAACATCACCGACAGCTTTCACCGAAAAACCTTGCTGTACACTGCCTTTTATTTGGACACTGCCATTAAAATCAATATTTCCCGTTGATAGATCCACATCGCCTTTAATGACAAGAACAGGGTCGACGGTGATCTTCTTTCCACTTTCGACAACCTGTCCATCCATTGCCGCAACGACGGTTTCACCTTCGATTTTTGTATTTTTCCCATTGGGCAAAGGCTGTGGTTTCCCTGATCTAGCAGCTACTGCATCACCAAATATATTCGTTCCAGGAGTCCCTGGCGTATGAGGAATCCGTTCAGCTAAGACATCGCCTGCAGAAACGATCACCACCAGGTTCAAATTTTTATAATCCACGCGTCCTGCAGAATTTTCTACGGGACGTCCTTTATTTGCCAAATCAAATGTTTTCTTTATGATTGCATCTGTTCCATTTTGCGGCAATATTCCCTCAACTACAACGGTACTGTCACCTAAATGCAGCAGAGCTTCTTCAATTTTATCCTGCTCTATACCAAAAGTGATTCCTTTTTTTTGGATTTCTTCCAAAACCATTTTCACCGTAGGATTTTTCGAATTTTCATTCACTTCAAAAGAAACCGAAGCCGACATTTTATCACGGCTGATTTCTAGCTTTATTTTTGCTTCTTCCTGAGCTTCTGCTTTTTTTTCAATTGCTATACTACCGGCTAAACGAATGGGTTCGCCGGTCTGTTCACGCATAGCTCTTGCCAGTAATTCTATTTCGTAATCGTTTACACCATGTTCTTTCAATATGTTTTGCATATCTACGAGTTCAAATAATATTTTTGTTTCAGAAGAAGGGTATACCGTCAGAAAAACGCCCTCGTTTTTGAATTCAAATAAATAGCCTGCATCCCTGCCTCCGACCGAAGGCAAAGACATGTCAGCCGTAACCTCAGCCATGAGAAATACCTCCCCTAAAGTTCATACTTTATCAATATATAGCAATCAAACCTTTGCTAACAATAAAAGAAGATGATTTAATCCTTTAATTCTCTATAATAAACTAGCTTTAATTCTAGACAGATATCCCCTTAAACGAAAAACTGCTTTCGTATGAAGCTGTGATATTCTCGCTTCAGAAAGTTTCAAAATCAAACTGATTTCTTTTAAGGTCAACTCTTCATAATAATATAGAGAAATCACTATTTTTTCTTTTTCCGGTCAATTTATCGATTGCCGCTGCCAAGCTCTCTTGCAGTTCCTTAAACTCAATATTCTCCGATGGGCCTGGGATTTGATTTGCTGTCGACTCTACTTTAGCATATTCCTCCAAAGGAATCACCGTCGCAATATTCAATCGACCGAGCAATACATTCAAATCATCCATCGATATGCCAAGTTCAGCTGCAATCTCCTTATCCGTAGCTGCTCTGCCAAACTTTGCCTCTAAAGCACTTACCGTTTGTTCATATTTGCGGATTTTTTGCCGCAATGATACAGGAATCCAGTCCTTAGACCTTAAATAATCGAGGATAGAACCTCTGATTCTCACTCCGGCATAGGTCTCAAACTTATTGCCTCGAACCGGATCATAACGCTCAATTGCATCAAGCAAACCAAAAAAACCACTGCTGATCAAATCATCACGATCTACATGCGCGGGTAAACTAATTGCGATGCGTCCTGCGATGATATTGACCAAGGATAAATAATTTTCTACCAACTGCTCGCGAATTTCCGGACTTCTAACCTTTTGATAATTGGTCCATAGAAGATCAATGTCCACAGAAGGATCTTTTTCTTTTACCTTCAATACAGTTCCCCCCACTTACCACTTAGTCTTGCGGCGACGAAACATGCCTTAATCCATCCGGGGACAAAGGAGAAAAACCTTTTTCTCCTTCCGATCCTTCATTTTCCTCAGTGGCAGATTCGGACGCTGCCACCGCTTCCATGACATTTTCTTCAGCAAGCTCTTTTGGTTCTTGCTGACTGAGCTCTTGCGTCCGTAAGAGCTTTGATACCCCATATCGTTCAAATAAGAATTCAGCGATATATCCGATGCCAGCAGCCAAAGCAAACGCAATACCCGCTCTAGCCAAAACTACGCTTGCCCTGGCTTGCCCTGCTACGCCGGCTGCTATTACCATCAGCCCCGCCAATACAGCAAAGCCAAGCGCCAGCCATAATTTAACCACTGTAATCACCTGCTTATATCTCTTTTTCGCCTTTATCTATGGTCTTGATCTTATAATTGCCTGTCTCCAAGTCAATCTGTACCGTACGTCCATAATTTCCACCAGTATCTTCAGCAATCATGCGAATATTAAGTTCGCCTAAGACTTTCTTGACGGCATCTGCATTTCTTTGTCCAACTCTCATAATGTCTGTGGCATTTGCAAATTGGAACATCTGCGCACCACCGGCGATCTTAGCTACTAACCTTTGACGTGACGCCCCTAACGCCAGCACGTCTTTAAGCATGATATCCATCCCCGTATCAGCAAACTTTGCCGGGTTTTCATTGGAACGAGCCTGTGTGCTGTCTGGCAGCATAATGTGCAAAAGTCCGCCAATTTTTGTCACGGAATCGTATAATGTGATGCCAATGCATGACCCCAGTCCATAGCTTATGATTGTCGCCGGAGCTCGTCCAACTTTATAATCTGCCATTCCCACTCTTATCAATTCTGACATATTACCTCACTCCCACTGCACTCAAAATGGTCTCCAGGGAGCCAGGGTCAGGAACTAGGAAAAAATGTCCTCTAATTCCATCATCTTCTGACAAAAACTCTGTCTCAATGACAAGGGCATGATCTCCCATCTGCCCAAGCTGAACCAAAACGACGCTCAATATGGCTCCAGCCATATCGACAGCCAGCGCCGGAATAGATGGTAATAATGTCAACTTTGTAAAATGTGCCAAAGCATTCAAATAAGCACCTGCCAAAATATTACCGATTTCCATGAGTGCAGATTCATCCATAAAATCTAAGTTCTTCGTTGAACCATGTTTGCGCCCCATCAATGTATCTACCAAATAAAACGCACTTTCCTTTGGCAGCAAAAACAGTACGCTGCCTGGGGCTTTACCATAAACACGCAAGAATACCCCAGCCACCATAGCATCTGGCCCGCCGACAAGGTCAGGAACTTCATCTAACGGCACAATCGCTACTTCCGGAACATTCATATCTATTTTTCGATTGATGATCTGCGACAATGCCGTAGCTGAGTTACCGGCACCAACATTGCCGATTTCCCGAAGCGCATCGAGCTGCATCGCGGATAATCCTAAAACTTCCTCTGCCATACCTTGACACCTCATTCAACTCTATTTTGTGTCACCAGGGATTCCAACAATTTCGTTTAGATTCAACATGATGACAAGGCGATTTTCCAAATTACCAACACCGCTGATAAACTTTGAATTCTCATTGCGGCTGTCATTATCGGTAATCGCTTTCGGCGTATCAATATGCGCAGAATCAATGGTCAATACTTCTGTAACTGCATCGACAATCATACCAATTGATATTTCATCCACTTTTACGATCACGATTCGAGTATCATCTGTATAGTCCGCTTCCGGTAAGCCCAACCGTTTTTTTAAATCAATGACAGGCAAGACACTGCCGCGTAAATTCATGACTCCCTTAAAAAAATCGGAAGTGAACGGTACTCTTGTTATTTCTGTAAGACGTTTGATTTCTTGTACATGCAGAATGCTGACCCCATATTCTTCACGGTTCAGCTTAAAAGCAACCATTTGAATTTCCTGGTTTGCCGCTGCAGCTTTATTATCTGTTTTTGCCATGATAACATCCCTCCTCAACTATTGCATCAATGTTCCTACATCCAAGATCAAAGCAACTTGCCCATTGCCTAAAACAGTAGCTCCGGAAATCACTTTTATTCCTGCCAAAAGTTTCCCAAGAGTCTTGATTACAATTTCTTGCTGTCCAATCAAATTATCGACGATGATTCCGCATTTGCGATCTCCGATATGGACGACGACAACAAATAAATCCTCACTTGATTTTTCTTGTGTCTGTGGTACGTTCAACATCTTGCCTAAACGAATGATTGGGATAATCTGGCCACGAAGCAAGATAACTTCTTTATTTTGCACGGTTTTGATATCATCTGGTGTGATATTGATCGTGCTATCGATAGAACCGAGCGGAATCGCGTAGGTTTCTTGCTGCACCTTAATCAACAAGGCCTGAATGATTGCAAGCGTCAGTGGTAATTTGATTTTGAATATGCTGCCTTCATCGACTTTGGTTTCAACATCGATCACGCCGCCCAATGCTTCGATTTTGCTGCGCACGACATCCATTCCGACGCCACGGCCTGAAACGTCAGTAATGACATCTGCCGTTGAAAATCCTGGCAAAAATACCAACCGAACTGCTTCAGCATCGTCCATATCATTGACTTCATCTTGCGTTACGACGCCTTTTTCTACAGCTTTACGGCGAATGACATCTGCATTGATGCCTTTACCATCATCGGTTACCATAATGATGACATTGTTGCCTTCGTGACGAGCAACCAAAGCAACTTCACCTATGCGAGGCTTGCCTTTAGCGACACGTTCATCCGGATGCTCGACCCCATGGTCAAGTGAATTACGAATCAAATGAACTAATGGATCACCTATTTCGTCGATGACCGTTCTATCAAGTTCTGTTTCTTCGCCTTCAACGGTAAGATTGATTTCTTTATTCAACTCTTTCGCTAAATCACGGACCATACGTGGGAATCTGTTGAAGACCTGGCCGACTGGAACCATTCTTACTTTCATGACAACCGACTGCAAATCTGTTGTGACTCGGTCCATTTGCTCAATTGTTTCAACAAGCTCTGGCAGACGATGTGTAATACCAATCTGTTCTAGTCGTGTTTTGTTGATTACGAGTTCTCCGACCAAATTCATGAGTGAATCTAGTTTTTCAATATCTACACGAACAGACTGTCCACTTTTGAGTTTTTTATCATGTGCTGCAGCATTGCTTGCCGGAGCTGGTTTTTTGTCATCCGCTTTAGCTGCTGGCTTAGCTGCCGCAACTGGCGAATCGGCTGCTTTTTCAGCCGGTTTGCTGCTATCGATCATTTTGCTGATATCAAGCGGCTTGATTTCCACTTGTTCGATTTCCGATATGGACAACAAGATTTCCTGTGCTTTTTGGACTTCGCCACCAGTTACGAAAATCGCCTGAAAACTATGTTCAAACTTTTCCTGCTCCAAATCTTCAACCTGCGGGATCGTTTTTATGACCTCGCCGATTTCATCCAAAGCATTCATGACCATATAAGCACGTGCTGATTTGAGCAGGCATCCTTCTGTAAGCGTCACGGTGACCATCGCTGCCTGCAGCCCTGAAATCTGGGCTTTTTGTAAAACTGCTAAGTCTGTTTCACTCAAATCTAGTCCATCTGCCGCTTTTTCTGCTGGAGCTGCAGCCGCCGCCTTTTCTGCCGGCTTCGCTGCTGCCGTTGATTCCCCGTTGGCTATCGCATTGAGTTTTTTTACTAAGGTACCGACCTCTACGCTGTTACCAGCATCTTCGGAGCCAACATTTTCTACCATCTGTTCGAGTGCATCGACACATTTGAAAATCGTATCGACAATATCCTCATCTGCTTTCAACTGCTCTTTACGCAATAAATCAAGCACATTTTCCATCTCATGCGTCAACTCTGCAATTGCCGTAAACCCCATAGTAGCCGACATTCCCTTGATCGTATGGGCACTTCGGAATATTTCGTTCAATACTGACGAATCTTCAGGGTTTTGTTCCAGCTCTAGCAGACAGTCGTTCAGCGCTTGTAAATGTTCACGCGATTCTTCTAAAAACATTTCCATATACTGATTTGTGTCCATTTTCTATTCCCCCTATTTCTTCTATCTAGCTAACTTTTTTAACCGAATTGACAATGGCTCCGGCAATGCGTTGAACTGGCAAAACACTATCTGCCAAGCCCAAATCAACAACGACTTTCGGCATACCATACACAACAGATGTCGATTCATCTTCAGCGATGATACAACCACCAGCTGCCTTTATTTTCTGCATTCCCTTTGCTCCATCAGATCCCATCCCTGTCAAAATCACTGACACAACTCGCTGTCCAAGAGGTGCCACTGAATCAAATAGAACATCGACAGCCGGTCGATGACTAGCCAAAGGAGGATCCTGATTTAAAACAATTACATACGAGGCGCCCTGTTTTTGGACTTTCATATGATAGTCCCCCGGAGCAATATACACATGCCCCGGCTTGATCACATCGTTAGCCTCTGCTTCTTTCACCTTCACAGCAGATAACGAATCCAATCGTTCTGCCAGAGATTTAGTGAACCCTGGCGGCATATGCTGTACGATAACGACGCCGCAAGGCAAATCTTTCGGCAGCTGCGTTATAATTTGCTGCAAAGCCCGCGGTCCGCCAGTTGACGTACCAATTGCCACCAGCTTATCTGATCCGCCAAAAACATCTCGCGAAGCAGTATCTCCAAAGTTCAAATTCACCGCCCCCGGCAATCGTGTTTTTTTCTCAGCAGTTTCTACACTGCTATTGATTTTTGGTGCACCGCCGGCTTTTTTAAGCAGTCGCCAATTAGACGAAGCTGCCGTACGGCATTTTTCTATAATTTCATCCTGTATCGTCGTAATGCTTGATACAGGTCCTGAAACCTTATTGATAAAATCAACGGCTCCTAGTTCAAGAGCCTTTACGGTAGCATCTGCCCCGATCTTAGTCATACTGCTTATCATGACGACCGGAAGCGGATTGTCTTTCATGATCCACTCTAAGGCAGTCAAACCATCCATAATTGGCATATTAATATCTAAGGTAAGCAAATCGGGCTTAAGCTTTATCGTCTTCTCAACAGCATCCTTACCATTATAAGCTACATCAACAACCTCAAAATCCGGTTGTCGAGCAAACAAATCGGACAGAACTTTTCTCATAAAAGCTGAATCATCGGCAATCAAAATCTTAATCATCTGCTCACCCCATTTATTATTTTAATCGTTTAGCCAGCTGTTCCCTCTGTTTTTGAAATACAAACTGGACCAGTTTATTTTGTAAAGGTCTTGCAAGACCAATGAACTTAACACCAATCCAATAGAGCTCCCGGCCAACGACCGGCTTGCTGCAACGAACCACTTCGGCAAACGTCTTGACACGGCCTACCTGCGCCAAAACCTCTGTCTCCAAGACAATTTTCGTCTTCATCGCAATAGGACGATCAAATACAAATAAAAATCCACTGCCGCTGATATCTTTTGTCTCCGTTAAATACGGAGAACTCAGTCCACCGTCCTCATCAGGAATCTGCACCTGTATAGGGATTGCAGCCGGCACCCGAACAAACTTACGGTTCTGTTTTTTCTCGACCTCCACCGGCAATGAAACAATCCATACCGGAATCGGCGCTGCTCGCTTATCTTTGTATTTCGAAAAGAATTGGTATACACATTGCTCGCCAAAAATGCAAGCATCAATTTGCGTCCCGCTATCTGGAAGCAGCGGCCGACGCTTTGAATCGAGTGGCATAGCCAATATCAAATCTACTTCATTGAAATCTTCGATTCGACTTGAGTACGGCTGCCCATCTACTATGATTTCTACGCGTTGTCCTGCCTTCAAAACTTTTTCTGCTTTTATGAATTCCCGCAACTCCATTTGCATCTGCCCCCTCTCCTTATATTACCTCGAAAAATCTATATATTTTTGTAAAAAAGCCTTCCAACCACGCCGCACCTTGACATTACCGCCATGGAGGAGTGCTATCGCTATCGCTCGAATGCATTTTGCTGAAACAGTATCTGGATACGCTACCAGCAAAGGCATCTGTTTTTTAACCGCATTCATCATATTTCGGTCTTCATAGATATTGCCTAAGGTCTTCAACGGCAACTGTAAAAAACGATCTGCCGTTCTCACCAGCTTCAAGACAACATCTTTTTCTTCCGCCTCATCAAACACGCGGTTGACCACCAGTTTAATATCCTTTGTCGAAGCATACATGCTATACGCTTTCATCACTGCATAAGCATCGGTCATCGCCGTTGGCTCTGGCGTCGTAAGCAATATCACTTCATCTGCTGCTACGATAAAATCGAGCACATTGTGACTGAGACCGGCTCCTGTATCAACTAAAATAATATCAGCTATTTTTTCACACTCATATAGTTTCTGCATCAATCGGGTTCTATCCTGCATAGAAAGATTCGCCATTTGTTCCATTCCCGATCCACCGGAAATAAACTGCACGCCATAAGGCCCTTGCATGATGATATCTTTTATCGTAATCCCATCTTCTAGCAGATGCATCAAATTATATTTTGAAACCGCTCCCAAAACAACATCCACATTTGCCATACCCAAATCGGCATCGATAATCAATACTTTCTTTCCTGCCATGGCTAAAGCTATTGCCAAATTGACCGTCAGGTTTGTCTTACCAACGCCCCCTTTGCCACTGGTAACCGCTATGATTCTTGACAAAGGCTGCTGTTGATTAAGCTCTGTGATGTTATCTTTGAGGTTTTCTTCGGTGAATTGCTGTTTGTTTTCCACTAATTTTCTAAGTCTTGCTGCTTGATCCGCCATCACTTTACCTCAACAACATCTCAGCCAAAGACTTTGGTTCGGCTGGAATAATGTCATCGGGAACACTCTGCCCATTTGTCAGATAGGATAATTTTATAGAATACTGCTGTGCCAAATTAATGATAAGTCCGATGCTGCTCGTTTCATCCGTTTTGGTAAACAAGACCCGATCGGGAAAACACGGCGAGAATTTCTTTATGATATCAACAGCATCCCTGTATTTTGTCGTCGCACTCAAAACCAAATGCTTTTCAATTAAAGGATCTACTGCTAAAAACTCTTTGAGTTCATTGATTTGAAACTCATTATGCTGGCTGCGCCCTGCAGTATCAATCAAAATCAGTTGCTTATCGCGATGCTTGTCCACTGCTGTTTTAAGCTCTGCTGGCGAATAGACGATTTCGAGCGGCAAACCAATAATATCTGAATATGTCTTTAACTGCTCAACAGCTGATATTCTGTACGTATCTGCTGTGATAAGCGCTACGCTCAAGCCCTTTTCCAAAACAAATTTAGCCGCAATCTTTGCAACCGTTGTTGTTTTCCCAACCCCGGTTGCGCCGATCAACGCCACGATCTTTGTCTGATCTGCCGGTATTTCAATACCTTCTGGACAAATGCTCAATTCCTCTTCAAGATAGCCGCTTAAATACGATTCAGTTTCTGGATTCTGCTTATCAAGCAAAATGGACAAATCATGGGTTTTTCCAACAATATCTTCAATGATATCTTCATTGACTTCTTGTTCCAATAAGGCTTGTTTCAAGGAAACCACGTTAGATCCAGATGTAGAGTTGGCCACCATGACCTTCTCAAGCATAAGCTTCATTTGACTGAGTTCTTGCTGAAGCTGCTCAATTTTCTTCTCTTTTGGGTCTTCCTTCACCGTATCGACGAACTGCATCTTTTGATCATCTGCCTTTATGACGCGCTTTTCCTTATTTTGCCCGTTCAAGACTTCTTGGGGCTCATCTTGGCGATTTGGCAAGCTTGCATCCGTTTTATAACGATTCAAGACATTTTTAGGCACGAATCGTTCTTGTTCTTCAACTATTTTTTTAGGCAAAGGAGTTTCTTTTATACGGCGCTTCGGCATATCTTCGACCGCTGCCGTGACTTCAACCATTTCCTTGCCTTTATACCCTAAAAAACTACCTTTACGGTATCTTTTAGTATGTAAGATAACCGCATCCAAGCCAAGTTCAGACTTGACTCTTTCCATGGCTTCTTTTGTTGTCCTCGCTTTAAAAACTTTAATCCGCAATTAAATCTTCACCACCCCTAGAACCTGTATTTCTACACTTTGTTCTATTTCTGCATGCGACAATATGATAATTCCTGGCACTGAACGCTCCACAAGTTTGCGGAAATACAAACGCACCGCCGGGCTCGTGAGCACAATCGGCTGATATCCCATATTCGTAAGTTTCTGTAAAGCTTCATTGAGTGATTGCAGTAGTCTTTGCATCGTATCTGGATCGAGACTTACATAAGAACCTCGATCGGTACGCTGCACTGCTCCGGCAATTTTATTCTCGATTCCCGGATCCAAAGTGATGCAAGGCAGTACATTGTTTTGTATATTTTGCTGCGTAATCTGCCGAGCTAGTGCATGCCGAACATATTCTGTCAGAATTTCTGTATCCTTGGTTGCTCGCGCGTAATCAGCAAGTACTTCAAGGATTGTTGCCATATCACGAATAGAAACCCGTTCGCGCAGCAAATTGGCCAAAACCTTCTGGATTTCGCCGACAGACATGAGTTCTGGAACCACTTCTTCAACTACAGACTCATTTGTTTTCTTAGCATTATCCACCAAATTTTGAGTTTCTTGTCGTCCAAGAATTTCATCGGCGTGCATTTTGATCACTTCCGTAAGATGTGTCGCGAGCACCGAAACAGCATCCACTACGGTATAGCCATTTAGTTCGGCTTGTTCACGCTGTTCTTCTGATATCCACAGCGCCGGAAGCCCAAATGCCGGTTCTGTCGTTTCGATTCCAGGTATTTCTTCAAACACAGTTCCCGCATTCATCGCTAAATAGTGATCAAGTAATAGTTCTCCCTTTGCTATTTCAATTCCTTTTAATTTTATAATATATGCATTAGGTTTTATTTGGATATTATCCCGAATACGAATCGTCGGCACCACCAAACCTAATTCCAAGGCACATTGACGACGAATCATGACAATTCGTTCAAGCAAATCTCCGCCTTGCCCTGTATCGACCAAAGGAATCAAACTATATCCGATTTCAAGTTCCATAGGATCCACTTGTAAAAGCGATATGATATTCTCTGGTTTTTTTATATCGTCTTTTGCTTTTTCCTGTTGTGTAACTGTTTCGGTCTCTTCTGTCTGCATCTCAGATTTACGCAGGTTGTAGGCGACCAAAAAAGCCAGTCCTGACAAAGCAAAAAACGGAATGCCCGGCAAGCCTGGAATAACAGAAAAAAGGAAAAGCACGCCCGAGGCAATAAAAAACACTCGATGATTTCTAAACAGCTGGGAAATCAAATCATGCCCCAAGTTGTTATCAGAAGCTGCTCTCGTTACAATGATACCGGTAGCCGTCGATACCAAAAGTGCCGGAATCTGATTGACCAATCCCTCGCCGACCGTCAACAAGGTATAATTTGATAGAGCCTGGGTCAATGTCAAATTGCGCTGGACCATTCCGATGATAAAACCACCGAAAATATTGATCATGATGATGATGATAGCAGCAACTGCATCCCCTTTGACAAACTTACTGGCACCATCCATAGCCCCATAAAAATCTGCCTCATTTTGAATTTTCAATCGCCGTTCTCTAGCCTGCGCATCTGTGATTGCTCCTTGATTCAAATCGGCGTCAATCGCCATCTGTTTTCCTGGCATTGCATCGAGAGTAAAACGAGCTGCAACTTCAGCTACACGTTCAGCCCCCTTGGTAATGACAATGAACTGGATGATGATCAAAATAACGAAAACGATAAAACCGACAACAGCGTTCCCACCGACAACAAAATTACCGAAAGATGTAATGACCTCTCCAGCATAGCCCTCGAGCAGAATCAACCTTGTAGATGAAACATTCAACGCCAGACGAAACAACGTCGTAATCAAAAGTAGTGATGGAAAAACCGAAAAATCCAAAGCTTCCACATTATAAATAGAAACCATGACAATTACCAAAGCCAGCGTGATATTCAAGCATAGCAGCAAATCCAACAGCATCGTTGGCAGCGGTATAATCATCATGATTACTATAGTAATAATCGCCAGAGCAACTACTACGTCACTATATTTTTCTATAAGTCCTCCCATAGTTGAAGAAGAAGTTTGTGCAGTCATCCTGTCCGCTCCTCATTTGTAGATAACAAAATACATAATACTATGCTAACTTTTTATTTTTCAAGCGATATACATAAGCCAATACCTCGGCTACGGATTTATAAAGTTCCGGAGGAACCACATCCCCGATTTCCGTCGTCGCATACAAAGCCCTTGCCAGCGGCCGATTCTCGACGATGACCACCCTGGCTTCGCGCCCTATTTCTTTGATTTTTTGCGCGATTAAATCCTGTCCCTTGGCGATGACTACCGGAGCCCGCATGCCGCTCTCATATTTTAGCGCCACAGCAAAATGCGTCGGATTGGTAACGATAACATCCGCCTTCGGCACTTCCTGCATCATTCGCTGCATCGCCATTTCACGCTGTTTCTGGCGAATCTTCGATTTGATTTGCGGATCGCCTTCCGATTGCTTGCTTTCATCCTTGATATCATCTTTACTCATCTTCAGCCCTTCTAAATGCTGCCACTTCTGATAAAGATAATCCACAATGGCCAGCACGATATAGACCGCCACAATCTTAAAAGCCAGCATCAGAATAACCGAACCGATAAGATGCATAACCGTCTGCAAATCCGCCGAAATGAGTTTCGGCATCTGCAGGATTTCATCCATAAGATACCGATAGACAAATAACCCTACGACAAATATCTTTAAAACAGATTTTACCAGTTCCACCAAGGCATTTTTGGAAAAAAGACGGCCCATTCCATTAATCGGGTTTAAATTATCCAGCTTAAACTGCAATGGCTCCGTCGTAAAAAGAAATCCCACCTGGAAAAAATTTATTGCAAGCCCTGTAACCATTATCACCAGCATAACGGGCAGAGCTGTTTTTGCCAATACCATAATCATGCCCAAAAACAGGCGCATAACCGATTCCACATCAATCGGCTGATATAAGTGACCAAAGATATAAATCATGTAGCCGACGATCTCATCGTAGATCGTCGAACCAAAAATCTTAAGTGCCCAAAAACCGCTCAAGATGACAAACGCCGCACTGATTTCCTGGCTCTTTCCGACCTGCCCTTTGTTGCGGGCCTCATTTTGCCGCTTCGCTGTCGGCTTTTCTGTTTTTTCTCCGGCAAAAAGCTGTAAATCAAAAAAGAAAACGTCATCGTATGGCCCGCAACACGATGGATATATTCCCATACATTTCACTAAACATCACATCCAAAAACAAGATGTAAAACGGCAAGGCAATCGATAACACAAAAAGACCGATAATGATTTTAGCCGGTATGCCCACAACAAAGATATTCATCTGCGGCATAGTCCTGGCTAAAATCCCCAGCCCAACATCCGTCAACAAAATAGCAAACAATACCGGTAAAGCAATCTTCAGCCCGGTTACAAAAATCCCTCCGGTTAAATCTGCAATAATATTCGTTAAGCTCAAATCAAAAGAAGCGCCCAAAACAGGTACCAAATGAAAGCTTTCAAACAAGGCTGCAATAATTATATGATGACTGTTACTGACCAAAAAAACAATCAAACCCAAATTATACAAAAAACTGCCAATCAGCGGAATCTGTTGACCGGAAGTCGGGTCAAGAACATTGACGACGGCAAAGCCGACCTGCATGTCCATCAACTTTCCCGCCATATTGATAGCAACGAAAGTGAGATAGGCCACAAAGCCAATCAACCAGCCAATAATCAGTTCCGTTATAATTGACAGCATATACCCAAGCAAAGTCGGCGGCAAAGGAGCCGCGCCCAGCTGGTCGATTACGGGAAACAGCACGAGTGCCATCGCAATGGTTGTGCACGCCCGAAGGTAAACAGGAATATTCAAACTGCCAAAAAAAGGCGCTATCATAAAAATGCCGCTGATTCTTGTTAAGACCAAGAAGAATATCCCTGCATGATTTTGCATTAGCTCATACAAATCCAAGTAAAATTCTCCTCATCAACGAACATAATTCGGCAAATTAATAAATATCTGCGATACATAATCTACCATCAAGCGCAGCATCCATGGCCCAAAAACTAAAATCGCCACAAAAACAGCTATAATTTTAGGAATAAATGCCAAAGTCTGCTCCTGAATCGATGTGGTGGCTTGAAAGACACTGACCAATAAGCCAACCAAAAGCCCCAGCCCCAGCATCGGCGCCGAAATCAGCATAACCATCAAGAGCGCTTCCTGGGCGAGCTGAATTACTAAATCTCCCGACATTTTTTCATCCCCTAATTAAAGCTTACTATCAATGATCGAATCAATAAATGCCAGCCATCTACCATAATAAACAACAGTATCTTAAAAGGCAGTGAAATCATAACCGGCGGCAGCATCATCATCCCCATTGACATCAGCGTACTCGCAACAATCATATCAATTACAATGAATGGAATGTAAATCATAAAACCGATCTGAAAGGCCGTCTTTAACTCGCTTATAAGATAAGCCGGAATCAAGGTGAATGTCGATACATCGGCCTGTGATTCCGGCCGTTCCGCCTGTGATAAATTCACAAAAAGTGCCAAATCCGATTCTCTTGTCTGCTTAAACATAAAGTCCCGCATGGGCTCTACCACCTTGCCCAAGGCTTCTTCCTGGCTAATCTGACCGGCCAAATAAGGCTGCAGGCCATTTTCATTGGCCTGTCCCCAATACGGTGACATAATGTAAAAACTTAAAAACAGAGCCAATGCGGTAACGACCTGGTTCGGCGGCATATTCTGCGTAGACAGTGCATTGCGCAAAAACGAAAAAACAATGATAATCCGGACAAACGATGTCGTCATAACCAAAATCGACGGCACAAGCGATAAAATCGTAAGCAAAGCCATGACCTGTAAAGTCACAGCCACATCCTGCGGGTTACCTGAAGTACCCACCCCAATATTAACATTTGGAATCACCGGTGCCGCCAAAGCGCTCTCCGGTATACATAAAAACAAAAACAGGACTCCCGCCAAAAAAACAACATGCCGTTGGCTTAACACCAGCTCACAACCTCTTCCCTTATTTGCGATATCTTCCTTCTTTGAACAGAGCCGGAATCCGCCGTGATAATTTATCCAACGACTTAAACTGCTCCGCAAACACCTTATCCAGGCCAGAAACAGCGATTTCCTGCTGTTGTTTGTTGCGAAGCCGCTCAATCTCTTGCAAATCTGTAATCTCCTGCAATAAAGTCACCGCATGATCGGCAACTCCCAGGATCAATATCCGGCCGGCAATTTCAACAACACAAACGGAGCGATTGGGCCCCAACGCCAGATTCTCCAAAAGCTTCCCCGCATCGCCGGCAACTGTCGGCGCAAACCGACCGCCTAAATAACGCGAAACAACATAGGCCATGACGAGCACAAAAACAAAAACAACAATCAGGCTCACCAAATACGCCAAGGTTGACCACCAGGAAGTCTGTGAGGGATGCGGATCCACTTCCTGATAGCCAGACAGATATCCGCCGCTGGAAGATGCATCCGCTGCGACAGCCTGAACCACAGACATATCCAGACAGTAAACACACAACCCGCACAAAATCCCCAAAACAAAAATATGATAAAACATCTTCATCAGCCGACTGCTTTGCGTACAGCTTCCAAAACACGATCCGGTTGGAACGGTTTTACAATAAAGTCCCGCGCACCTGCCTGAATTGCCTCAATAACCATAGCCTGCTGTCCCATAGCGCTGCACATGATGACCTTGGCATTTGGATCCACTTTCTTGATTTCCTTGACGGCACTGATGCCATCCATTTCCGGCATCGTAATATCCATCGTCGTAAGGTCCGGCTTAAGCTCCTGATATTTTTCCAATGCTTTTAATCCATTTTCAGCTTCACCAACGATTTCATAGCCATTTTTACTCAAAATATCTTTTACCATCATTCTCATAAACGCTGCATCATCAACGATTAACACTCTAATTGCCATTTTCATCTCTCCCCATATCATTTTACATTCTACTATATTTTATGATTTATAACAGATCTAAAAACAAATTTATTGTACATACTAGTAATTATATAGTAATAGCAACAAATTCTCAAGCGAACACTTTCCGTTATTGCAAATTCTTAGCTCTTTCCATTGGGCTTACAATATCGGTGATGCGGACGCCAAAGTTTTCATCGATGACGACTACCTCACCTTTAGCCAAAAGTTTACCGTTGACCAAAATATCAACCGGCTCACCGGCAAGCTTATCTAATTCGACAATCGACCCGGTGGACAATTCCAAAATATCCCGGATTTTCTTTTTCGTGCGGCCAAGTTCGACCGTAACCTGCAATGGCACATCCAAAATCAAACCGATATTCGTATCATTAATTGCAACCGGTTCCATGGAAAGCGGCGTAAACTGTGCCGACTGCACAGGAACATTTGAAGCCACGCGAGCCTGGCTCGGCATATAAGGCTGTGCATAGCCCTGTTGTGGAGGCTGCGCGTATTGCTGCGGTGCAGCGGCGGGAGCTGGTGGCGTCGGCACAGGGCGGGGGGCGGGGGCGGCGCCT
>Ga0183099_1000120_pt1 | contig 76363 bp, 70 predicted proteins | sample Biomet1_FD_127788 | JGI IMG/M metagenome (GOLD analysis project Ga0183099, IMG submission 127788) | Microbial communities from bioreactor (seeded with anoxic lake sediment) at LBNL, California, USA - Biofuel metagenome 1 | ecosystem: Engineered > Bioreactor > Anaerobic > Unclassified ...
GGAGGCTTTTGCTGTAGTTCGGGAGGCTTCAAGACGTGTGTTGGGTATGCGTCATTTTGATGTGCAGATGATCGGTGGTATTTGTCTGCATGAAGGAAAAATCGCGGAAATGCGTACAGGTGAAGGTAAAACCCTGGTTGCGACATTGCCAACATACCTCAATGCAATCAGCGGTAAAGGCGTACATATGATTACGGTCAATGATTATTTGGCTAAACGTGACAGCGAGTGGATGGGGAAACTCTACCGCTTTTTAGGTTTGTCCGTTGGTTTGATTGCGCATGATATGGATTTCCCAGAAAGAAAATTCGCCTATAACTGCGATATTACATTTGGGACAAACAATGAGTTCGGGTTTGATTATTTGCGTGACAATATGGTCATTTATCAAGACCAAATGGTACAGCGCGACCTGAATTTTGCTATTGTCGATGAAGTGGACAGCATCTTGGTCGATGAGGCGCGTACTCCGCTCATTATTTCAGGCCCTGGGGAAAAGTCTACAGATATGTATGCCATTATGGCAAAGGCTGTGGGTCAACTCAAAGAAGATGTTGATTACACAGTCAATGAAAAAGAAAAGAATGTATCGCCAAATGAAGAGGCGGTTGCCAAAGTAGAAAAGGCGCTCAATATCAAAAATCTTTATGATCCGGCAAATATTGAGATGTCACATTGCTTTACGCAGGCTCTAAGGGCAAAAGGCTTGATGAAGCGCGATCGCGATTATGTCGTTCGTGAAAACGAAGTCATCATCGTCGATGAATTTACGGGGCGTTTGATGGTCGGCCGTCGTTATTCGGATGGATTGCATCAAGCTATCGAAGCCAAGGAAAATGTCAAGATTCAGCGTGAATCACAGACGTTGGCTACGATTACCTTCCAAAATTATTTCCGTATGTATAGTAAACTCGGCGGCATGACAGGGACGGCTAAAACAGAGGAAGATGAATTCCTCAAAATTTATAAGCTGCCAGTCATCGTGATTCCAACGAATAAGACGATCCAGCGTATCGATAAACCGGATGTCATCTATAAGACAAAACGAGCAAAATACAAGGCGGTTGTCCAGACAATCATTGAAGCTCATAAGCAAGGCCAGCCGGTTCTTGTCGGTACGACTTCAATTGTGCAGTCAGAAGAGCTCAGTGTCGTCTTAAAGAAGAATAAAGTGCCACATAACGTGCTCAATGCAAAATACCATGAAATGGAAGCACAGATCATCTCAGGAGCCGGTCAAAAGGGCGCAGTTACGATTGCGACCAATATGGCTGGTCGTGGTACAGATATTGTCCTCGGTGAAGGTGTCCGTGAAATCGGCGGCCTTTATATCATCGGTACAGAACGCCATGAATCGCGCCGTATCGACAATCAGCTGCGTGGTCGTGCTGGTCGTCAGGGCGATCCTGGCTGCTCGCGTTTCTTCTTGTCGCTTGAAGATGATTTGATGCGCTTATTCGGTTCGGATAATATTGCCAGCATCATGGATCGTCTAGGTATGGGTGAAGATGAACCAATTGAGCACAAGCTCATCACGCGTTCTCTAGAACAGGCTCAGAAAAAAGTAGAAGCACGCAACTTTGACATTCGTAAGCATGTCCTTGAATATGATGATGTCATGAACCAGCAGCGCGAAGTCATTTATGCACAGCGCCGTCAAGTGCTCACGGGTACGAATTTGCGCGCAAACATCATGGACATGGTCGGACAGATCATCGATGAGCAAATGGACCAGTATGCTAATGCCAAGTTGTATCCAGAAGAATGGACACTCGACGGTTTGGTTGAAGATGCTGAAAAAACCTACGCACCGCAGGGCAAGCTTATAAAGGCCGAGCTCGAAGCGATGAGCCGCGATGAACTCAGTGATCATCTGCGTAAAGTTGCCGATGAAGGCTATAAAGATCGCGAATTGATGTTTGGCGTCGATAACATGCGTGAGCTTGAAAAAGTCGTCATGCTTAAAGTCGTTGACAGCAAATGGATGGAGCATTTGGCTCACATGGATATGCTGCGTGAAGGTATCAATCTGCGCGCATATGGACAGAAGAATCCATTGATCGAATACAAGATCGAAGCATATGATATGTTCCAGGAAATGATTACGATGATTCAAAACGATATCGCAAAATTGATGTATCGTGTAAGCATCGTGACACAGGAACAACAGCAGCTTGAAGATCATCTGAAAAATGCCAAAGCAGTACATGGCAGTGACGAACCGGAAGTGACAAAAGCGCAACCGGTTGTGAATAAAGAAGATGTTGGCCGTAATGACCCTTGCCCGTGCGGCAGTGGGAAAAAATACAAAAATTGCTGTGGCAGCGATAAATAAGAAAAATATGTATTGGGATGTGATTAAATGCTTTTGGAAGATTTGCGAGTAACAATCGTTGATATGAAAAAAAAGCTAGATGAAATGGGGACTTCACTTTGAAGTCGCTCAAAAAGAAGAAAAAATAGCTGAACTTGAATATAAAATGGGTGAAACCACTTTTTGGGATGATGCTGAGTACGCACAGAAAATAACGCGTGAACTAAATGATGTCAAAGACAGCGTTGAAAAATACAAGTCTTTGGTCGCTCATTATGAAGATATGCAGCTTTTGTGGGCACTGGGAACAGAGGATGAAGATGAGTCGGTCTATGACGAAGTCGTTGCCTCTATCAAGAAAATCCAAAAGGATATGGATCAGTTAGAACTTGAGGTATTGCTGTCTGAGCAGTACGATGCCAACAATGCGATTTTGACATTGCATGCTGGTGCCGGCGGAACAGAAGCACAGGATTGGACGCAGATGCTTTTGCGTATGTTTGGCCGCTGGGCAGAGCGCCGCGGCTTTGATGTAGAGACGATGGATTTGCTGCCGGGCGATGAAGCTGGCGTCAAATCAGCAACGCTCATGATCAAAGGGCATAATGCTTATGGTTATTTGAAATCGGAAAAAGGCGTACATCGCTTGGTCCGCATTTCGCCTTTTGATGCCAATGCTCGTCGCCACACATCGTTTTCGGCTTGTGATATCATGCCGGAAATCGATGATACGGTCGAAGTTGATATCAATATGGCTGATGTTCGCGTCGATACGTACCGTGCAAGTGGTGCCGGCGGTCAGCATATCAATAAAACGGATTCGGCTGTTCGAATGACGCATTTGCCAACAGGTGTCGTTGCGCAGTGCCAGAATCAGCGTTCGCAGCTGCAAAATAGAGAACAATGTATGCGTCTCTTAAGAGCTCGTATATTTGAACTTGAACAGCAGAAAAATGCGGAGAAGATGGCAGCGATTGGCGGCGAAAACCAAAAAATCGAATGGGGCAGCCAGATTCGCTCGTATGTATTCCATCCGTACAATATGGTCAAAGATCATCGTACGAATGCGGAAACAGGCAATACACAAGCCGTTATGGATGGGGATTTGGATATGTTCATCGAGGCTTATTTGCAGGCGAAAGCAAATAAAGAGCTTTAATTCCTCCGTGTAGGGAATATTTATAAATGTTTTTGACTGGATAAAGGGACGGCACCAGCCGATCCCTTTATTTGATGAAATAGGGTGATTTTTTTGTTTAAGGGCTTGACGATTGGAGCCATTATCATCATACTGATAGTCGGGTTCACCCAATTCTTTTTACCCGCATTTGCCCAGCAGCAAGCGTTGGCTGTATTGCGCTCAGAGGCACAGGCAGAAAACGCACAGGTTGCGATTGCGGCAGCACCGGCAGTGAAGCTGCTTTTTGGCAAAATGGATACGTTGTCACTTAGTGCCCAAAATGCTATGGTCGGGCAGATCCGTGTGGAAAATTTGGATTTGCAGGGGAAAAATGTACAGGTGAATATGAATGATCTGCTTTTTTCAAAGAAGCTGCGTTTTGACGCAGCAGATTCTTTGGTATTGAAGGGAACCATCAAGGAAGATGCTTTGGTGGCTGCTTTGCATAAAAAAGTCGATAAGTTAAAAGATGTTGAAGTCGAAGTTACGCCGGATGCGGTCTTGATTCAAGGCAATGTGCCGCTGGCAGGCCGCAAAATTGAAGTGAGCATTGAAGGAACGATCAGAGCGCAAGATGGAGGGATTTATTTCCATATGCGTAAGACCAGCATCCACAATGCAATCTTAGGCAAGGCGGTCTTGGGCAGCTTGTTCGAAGACATCATGCTGGCAGATCTTAGAACATCGCCGTTTCAGCTTGAAGCGACGGATGTTGTGCAGAAAAACGGTGAGATTGACATTACCCTGAGCCGTTGAAGCAAGGGGGAATGGTACATATTTTTAGGAATAAAAAGTTTGCTCGTAAGGTGGAGGAGAAATGAATAATTTCAAATATAATCGATGGTTGCTGGTCTTTATCATCATTGGATTGATAGCGGCTTTGCATGTGGATTTGCAGCGACATCAAGTGGAAAAAGCAAATAATACGGTAGAAATGGCCATCGATTATGAAGGTTTGGTGGAGCTGGCTGAAACGGAAGGGGTTTCTACGCAGGAAGTCTTCCGTCAGGCTAAGGATGCAGGCATTACATCTTTGGCAGTTTATGAAACTACGTTCAAAAAACTCAATGCCAATGGAAAAGTCAGCGCGACTCCTGGCAGCGAGATTTTACAGCGTTACCATAATGGCGCGCTTCTTGATCCTGCTTGGCGGTCCCTTGCAGGAAGCGGCGGTATTGTCGGCTCAGAAGTCTATGTGACCGGCCATGATGCCCAGACCTATCGTGAAGTGAAAGAGGACTTGATCCGTCGTCTCGGACAAGACCGTGTAACGACGATGCAGGTTGGATCCGAAGAGGTTTTGGCTCTTAAAGCAAATTATGAGAATCTCTTGAAGCTTGATCTTGGCATGCCGACAGATGAGATGAAGATCGTCAACGATGCTGGCTTTTATGTGATTGCCAGACCGACAAATTATCAAAATGCGTCAGATGATGATGTCAGATCGGTATTTAAACGCCTTGAGGGTGCGAAAATATCGGATATCATTTTCTCTGGCAGCCAAACACTTGGCAGTCCAAAAAGTTTGCAGACAACAATCGATTTGATGAAACAGCGTAGTATTACGCTGGGCATGATCGAAGATACGACACAGCTGCAATTTTACAAGCAAGACGGCTTGACGGAAATTGCCAAAGGGCTTGATTATCAGGCGGCACGAGTGTATTCGATACCAAAAGATGAACAGCCTAAGCTTAAACTAGCGGATGCAGTAGAACGCTGGTCTAATACAGATGAAGAACGCAATATTCGCATCGATTTATTGCGGACGTATGAAAAACCGGCTGCGGGCATGACGCTTTTGCAGACGAATATGAAATATTTTGCGGATACCCGTGATTCTTTAGAGAAAAATGGATTTAAGATAGGCAGAGCTGGCACATTTACTGACTATAATGGCAGCAACATGATGCGCATGGTGATGATGCTCGGCATTGCAGCCGGCGGCGTTCTTTATTTGTCGCTCGTTATTCCGGGCTTCAAGCCTAAATACCAATATCTTTTATTTGTGATTACGGCAGCTGCTTGCATGATTCCGCTAGCTATGGGCAATGGTGCCAAGGTTCGCGTCATTGCGGCTTTGGTCAGTGCGAATATATTCCCGGCGATTGCTGTGATTTGGCAGCTCGATCGCATTCGCGATATGAAAAACAGAGGCTCGTGGGGCAAGTTCATAATTACTGCCGTCATCGCCCTGTTTGTCAGCGGTGTGGTTTCTTATATCGGTGCGGCTTATATTTCCGGGGTTTTGGCAGATGTCGAATATTTGCTCGAAGTCAATATCTTTAGAGGAATCAAGCTGACGTTCGTCTTGCCTTTGATTTTAGTGGGAATAGCGTTCTTACAGCGTTTTGATATTTTTGATGGGACGGCAGATGATACCAAGGGTGCTGTTGCGCAGATCAAGAAAGTTCTTAATATGCCGGTTTCGGTCAAAGCATTGTTGGGGATTTTCGCAGCTCTGCTCGTGATTGTCGTTTTTGTTGCTCGTTCAGGACATACGATGGGGATGCCGGTTCCGGCACTTGAACTCAAGATGAGAGCTTTTCTTGAGCAGGCTATGTATGCTCGCCCGCGTTCGAAGGAACTCTTTATCGGACATCCTGCCTTTTTATTGGCCGCGATGGCTTGGTATAAAAAATGGCCGACGGTTCTTTTATTTGTTTTGGTCATGGGCGCGACTATCGGACAAGGCTCGATGGTTGAGACCTTTGCGCATATGCGCACTCCTATTTACATGTCCTTCGTGCGCGGTTTGGGCGGAATTGTACTTGGAGCTGTGCTTGGTGTGATCTGTATGCTGGCGGTTCAGTTCTGGCAGCGCATAATGTCCTCAATAGGAGGGAGTAAGGCTGAGCATGAGTAGCATTGTAGTATCTGGCTATTACGGATCGAAAAATGCCGGCGATGAAGCGATGCTGGCAGCGATGATCGAGGTTTTAGCCGATTTAGACCCTAAACTTAATATTACGGTGATATCTGCTAATCCTGAAGATACACGGCAGCGCCATGGCGTCCATGCCATTTACTGGTTGAATTTGTGGCGGATTTTTTCAGCGCTTCGCCAGGCAGATCTCTTGATCAGCGGCGGCGGCAGCTTGCTGCAAAATGTGACCAGCGGACGAAGCCTCTATTACTATATGGGAATCTTGCTCATGGGCAAGATTGCCAGAACCCGCATCATGCTCTATGCACAGGGTATCGGCCCGATCTATGGGACGCTGGCTAGACGTTTTATGCGCTGGATCGGCAATCATGCTGATTTGATTACGGTTCGTGATGAGGGGTCTTTGGGCGAACTCGATCAGCTTGGGATAACTAAGCCGGATATCAGCGTCACCGCAGATCCGGTCTTGGCAATCCATCCGGTAGACCGAAGCATTGGGCGAAACATCCTCAAAGCGTATAAGGCTGACGGGGCAAAGCCGATTGTCGGAATATCGGTTAGGGAGTGGCGAGGCTGGCGGCATTATAAAGATACGATTGCTAAGACTGCCGATGCAATTGCCGCTGAGTTTGGCGCTCGAGTCGTATTTTTACCGATGCAGTATCCAGAAGATGTAAAGACGGCGCAAAAGATTGCCAGCTATATGGAAAGCAAGCCGGTGGTACTCAATGATGAATACACGACGAGCGAGCTTTTAGCGATTGTTGGCAACATGGACCTTTTGATCGGCGTGCGTCTTCATGCACTTATTTTTGCCGGGGTCATGGGAGTCCCGATGATCGGGCTTTCGTATGATCCGAAAATCGATCGTTTTTTGCAATCGATTGGAGAAACAGCAGTCGGTGATCTCGAAAAAATCACGGTCGAGGATCTTCTCGGACAGGTCAGAAAAAAGTGGAACGACAAGGCTTCGGCGCGTAAGCTCAATAGTGAGCTTCTAGCCGGTCTTAGGACAGCAGCATCACATAATGCCGAATTGGCACTGGATCTGATCGGTGCACCGGAGAAAAAAGAACAGCGTATATAGTCGCTTTATAGGACTTTGGCTAGGGGTATTGCAAATTTTTTGTTTGTGATGCCCCTAGTGTTGTTTTTGCAGAAAGTTTTGCTGAAATATTTCATAATTCTATGGTACAATAAAAGATGTTTGCATGAAAATTATTAGGGTAAGTGTCCTGCCAAAGTGCAGGTTGATGGAGGAACCTATAGATGATGATAAGGATGAAGGATGTTTCGAAAATTTATGAAAATGGGACAGTGGCCCTCGACCATGTCAATGTGAACATCGATAAGGGAGAGTTCGTATTTATTGTCGGTGCCAGCGGGGCGGGCAAATCGACATTCATTCGTTTGCTCTTGCGGGAAGTCTTGCCATCAGAAGGGCAGCTTGATGTCAATGGACGCAACGTATTGAAGATTTCACCAAGAGAAGTGCCGTATTTAAGGCGCGGGCTCGGCGTTATATTTCAAGATTATCGCTTGCTGCCGGAAAAAACGGTTTATGAAAATGTCGCTTTTGCCATGCAGGTCATCGAGGCGCCGCGCCGCACGATGCAAAAGAGTGTCAATAGCGTTTTAGAAGTAGTCGGCCTCAAAGATAAGTACAAATGTTTTCCGGCACAGCTTTCTGGCGGAGAGCAGCAAAGAGTTGCGATTGCCAGGGCCATCGTCAATAATCCGGCTATTGTCATAGCGGATGAACCGACGGGGAATCTTGATCCGGATACTTCGTGGGGAATCATTGAGATTTTCAAGCGCATCAATCAAGCGGGGACGACAATTGTCATGGCGACCCATGACAAAACGATCGTCGATGCGCTGCAAAAAAGGGTAATCGCTATTGAAGGTGGGCGCATCGTCCGCGATGAGGCGAAAGGGGCTTACGGATATGAAAATTAGGACGACGGAATACTTTATCCGGGAAGTCGCTATTTCCTTAAAACGAAATAACTGGATGTCTTTGGCATCTATTGCAACGGTTGCTGTATCGCTTTTCATCCTTGGCTTGTTTTTGATTGTCGTGCTCAATCTCAACAAGATGGCAGCTTCACTTGAGTCGCAGGTGCAGATCAGTGTGTATTTGCAAGATGGTCTGGAGAAAAAAGAAATCTCTGCTATTGAGAAAAGAATCAAGGATATGCAGGGCATCGATACGGTGAATTATATCGATAAAGACAAAGCCTTGGAGCGTTTCAAAGAAAGGCTCGGTGACCAAAAGTTCTTATTGTCAGCGCTTGGTGATGCCAATCCGCTGCCGGATTCCTTTGAAGTTACAGTTACGCAGCCAGAGCTTGTAAAAACGGCAGCTACGGCCATCAATGAGTTCGATGGGGTCGAGTCGGCTAAGTTTGGGCAAGATGTCGTCGAGCATTTATTTGATTTGACGCGTTTGGTGCGGATTTTTGGGCTGGCTATTATCATCTTGCTCGCAGCCGCTACGGTTTTTATCATATCCAATACGATACGGTTGACTGTTTTTGCTCGACGAAAAGAAATCGCCATCATGAAGTATGTCGGCGCGACCGATTGGTTCATTCGCTGGCCATTTTTGCTTGAAGGCGTTATTTTAGGTTTTATTGGCAGCGCTGTTGCGGCAATTTTGATTCGCAGCACCTATATCGTGGTGACGAAGAAGATATATGATACGTTGGCATTTTTCCCGCTGATTCCGGAATATCCGTTCTTGAATTACATCAGTTTGATTATTTTATGCAGCGGGATGCTCATCGGTGCTCTGGGCAGTACGATTTCCTTGAAGAGATTCTTGAAGGTATGAGGAAAGGGGAGCAGCGCATGAGGATTTTACGGCGCATAGCAAAGATTGTCTGCGTGGTTGCTTTGCTGAGTTCTTTTTCCTTGACGGTATTTGCTGATTCGTTGGAAGAAAAGCTCGATGATTTGCAAACAAGGGCAGCAGACCAAAAGGCAAAGTCTGACAAAGCGAGCACGCAGGTCTCAACGATATCAGAGCAGCTGCGGCAGATGCAAGGCGGCGTCGATGCTGCCGAAGCTGATTATAAGGCAGTAAAAAGCCAGCTTGATGAGACGGAAAGCAAGATCGACAAAAATGAAGCTGCTTTGAAAAAAACGGAAGCAGACTTAGCGAAAAAAACAAAGATACTCGATAAGCGTGTACGTGATATCTACATTAACGGGCAAATCAACTATGTTGATGTGTTGTTCGGGGCTAAGGATTTTTCGGATTTGATGACAAGAATGGATCTTTTGAAGCGTATCATCAAATATGATTATGATTTGATCACCAAAGTGCAGCAAGAAAAGGCAATGGTGATCGACATTAAGCAGCAGCTGGAAAAAGACCGTCAGTCGACTAAGCTTTTGGTTGACGATGCGGCAGCTAAGGCTGAGCAGGTGAAGCAGAAGAAGGCAGATAAGAAGAAGCTTTTGGATAAGGCGGAATACGATAGGGATACATCCGATCGAGCTTATCAGGAATTGATAGCGGCTTCGAAAGAAGTCCAAAACCTCATTCGTCAAAGCAGCTATGGCGGCGCATCTACACCGCGCTCGGGCAATGGTCGAATGATATGGCCGATCAACGGGCCGATCACTTCAGAGTTTGGTTGGCGGACGCATCCGATTTTTGGTACAGCAAGATATCATAGCGGGCTCGATATCGGCGGCGATTATGGTGATCCGATCGTGGCGGCAGATGCGGGAACGGTTATTTATGCCGGCTGGATCAGCGGTTATGGAAATGCGGTAATCATTGATCATGGCGGCGGAATTACATCACTTTATGGGCATAATCAATCGCTCAATGTAAGTGAAGGACAACGGGTGACGCAGGGGCAAGTTATTGCGTATTGCGGTTCTACAGGAAACTCGACCGGACCTCATTGTCATTTTGAAGTCCGTGAAAACGGTGAGCCAGTCAGTCCCTATAACTATTTATAGGAGTATGCGGTTTGAGATTGGTGGAGAAGAAGAATGAATAATAAAAAAAAGCTTGTCGGCGCAGCGATTTTGATTGCCGTTTTGTCATCGATATTGACGATTGTCGGAGTTTATTTCGCTTTGGGACTCAACGCGCAAAAGATAACGAATACAGCTCGTTTCTTGGGAGCATTGCGTTTCATTGAAACGCAGTATGTAAATCAAGTAGATGACAAGACCTTGATCGACGGGGCTATTGCCGGCATGGTAAAATCTCTCGGCGATCCACATTCTTTGTATATGGATCAAGCTATGTACAAAGACCTTTTGAGTCACACGGAAGGCGCTTTTGGCGGCATCGGTGTTTTTATGGGCTTGAAGGACAATGTAGTGACGGTAATATCGACGATGGAAAATACACCGGGGGCCCAAGCTGGTTTATTACCGGGGGATCAAATCTTGAAAATCGATGGTGCTGCAACCAGCGAAATGCCGTTTGAACAGGTCGCCTTGAAAATTCGCGGGGATGCCGGTTCGACAGTTACGATAACGGTTCATCGTGAAGGTGTGCCGGATAAAGATTATGAAATCACGCGGGCGAATATACAAGTCCATTCGGTAGCGCATGAAATGCTTCCGGATGGGATGGGATATATCCGCATTGCTTCTTTTGCCGAACGCACCGGTGATGAATTCAAAGAAGCGTATAATGATCTTGAAGCACAAGGCATGAAAGGCATGGTCCTTGATCTTCGCGGCAATCCGGGCGGGCTTTTGACCAGTTGCGTCGATGTGGCCAATCTCCTCGTGCCAAAAGGTGATATTGTTTCTATTGTCCAGCGTGATGGAACGAAAGAAGTCCATCAGTCGAATCTAGAAGCAGTCAAATATCCATTGGTTGTCCTGATCGATGGCGGCAGTGCCAGTGCAGCTGAAATCGTTGCCGGCGCAATACAAGATACGCAGGCAGGGACGCTTATCGGTGAAAAATCCTATGGCAAGGGTTCGGTGCAGGTCGTGATGCCTATGCATCAAGGTGATGCGTTGAAACTGACGATTGCCAAATATTATACGCCGAGTGGACGCAGCATCGATGGTACGGGCATCGAGCCGGATGTCAAAGTATCGCTTGACCCGAATGGGACTACAGACACACAGCTTGACAAGGCGATCGAAGTCCTTAAAAGCAAGCTGCAATAAAATATTTTAATAAAAACTGCTGGGGGCAAGGAGGAATTTCCATTGCTTTACCAGCAGTTTTTTTAGTATAATAATCTAAATAGGAATATGAGATATCAAGGAGGAGTCATCATGAGCCTTTCCATCGGAACGTCCAATTTATCCTTGCAGTCGCTTAATTCGGCCTCATCTAGCTCTGTAAGCAGCCAGCAAAAGATTGCCACTGGATCCAAATATAATAGTGCCGGCGACAATGCGTCTGCCTATGCTATATTGACGAGGATGTATTCAAACATCGCGACGTATTCGCAATCAAACCAGAATACGCAGACGATGAATTCCTTGCTTTCGACAGCGGGCGGGGCAGTTGACTCTACAGTCAGTTCACTTAGCTCTTTGCAGTCGAGTCTCTTAAAAGCAGCCAATGGCACGAATAATGGATCTGACATCAGCGCGATCAAAGATGAGGTCAGCCAGACCGTATCGCAGATCGATGAAAATGCCGGCGCCAGCTACAATGGCAAATCTTTATTGAATGGTTCGCAGACTTTGGCGGTAGCCAGTGACACGGGATACCAAAATGTTTCTCTGTCAGATATGAGTGCTAAGGGGTTGGGTCTTGTTGATAACAATGGCAAATCAACGCTCGATTTATCGAGTCCGACTGGGATCAAAAATGCTTTAGATACAGTTAGCAGCGCTTTCGACACCGCGCTATCGCAGCAAACTACGATCGGTGCTACCCAGCAGGGCCTTAGCTATGCTTCGGCAAACTATACGACGGCGTCGACGAACCTAACTGCAGCAGCTTCCAATATGGGTGACACGAATATAGCTGAACAGGTCACCAAGCTGACTTCCTCGAAGTCGATGGAACAGTTTTCCCTTTATGCAGCGAAACTCAATATGCACAGAAATAGCGATGTTTTGAGCTTATTATCATGATTTTTACAGACTGCCTCTAGCGGCGGTCTTTTTTTTGCAAAAAAAATGCCGGAGTAAGCAATGTAGCAGCTTACTCCGGTATTTTTGTAGAATCTTTACAGTTGAAGATCGTTAGTTATTGCTCATCTGTGCATGGAGACGACGTGCACAGCAAGATAAGGTATAGTTGATGATAAAGTAAACCGCTGCGATCATGGCAAATAAGGTAAAGACCTGCTCAGTCGTACCATAACGCCCCATGATGATCATGCCTTTTCCGGTGAGGTCTTCAATGCCGACAGCCCAGACGAAGGAAGTATCCTTGATGAGGCTCGTGCACTGGGACATGAGTGGGGGCAGTACATTGTGGAGTGCCTGTGGCAAGACGATGTATCGTAAGATTTGAAAGGCACTGAAACCTTGCGCAGCTGCGGCTTCCCATTGTCCGTTCGGAATCGATTTGAGACCGCCGCGGACGATTTCGGCAATGACGGCTGTCGTGAAAACGCTCATGGCCGCGATGCCGGCTTGCAGAGGCGGAAGCGGCGTCATGAACCGAAAGGCGAGGATGAACAAAAGCAGCGGTGTATTGCGGACGGCTTCGATATAAATCGCCGCAAGATTGCCATAGAACCTGCCTTTGAAGCGGAGAATACCAAAAATAGTGCCGAATACGAGGCTGAGGATGATCGAAGCAGCAGCTATATAAATCGTAGTCAAGAGGCCTTGTCCAAGGAAACCTAAAACCGATGGCTGAAATAAGGCACTCATGAGCTCACCTCCAAACGGCGTTCGAGATATTTGGCATAGGTTGCCAAAGGAAAGCAAAGGGCAAGATACAAAAGTCCGGTAATGATGTAGGCCGGTCCGTAGTAAAGGTTAGAACTAGCCCAGGAATCTGCATGGTACATCAGATCACCGCCGGCAACCATCGCCATTACGGAAGTGTTTTTGATGAGGTTGACAGCAAGGTTCGTCAACGGCGGATAAGCGAGTCGTTTTGCTTGCGGCAAAATGACAAAACGCATTGCCGGCCAATAGGAAAAACCTTGTGCGTAGGCCGCTTCAAACTGACCTTTAGGAATAGACAAGATGCCTGCGCGAACGACTTCGGCAACATAGGCACCATGGTAAACCCCGATGCCGAGCATCCCGACCCAGAAAACAGGCATCATGATACCTGCATAGGGAAGTCCATTATATAGGAAGAAAATCTGGATGACGAGCGGTGTGTTTTGAATGAATTCAACATAGATACGGTTCAAAAGGCGAAGCGGCTTGCTGTGGGCAGTGCCCATCATACCAAATAATATGCCAAGGACAAGCGCGAGCGCTAAGGCGAGGATGGCTACGAGGATGGTCATACCGAAGCCTTCGGCGAATACCTGCCAATCCCGCAGTACAGCCTCCCACTTAAATAGCGCGAAGGGACCCGGCATTTATTTGAGTCCCCATTTTGCGAGGAGTTTGTCCATTTCGCCGGAAGCTTTCATTTCTGCAATGGTATCGTTTGCAGCTTTGGTCAAGCCTTCGTTGCCTTTTTTGGAGGCGATGCCGTAGAGCTGTGGTGCATAACGTGCCGGCAGGATTACTGTGGAATCATCGAGATAGCCAGCGAGGATTGCTCCATCGACCGAGAAGCAGTCGATGCGTCCGGAATCGAGAGCGGCTTTGATTTCAGGATAGGTGCCAAATTCCAGGAAATCTATTTTGAGATTATCTTTTTTCATTTCATCAATAATGGACTGTTTGCTTGTTGCGCTCTGGGCTACGCCGATTTTTTTGCCATTTAGTCCGGCAAGGTCTGTGATTCCGGAATCTTTTTTGACCATCAAAGCGACGCCGTCTTCAAAGTAAGGATCGGAGAAATTGTAGCTTTGCTTGCGTTCGTCAGTGATGGTAAACGTAGCGATGACGAAATCGACTTCACCGTTGTCAAGAAGCGGGCCGCGAGTCTTAGCAGTTACAGGCTGCACTTCGATTTTGTTTTCATCTCCTAAAACCTTTTTGGCGATGGCGCGGGCGAGATCGATTTCCATGCCGTCGACTTTGCCGGTATTCGGGTCTTTGAAGCCGAATTTAGGTACGTCGACTTTTACGCCGACCTTTAAGGTGCCGCGATCTTTGACCGCTTTTATATCCGGGGCTTCACCGCTTGCGGCAGAGCCAGAAGATGCAGCAGGTGTTGAAGAAGATCCACAGCCGGCAGCTAAGAGGCTAAAGGCAAATAACAAGGATAATACAATAGCAAATGATTTTTTCATGAGAATTCCACCCTTCGTTTTTTTACACTGCATGTGCGATTTTACTCAAGAATTGTTGAGCTCTTTCTTGCTGAGGTCTTTTAAAGAATTCCTCTGGGGTATTTTCTTCGATGATCGCGCCATCGGCCATAAAGATGACACGGTCAGCCACGCGGCGGGCAAAGCCCATCTCATGGGTGACGACGACCATTGTGATGCCATCGTCGGCCAAGGCGATCATTACATCGAGCACTTCTTGGATCATTTCTGGATCGAGTGCGGAAGTGGGTTCGTCAAACAGCATGATCTTAGGGCGCATCGTCAGTGCTCTGGCGATGGCAACACGCTGTTGCTGTCCACCAGAGAGCTGAGCTGGATAGGCATTTGCCTTGTCTTCAAGTCCCACGCGGGTCAGATATACAAGTGCTGAGTCCGTCGCTTCTTTACGGCTTTCCCCTTTTAGCTTCATCGGTGCTAAAATCAGGTTTTCTAAAACAGTCATATGGGGATAGAGATTGAATTGCTGAAAAACCATTCCCATCGATTGGCGAACTTTGGCGACCATCGCTGGATTTTCCAAAAGATTTACATCATCGACGATGACGTTTCCTTCTTCAGGCTTTTCCAATAAGTTGATGCAGCGGATCAACGTGCTTTTTCCGGAACCGCTTGGGCCGATGATGACGACTTTTTCTCCTTCGGCTACGCGCAGATTGATTCCCTGCAGGACATGGAGCTTACCGAAATACTTATGGATGTTTTCTAACTGAATCAAAATGCAGTCCCTTCTTTCTTATGTCGAAAAAACAAAAAGAAGCCGTAAACCATGAAAAAGGTTCAAACAGCTTCTATGCTTGACGAACATATTTGTTTTTCCAGTAGATACCAAACTACATATGCAATACTTACAATGGGATTCATAGTAGCTCTTTGTAACTATGAATTTATCATATCAATTATTTTTTTGTTTGGCAAGGGGGAATCTTTGTATACAATATTCAATCAAATGGACAAAGCGTATAAAGCCGGGAAAAAATATGATATAATCAGTACTTGTAGGACTTTAGAGCAAATATCAGGAGGGAATCGTTTTGAACATTTTTCGCACAAAATCCATTGAAGCTTACCGAGGCGACGCGTCACGTACGCAGCTTAGACGCTCGCTTGGTGCTTTGGATGTCATCTTGCTCGGAGTGGGAGTTATTGTCGGTACGGGGATTTTTGTACTGACAGGAGTAGCAGCTGCAAGATACGCTGGTCCGGCGTTGATGCTGTCATTTGTCATTGCCAGCGTCACTTGCGCTTTTGTCAGCCTGGCTTATTCTGAATTGGCGGCGATGGTGCCGGTAGCAGGCAGTTCGTATGCCTATGCTTATAGCTCTGTCGGCGAATTCATTGCTTGGCTGGTCGGCTGGAACATCATTTTGGAGTATACGGTAGGAGCAAGCGCGGTAGCCGGTGGCTGGTCCGCCTATGTAGTAGGCTTGCTTAAGTCGGCAGGCATTGAACTGTCGAAAACCTGGACGAGCGTTCCGGCTGAGGGTGGCATCGTAAATCTGCCCGCGGTATTGATTACCTTGTTTTTGACTTTTTTATTGGTTCGGGGAATTCGTGAAAGTACGAAAGCAAATAAAATCTTGGTCGGCGTCAAATTACTGGCCATTTTCTTGTTTTTATTCTTGGCGGGGCCAAGCGTGGATACGATGAACTGGGAACCTTTCATGCCGTTTGGCTTTGCCGGGGTTTCTGCTGGAGCTGCGTTCATTTTCTTTGCGTATCTGGGCTTTGATGCCATATCGACAGCCGCAGAGGAAACTAAGAATCCGTCGCGTGACATGCCAATCGGAATCATTGGGTCGATGATTATCTGTACGATCCTTTATATTGCAGTGACGGGCGTCATGACCGGAAACGTACCATATGCACAGCTCGACAATGCAGAACCGGTAGCTTATGTACTGCGTTCACTCGGTTATAATTTTGGTTCGGCACTTGTAGGAACTGGAGCTATTGCGGGCCTGACGACGGTTCTTCTCGTCATGATCTACGCCCAGACCAGAGCCTTTTTTTCGATGTCCAGAGATGGGCTCATTCCAAAAGGCATCTGCAAGATACATCCACATTATGCTACGCCGCATCGCATCACACTTTTGGTCGGAATAGCGGTCGCGCTCATCAGTGGCTTTACGCCAATCCATATTGTTGCAGAAATGTGCAGTATTGGAACATTATTTGCATTTATCGTTTCATCGATAGGAGTTATCGTGATGCGCTATAAATACCCAGCAGCTGAGCGTCCGTTTCGCTGCCCTTGGGTAAAGACCATTGCAGTCCTTGCTGTTTTGAGCTGTTCGTATGTGATGTATAATTTATCGGCGATGACATGGGAGCGCTTTTTCATTTGGAGCATTTTGGGAATTATTTTGTATTTTGCTTATGGGTATAGGCACAGTACTTTGGCTGACAAATAATAAAAAGCATATTGATGTATAAATATACACAAGTATACAGCCTGGATTTATGTTATAATTAACAAAGATTATAAAGTGAAAATTGCGGCAGATGCTTGTGAAAGTTTTCTTTTCTAAAAGGGATTGGAGTTTATTTACATTGCTATATTAACGGTGTATAATATGCCTGTATGAAGATGGATATTATAAATATGATATACATTTATTTATAATCATGCACATAATCATGCATTAATGATAGCACATGACGGCATGATAAAAAGCGTAACCGTCATCTCTATAACCTAAACGTTTTTAAGAAAACAGACTTAAAATTAAGAGGGGAGATTCACAAACATGAGCAAAAAAATGAAAACGATGGATGGCAATGCAGCAGCGGCGTATATATCATATGCGTTTACCGATGTAGCAGCAATCTATCCGATCACGCCGTCTTCGCCGATGGCAGAAAACGTCGATGAAATGGCTGCCAAAGGTGTAAAGAACCTGTTCGGACAAAAGGTAAGAGTAATCGAGCTGCAATCCGAAGCAGGTGCTGCAGGTGCAGTACATGGTTCTTTGCAAGCAGGTGCCCTTACTACGACGTATACGGCATCCCAGGGACTTCTGCTGATGATTCCTAATATGTATAAGATTGCCGGCGAACTTTTACCGGGTGTTTTTCATGTAAGTGCGCGTGCTTTGGCAGCGTCTTCCTTGAATATATTCGGAGATCATCAAGATGTCATGGCTGCTCGCCAGACAGGGTGTGCGATGCTGGCTGAAAGCAGCGTACAGCAGGTCATGGATTTGAGTGCTGTAGCTCATTTGGTCGCAATCAAAGGAAAGGTTCCATTCATCAACTTCTTTGATGGGTTCAGAACTTCTCATGAAATCCAGAAAATCGAAGTCATCGACTTTGATGATCTTGGCAAAATCCTTGACTGGGATGCTGTCACAGCGTTCCGTCGCAATGCACTGAATCCGGATCATCCGGTTATTCGCGGTACCGCGCAAAATCCTGATATCTATTTCCAGGAACGCGAATCCGTCAATAAATATTATGATGCACTTCCTGAGCTCGTAGAAGAAGCTATGGCAGATCTTGCCAAAGTTACTGGCCGTGAATATCATTTGTTTGATTATCATGGAGCAAAAGATGCAGAACGCATCATCATTTCTATGGGTTCGATTTGCGAAGCTGCTATCGAAGCTGTGGATTATCTCAATGCCAATGGTGAAAAGACAGGTGTTCTGACCGTTCATTTGTACAGACCTTTCTCCATTGAACATTTCTTTAAATACTTACCAAAAACTGTTAAAAAGATAGCAGTTCTCGACCGTACAAAAGAACCAGGTGCACTTGGCGATCCTCTTTATTTGGATGTCAAAGCAGCTTATTATGCGTCCGAACAGCGTCCTGTCATCGTCGGTGGCCGTTATGGTCTTGGCGGTAAAGATGTAACTCCGGATCAGGTCCTTGCTGTCTATGAAAACCTCAAGGCAGATCAGCCAAAATCTGGCTTTACGATCGGTATCGAAGATGACGTAACGTTTACTTCTTTGCCAAAATATGAAAAAGATGTCGATATGACACCAGCTGGTACTAGAGCTTGCAAGTTCTGGGGCCTTGGCTCCGATGGTACAGTCGGCGCTAACAAGAGTGCAATCAAGATCATCGGGGATAAAACGGATATGTACGCACAGGCTTATTTTGCCTATGATTCCAAAAAATCCGGTGGTATCACGATGTCGCATTTGCGCTTTGGTAAATCACCGATCAAATCTCCATATTTGATCAATAAAGCAGATTTCATTTCCTGTTCACAGGAATCTTATGTAACGAAGTATGATCTTTTGGCTGGACTTAAGAAGAACGGTACGTTCCTTCTCAACACCATCTGGACAGAAGATGAACTTGCACACAATCTGCCGGCTTCGATGAAACGCTACATTGCCAAAAACAATATCAACTTCTATATTGTAAATGCAGTCAAAATCGCTCAGGGCCTCGGTCTTGGCGGACGTTTCAACATGGTTATGCAGTCTGCGTTCTTCAAGCTTGCTGACATCATCGAAATCGATACAGCTGTCAAATATCTTAAAGATGCAGTAGTGACTTCTTATGGTAAAAAAGGCCAGAAAATCGTTGATATGAACAACGGTGCTATCGATAAAGGCTTGGAAGCAGTCGTCAAAGTCAACGTTCCAGCTGACTGGGCTGATGCAGTCGATGATCACGGCGCAGCTGTTGAACTTCCTGCATTTATCCGCGATATCCAAAATCCAATGAACCGCCAGGAAGGTGAAAGCCTGCCAGTAAGTGCCTTCAAAGGAATGGAAGACGGAACCTTCCCATCGGGAAGTGCTGCGTACGAAAAACGCGGTATTGCAATCAATGTGCCTGAATGGCAGGTTGATAACTGTATCCAGTGTAACCAGTGCTCGTATGTGTGCCCTCATGCTGTTATCCGTCCGGTCTTGATGACGGCTGATGAAGCAGCAAATGCTCCAGGCGGCATGAAATCAAAAGCGGCTGTAGGCGTCAAAGACATGCAGTATGCAATCACGATTTCACCAGCAGACTGCACAGGCTGCGGTAACTGCGCACAGGTTTGCCCAGCTAAAGAAAAGGCTTTGATCATGAAACCTTTGGCTACGCAGATCGAAAAACAAGAACAGTTCAATTATGCTACGGAAAAGGTTGCGCCTAAGGCGAACCCTCTTAATAAAACAACAGTAAAGGGCAGCCAGTTTGAACAGCCGCTCTTAGAATTCTCCGGCGCTTGTGCTGGTTGTGGTGAAACACCATATGCTAAGCTCGTAACACAGCTCTTTGGCGAACGCATGATGATTGCCAATGCTACAGGCTGCTCTTCCATCTGGGGTGCGTCTGCTCCAGCTATTCCTTACACGACGAACCATCGTGGACATGGTCCTGCTTGGGCAAATTCCTTGTTTGAAGACAATGCTGAATTTGGTTTAGGTATGTTCTTAGGTACGAGAGCTGTTCGTGAAACTTTGGCTGAAGAAATACAGGCAGCGGTTGAAGCTGGCGGTATCAGCGAAGCACTCAAAGCAGCATTTGCCGATTGGATTGCAAACTTCAGCGAAGGTGCTGGTACACGCGATAGAGCAGATCACCTCATTTCCTTGCTCGAAGCGGAAAAGGGCTCCAATGCTCTTTTGAATAAAATCTATGAAAACAAAGACTACTTTGTAAAACGTTCGCAGTGGATCTTCGGCGGCGACGGCTGGGCATATGATATCGGTTACGGCGGACTTGATCATGTCCTCGCATCCGGCGAAGATGTCAACGTTCTCGTATTCGATACAGAAGTGTATTCCAATACAGGCGGTCAGTCCTCCAAATCTACACCAGCAGCAGCAATCGCACAGTTTGCCGCAACTGGTAAGAAGACGAAGAAAAAAGATCTTGGCATGATGGCTATGAGCTATGGCTATGTATATGTAGCACAAATCGCTATGGGTGCGGATAAGAACCAGACGATTAAAGCAATTGCTGAAGCAGAAGCTTACAAAGGCCCATCGCTGATCATTGCGTACTCGCCTTGTATCAACCACGGTTTGCGTGCAGGCATGGGCAACAGCCATCTTGAAACCAAACGTGCAGTTGAATGCGGTTACTGGGATATGTACCGTTACAATCCGGAACTCGTTGGCACGGAAAAAAATCCGTTCGTACTTGATTCCAAAGAACCAACGGGCGACTTCCAGGAATTCATCCTCGGCGAAGTTCGTTATTCATCCTTGAAACGTTCCTTCCCAGATACAGCAGACGCTTTGTTTGCTAAAACGGAAGCTGACGCTAAAGCAAGACGTGAAGGCTATAAAAAGCTCGCTGGTAAAGAATAATAACATGATGGGCAGAGCCTAATCTGCCTGGATAGATAGCAAACAGCCCCGCCATTTGGCGGGGCTGTTTGCTATTCAATAAAAAAACAATAGGCATTGTACCAAACCAAACAAAGTACAATGCCTATTGTTTTATTTTTTTGTTTCCATAAAGAAGACTTTGATGAATTTTTTACTATTGATGCGAACCTGTGACATGTTCGGTCGTTGATCATCTTCCAGGCAGCGCATGATTTTGCGGATTTCAGCGAAATCAAAATACTTTGAGGCATATTCTTCAAACTTGGTGTTGGCGTAATCAACGATGCCAAGCGAGGCCAGATTGACCATGGCTTGAAAGATCGTGCGGCGAAGGCGTTGTTCAAGTGCCTTATATTCTTTTTGGATATCGTGGAGATTATCTGTATGGAATTTCGATGCGGCGAGATTCGTAAAGATATCTTTAAGGGAAGGAAAATCATGTATGTCTTCTTTCGAATGGAGAAATTGTAAAATATCCAAAAGATCTTGGGCACCTTTTTCACCGCTGATGCCGAGTTCACCGAGAATGATTTCGCCGTGGCGAATCACATTCGGGGATTGCTTAGGCTGAGGCGCAGCGGGGAGTGGATTTTCTTGATCCGGTCGCAGCGCTACGTGTAAGTTGGATTCTATATTGTGAACTAGTGTCTTAAGACGAATGTGTTCACTGACCGATCGAATTACGCTGACGACTTCGTTGCGGTTGATGGGCTTGGTGATATAGTAATCGACGCCCAGACTATAGGCGTTGCCGACCAATTCTTTATCTTCTACTTGTGAAAGCATGATGATTTTTCCATTGAACTGATCTTTGATGTTTTTGACCGTTTGGATGCCGTCACGCAGAGGCATGAGCATGTCGATGATCAGAATATCGATGTTTTTCATCGACAAAAGCTGACTGTCGACGTCGAGCCCGTTTTCAGCCTCGGCAATGACTTTGCCAAGATCATAGTCCTCAATAATTTCAGATAACATCGAGCGAATGGCTTCGTCATCATCTACAAGCATAAAACGCATAAAAAATCATCCTTTCAAGTTGTCTAACGGAATAGACAGGGTAAAAATAATCTTGCTGCTCTCATCACTCACGACCTGTATGGTGCCGTTGAGACTTTCTGCCAAGTATTTGACATAGGTCAGGCCGACTCCATTGGAAGGCTTGCCATCGGCAGCGAATTTCGTCGTGTATCCCGGCTTAAAAAAAAGCGGGATTTTATTGGTAGGAATAGCTTTGCCGGTATTCCAAATCTCGATTTGCAAATGGTCATTGACCTTGGTGAAGGATAGGTGAATGACGCCGATGTCCTCACTGGCCTCTACGGCATTGGCCGCGAGGTTGTTGACTAACGAGAGTACTCGGTACGCGTGCAGCGAGGGAAGTGTAGCATCGGTGATTAGATAAAAGCGAATGAGCTTTCCTAAAGAACGAGCATATTTTTGATTGGAATCGACAATGAATTGGCTGAGTTCTGCCGGAGCCATATAGTCATTGATTTTTCGCTCAGCGGTCAACTGCTGCAAGCCGGCATGAATGCGTTGGTTGTCCTTTTTGATTTCATGGACCTGGCCGGCCAGGCGAAGCATATCGGCGGCTAATGTCTGCCGGTCGATGACAGCTTTTTCATCTTGCAGCGTTTCGTAAATTTTGTAGCAGTCACGAGTTACAGCTTCGGCGTTCTTCTGTGAATTGCTCAATTGGATGATTTCTTTATAGAGTCCAGCAATGAGGAGCATCAGATGCTGCTTTTCCTCCTGCTCTTGCCGTGTCCGTGTTTCGGCTTGATAAATCTGGGCAATGAAGAAAAAGCTCAAGATGAACAGGCAGCGGAGAACAGCAATCAAGCTTATCTTGAAGAGAATATCAAAGCTTAGGTCAAGAGCTCCGGAGCTTGTTAAGGCAGTTATGGTAAGTTCAGCAAGGCTGGCGAGGATTTCGGCCAGAATCGACCAGCCAGCAATCTGCAATGCTTTGCTGTAGAGCGCCGTATCAAACTTGGGAAGGTGGAAGCAGGCTGCATAGGTAAAGTAGTAGAAAAATGTCGGACCGTGCAACCAGAGGCTTTTTGTAAACGTGATATCGCCAGACCAAAGGTCGAGAAATACGCGAAATAAGGTCACGGATATGCCGACACAAAAACCGGATAAGACAAAGGGCGTGTTTCGAAGCCAAAGCAAAAAAAGCAGAAAGACCGGTGAGCCAAAGCTTACGCGGAACGTAGCGAGCTCATTGGTAAAGGGGTGGAATTTGGGCTCTCCCGCCAATGGCACCAAGACGAGCATTAAGAGGAAAAATAAGAAATTACGGTGATTTTTCATGATGAACCTCAAATGAATACAAAATACAATATATTTTTCATTATAGCATGAAAATCTCTTCTTATACTAGATAATCCGAGCTAATATCGATGAAATATATCGAAATAATGTATTGTAAAATAAAAAAGATAAATAGTCAGAAAATTTTATCTAGATTTCTGTCGGATTTTATAGATGACCACTTATATTAATAACATGAATCATATCATTAATTGCAATTGTTGCGAATTTGTAAGGAGGAAAAGTTCAAATGAATGAAAAAGTTAAGGGACTCATATGTGTTCTCATCGGTGTGGTCATCTGGTTCTTACCGATACCGGAAGGGGTAAAGCCAGAGGCTTGGCATTTACTAGCGGTATTTGTGGCTACGATAGCCGGTTTTATTTTACAACCATTGTCGATTGGAGCGGTTTCGCTGATAGCCTGTACGGCACTTGTCATCTTCAATGTGTTAAAGCCGGGGGATGCCTTGGCGGGGTTCAGCAATACGACGATTTGGCTGATTGTGTCGGCATTCATGTTTGCCGAAGGTTTTATTAAGACAGGGCTTGGCAAAAGGATAGCGTATGCGCTTTTGACTCGTTTTGGTGGGAGTACCTTGAATGTGGCATATGTTCTTTCAGCGGCAGATTTGATCGTGGCTCCGTTTACTCCATCAAATACAGCGCGTGGCGGCGGTATCATCTATCCAATCACGCGCAGCATCTGTGCAGCACTCGGCTGTGAAACAGATGGCAAGAATAAACGTACGGGTGCATTTTTGGTTTACAGTGCATATTGTGCAGTTATCACCAGTGCATGTATTTTCTTGACGGGCGCTTCAAACAACGTTTTGGTTGTCACTTTATCGAAAGATATGTTTGGTACAGAAGTGAGCTGGATGTCTTGGTTCGTCGCTTGCGCAGTTCCTGGACTGTTACTGTCGATCTTTACGCCTTGGCTTCTTTATAAGATGATCAATCCTGAGCTTAAAACTACACCGGAAACGAAGATTTTGGCACAGCGCGAGCTGGCTGAAATGGGTCCGATGAGTTCAAAAGAAAAAATCCTTTGTGTCATATTCTTAGGCGCTTTGATTCTTTGGGCAACGGCATCCATGCATGGAATCGATTCGGCTTTTGTCGCTTTGCTTGGTTTGAGTGCAATGCTGGCTACTAAGATTCTCGACTGGGATGATGTCCTCAATCAGCGTGGTGCTTGGGATGTTCTGGTTTGGATGGGCGTTCTTGTAAATATGGCAGCGTATCTTTCCAAGTTTGGTCTGATGACTTGGTTTGCCGGTGCTGTAGGTGCGCAGATGGCGGGCACATCGTGGCTCTTCATGTTGATCGTTTTGTCGGTTGTTTACACGTATATCCATTATGGACTGGCAAGCAACAGTGCGCATATCATGGCATTGTTCGGAGCATTTGCCTCGATTCTTGTCGCTGCCGGAGCTCCTGTGCTCGGCGTCTTGATCTTATTTGGTGCCTTGGCTAACAGCAGTTCCTTGCTTACCCATTATGGCTGCGGCGTGACCCCGATATTCTTTGGTGCCAATTACATGGACCAAGGAGAATGGTGGCGTATAGGTTTTGCCGTCACAACACTTCATTTGGTTGTATGGATGGTCATTGGCCTTCCTTGGATGAAATTATTAGGATTGTTTTAAATAGAAAATTAAGTTATGGCCCGGAATTTTCCGGGCTTAAACTTAAGGTTGAATTTAGCGAATTATAAGAATATACAAATATGTATTGCATGTTCTATAATTAATATGTATTATTGCATAAAAAGAAAAGGAAGTGTTCAAGTGAAAAATCGTATGTTTGTTTTATTAATGACCTCGTTACTGATGGTCCTGGGTCTTCAAACTGTTTCAGCTAGTGCGGAAAAATCTCTGCCCAATGTAAAAATCCTGGCAACCGGTGGAACTATTGCCGGCAGCGCTGCTTCTGATACGGCGACGACTGGTTATAAGGCTGGAGCCTTAGGCATCGATATGCTCATCAACGCAGTACCAGAAGTAAAAAATTATGCCAATGTCAGTGGTGAACAAATTTGCAGCATTGACAGCAAAGATATGACAAGCGAAATTTGGCTTAAGTTGTCAAAACGCGTCAACGAACTTTTGGCTGACGACTCTGTCGATGCCATTGTCATCACGCATGGAACGGATACGCTGGAAGAAACAGCATATTTCCTTGACCTTACAGTGAAAAGCAATAAGCCTGTTGTAATTGTTGGAGCTATGCGTCCGGCAACTGCCATCAGTGCAGATGGCCCGATGAATCTTTTGAATGCGGTACGTGTTGCCGTGGATAAAGAGGCTGTAGGTAAAGGCGTATTGGTAGCGATGAATGATCAAATCGATGCGGCGCGTGATGTCACTAAGACTAATACGGTCAGCGTAAGCACATTCAAGTCACCAGAACTTGGCTGTCTTGGCTATATCAATGATGGCGTTCCGGTTTTTTATCGTGAATCCACTCGTCGCCACACAGCGGCAACGGAATTTAGTGCAGCTGGTTTAAAAGAACTTCCTTATGTAAAAATCATCTATGGACATGCAGACGATGATGGTGTTTTCGTCGATGCAGCAATCGCTGCCGGTGCTAAAGGCATTGTTTATGCTGGTACAGGCAATGGCAGTATCCACAAAAATGCGGAAGCTGCTTTGGCTAGAGCAAGTGCCAAAGGAATCATCGTCGTTCGCAGCACGCGAGTACCAAATGGTACGGTTGTTCCGGCGGAGCAGTCTTATATCGATGAAGGCTTTTTAAATGGGGATTCACTCAATCCGCAAAAGGCAAGAATATTGCTAGCTTTGGCTTTGACGAAAACCAATGATCCGGTGAAAATTCAAAAAATGTTTAAAGAATATTAAGCAAAAAAAGGGGAGCTGATAAAAATCAGATCCCCTTTTTTTGCTTAACAGGTGCGAGTTAATGAAGTATTGTCAGTTTTGCCGGAAGATATCGATATAGCTTTTAAAAGCAGTTGGGACAGCATAAGCTTCGCTGAGTTCTTCTTTTGCGATCCAATGGAAGGATTCTTCAGTTCCGCTTGTACCATAGCTGGTGGCAGCTTCCTTCACTTGGGTAAATTGGACTTTAGCGTGATAACCGATCATTTGCCATTCAATATGGGAAAATATATGTTTGGCTGGAGGCAGCGCGGTAAGTGAAATAAGTTCTAGCTGCTGTGTTTTCAGATAAGCCTTGATTTCATTTTGCGTCAAATGACCAGGCAGGTTTGGCAGCTCCCAAAGACCGGCGAGCAAGCCTTTTGCTGGGCGGCGCTGTAGAGCGGCTTCATCATCACAGGTCAAAAGAAGAATCGTGTGCTTTTCTTCTCGTCGGGATTTCTTTGGTGCTTTATACGGCAGTTCTTGCGTCAGATCTTCATCATAGGCAAGGCAAATCTTTTGCAGCGGGCAAAGCGAGCATTTTGCCGCTCCTTTTGGCAGACAGATCATCGCGCCAAGATCCATCAGCGCTTGGTTGAAGTCACCGGCTTTATCTGGAAGCATTGGTCGCAGCAATGTTTCGACCGCTCGTTTTACTTTTTCCTGGAGGATATCCTCACGGCTGGCAATGAGACGCATGATGATGCGCAGCACATTGCCGTCGACGGCCGGTTCTTTTTTACCATAGGCGATAGAGGCTATAGCTCCGGCAGTGTAACGTCCGATGCCGGGAAGCTCAAGAAGTTCTTCGAAAGAATCGGGCAGGCGGCCATTATGTTCGGCACAGACTTTCTGCGCCGCTTTTTGGAGATTTCTAGCCCGGCTGTAATAGCCAAGTCCTTCCCAAAGCTTTAAGAGAGCATCGGTTGGAACCTCAGCTAGGGATTTTATATCAGGAAGTGCTTGCGTAAAGCGCGCGAAGTAGGGTTTGACAGCTTCGACACGGGTTTGCTGGAGCATGATTTCAGAAATCCACACATGGTAAGGTGAGGGGCTTTCACGCCAGGGGAGCTCACGGCGCTGGCTGTAATACCAGGCTAGCAGCGGCTCGACTATTTCTTGGATTTGTTCGGTTTTCGATAATATCAAATGGTTCATAATAGTCCTTTCAACATGCAGCAACTATTTTGGCTCGATCGCAGGCAAATCGTGCATGATTTCATCAGTTGATATTTGCCAGGAACGGAATGTTTTCTTTATGTGGATTCTATTATAGCATAGATGCTTTGCCATAAATAAAAGATTTGTATCTGGTCTGTTTTTATCATAAAAAAAGCGTATTTGAGGGAAAAAAGTGGTCGATTGTAACAACCGTTGAAATTTTGTAGAGATGCGGCAGGGTGCTTTGTTATACTCAAAAATGCAGGGACATGGTAAAGAAAACATTGGAGGCGAAATTTTTTATGAAGGAATTCAGAAGCGATTTTTTATGGGGCGCATCTACGTCGGCTTATCAGGTCGAAGGAGCCTATGATGAGGACAATAAGGGGAAATCCGTGCAGGATATGAATGCTGTTATACCAGGAACAACCGATTTTAAAGTGGCAGCGGATCACTATCACCACTATAAGGAAGACATTGCTTTGATGGGCGAGATGGGTTTTAAAACCTATCGTTTTTCGATTGCCTGGACGCGGATCATTCCCGATGGTGACGGCGAAGTCAACCCGAAAGGTGTCGAATTTTACAGTAACTTGATCGATGAATGTTTGAAGCATGGCATTGAGCCATTGGTTACGATGTATCATTTTGATTTGCCCTATGAACTTGAGAAAAAAGGCGGCTGGTCGAATCGAAAGACAATCGATGCTTTTGTGAAGTATGCCAAAGTATTGTTTGAAGAGTTCGGCTCGCGCGTAAAATATTGGCTCACGATCAACGAACAAAATATGATGATATTGCATGGCTCGGCGATTGGCGTGATTGCCGGCGATCCAGATGAAATGCAAAAAGAATTGTATCAGCAAAATCATTACATGCTGCTCGCGCAGGCACAAACGATGAAATTGCTCCATAAAATGGTACCGGGAGCAAAAATCGGACCAGCGCCTAATATCAGCCAGGTATATGCAAAATCCTGTAAGCCAGCAGATGTCATGGCGATGCAAAACTTCACGGCAATCCGGAATTGGCTGTATCTGGATATGGCAGTACATGGCTGCTATAATGCAACAGCTTGGAACTTTATGGAGAAAAATGGTATAACGCCAACGATTGAGCCGGGGGATATGGAACTGTTAGCCGGCGCGAACCCGGATTTCATTGCCTTTAATTATTATGCCAGCGCGACGGTCAGCGATGGAAACGCTATGACGGATGAAAAACACAATGTAGGCGATCAACAGATTGCTATTGGCGAAAAAGGTTTTTATACGGGCGACAGCAATGAGTTTTTGGAAAAAACTGAATTTGGCTGGGAAGTGGATCCGGAAGGTTTCCGCATTACTTTGCGGGAAATATACGATCGTTATCGTCTGCCGCTCATTGTGACTGAAAATGGTTTGGGCGCTTATGATAAAGTCGATGAAAACGGGCAGATCATCGATGATTATCGCATAAAGTTCTTGCAGCAACATATCGAACAGGCAAGACTTGCCGTGGAAGATGGGGTGGATCTTTTTGGCTACTGCCCTTGGTCAGCAATCGACTTGATCAGTACGCATCAAGGTTTTGTTAAGCGATATGGATTTATTTATGTAAATAGAACAGACGATGATCTGAAAGATATGAAGCGTCTGCGCAAAAAATCTTTCTTCTGGTATAAAAAAGTCATAGCCACGAATGGACAGGATCTCAGTAATAAATAAATGCTGTTCTTCCTAGTGCAGAGGCGGGGCTTCATTAGGAAAGTGTACTTTCCTAAGAGGAACTTTCTTCACTTTATGTGTATGCATTAAATAAAAAAGTTACAAAAACATATTGACAAAAGCTCTGTATACTGTGATAATGTATACATGTTTACAACATTACGCATTGACTTACTGCTAAGCGTATAGTATAATCATCAGATAACAGCAATGACAGGGTAAAAAACAAGATAACATTTTTTACAGAGAGCCGATGTGGGCTGGAAATCGGCAAAATGACTTGTTTGACGTCGCCTTTGAGCTTTTGTGCCGATTGTTTTTTCGGGAGGCACAGACGTGTTTCAGCGTTAATGAATGTCTAAAAGGACAATGAGTACAATGCAGGGTGGTACCGCGGAGAATATCCGCCCCTGCTGCTATGATAAGTAGCAGCAGGGGCGGTTTTTTATTTTCGCTAGGAGGCAGATTTTAGATGAAACATGTGTTATCGGTATTTGTACAAAACCAACCGGGGGTGTTGGGACGTGTTGTGAGCATGTTTTCCCGGCGTGAATTCAATATTGACAGCTTGTCAGTAGGAATCACACAAAAGCCGGAGTTTTCCCGAATCACGGTGGTCGTCCAGGGCGATGAAAATCTCGTGGATCAGATCATCAAGCAGCTGGAAAAGTTATTGGATGTTGTCGCCGTACAGCGGTTGGACGCCGGATCGGCTGTATATAGAGGTATGACTTTGATCAAGGTCAAAGCCGATGACACGAACCGATTGGATGTCCTTAAAATGGCAGAACTCTTTCGGGCCCATGTCATCGATGTACAATCGACAACACTGATTTTTGAGATTACTGGTGATGATGAAAAGGTATCGGCGTTTACGCAGATTCTTGCACCTTACGGCATTCTCGAGGTCATCCGTACCGGGCTGATCAGTCTGGAACGTGGCGAACACACTATACATGAACATTGTGAGGAGAGAGAGTATTATGGCAAAAATTTATTATGATCAAGACGCAAACTGGGATATCATGACAGGCAAAACGGTTGCTATTATCGGCTACGGCAGTCAGGGACATGCACATGCTTTGAACTTGAAAGACAGCGGTGTAAAAGTTATTGTCGGCCTTTATGAAGGCAGCAAATCAAAAGCCAAAGCTGAAGCTGCAGGTCTTGCAGTCGCTAATGTCGCCGATGCCGTAAAAGAAGCTGACATCACGATGATTCTTCTGCCGGATGAAAGACAGGCAGATGTCTATAAATCAGAAATCGCTCCAAATCTCAAAGCGGGCAGTGCTTTAGCGTTTGCTCATGGCTTTAATATTCATTTTCAGCAGATCATTCCACCAGCTGACATCGACGTGTTCATGGTTGCACCAAAAGGCCCTGGCCATTTAGTTCGCCGTGTGTTCACGCAAGGCGGCGGTGTTCCTGATGTATTTGCTGTTCATCAAGATGCTTCGGGCAATGCTACAGAAATCGCTTTGGCGTATGCCAGAGGTATTGGCGGTACGCGTGCCGGCGTTATCAAGACTACTTTCCGTGAAGAAACAGAAACAGATCTTTTCGGCGAACAAGCAGTTCTTTGCGGTGGTGTTACCCATCTGATCAAAGCTGGTTTTGAAACGTTGATCGAAGCTGGTTATCAGCCGGAAATCGCTTATTTTGAATGTTTCCATGAAATGAAGCTCATCGTTGACCTCATGTATGAAGGCGGTATGGCTAACATGCGTTATTCGATTAGTGATACAGCTGAATATGGCGATTACAAAATCGGACCTCGGATTGTAACCGAAGAAACCAAGAAAGAAATGAAGCAGGTCTTGAAAGAAATTCAGGAAGGTACATTTGCTAAGAATTGGCTGCTTGAAAATAAAGCAAATCGTCCTGAATTTTTGGCACTTCGCCGTCAAGGCGCAGAACATCAAATCGAAGAAGTGGGCGGTAAGCTCAGAGATATGATGTCCTGGCTCAAAAATAAAAAAGAAGACTGATTGCAGCTGTTTTAGTGTTTGGAATGGAATCGGCTTACGCTTCTTTTTAAGAGGTGTAAGCCGGTTTTTCTAAGAAGATATAGGAGGCTTTTTTATGGGAATGAATATGACAGAAAAGATTTTGGCCAAACATGCCGGGCTAGATAGCGTTGTACCGGGACAATTGATCACCTGTAAGCTTGACATGGTTTTGGCCAATGATATTACAGCGCCGCCGGCGATCAAAGAATTTGAGAAAATTGGAAGACCAGTATTCGATCGCACGAAAATTGCTTTGGTGCCGGATCACTTTACGCCGAATAAAGATATCAAAACAGCCGGTCTGACAAAAGCTGTACGCGATTTTGCCAAGGAAAATGAAATCGTGAATTATTTTGAAGTCGGCCGCATGGGCATCGAACATGTCATTTTGCCGGAAAAAGGTTTGGTTGGACCGGGCATGCTGACAATCGGAGCAGATTCCCATACCTGTACGTATGGCGCTGTGGGCGGTTTTTCGACTGGTGTCGGTACGACAGATCTAGCGGTAGCGTTGGCAACGGGCGAAGCCTGGTTCAAAGTGCCAGAAACCATAAAGGTCGAACTTAAAGGCAAAAAACCAGCCAATATCAACGGGAAAGATGTTATTTTGACCTTGATTGGCAGAATCGGCGTGGATGGTGCGCTTTATAAGTCGCTTGAATTCGCTGGTGAAGGACTGGCAGAGCTTTCTATGGCAGACCGCTTTACGATTGCCAATATGGCAATTGAAGCCGGTGGCAAGAATGGTATTTTCCCCGTGGATGAGAAGACCAAGGAATATATCGAAGGCCGCGTGACCAAGGCGTATGAAATCGTCGAGCCAGATGCTGATGCAAAGTATTCACAGGTCGTTACGATTGATTTATCAGAGCTCAAGCCAGTGGTAGCTTTTCCTCACTTACCGGGCAATACCAAACGCGTTGAAGATATCGGCGAAATAAAAATCGATCAAGTCGTCATCGGGTCCTGTACGAATGGACGTTTTGAAGATCTGGAAATTGCGGCAAATATACTCGATGGGAAAACGATTCATCCCGATGTCCGCTGCATCATTGTTCCGGGCAGCCAACAAGTTTATTTGGATGCGATGAAGGCAGGTTTTGTCGAAGTTTTCATCAATGCGGGAGCGGCCGTGAGTACGCCGACTTGTGGACCTTGTATGGGCGGTCATATGGGAATACTTACGGCGGGGGAACGCTGCGTATCGACGACCAACCGTAATTTCCGTGGACGCATGGGACATGTCGACAGCGAAGTATATTTGGCAGGCCCGCATGTAGCTGCAGCCAGTGCGATTTTAGGCAGGATCGCGACACCAGAGGAGGTAAAATGAGATGAATTTAGAAGGTAAAGTTTGGCGCTACGGCGATAATATAGATACAGATGTCATCATCCCGGCAAGGTATTTGAATTCCTTTGATCCAGTAGAATTGGCATCGCATTGCATGGTGGATATCGATGAAAGCTTTGCAGAAAATGTAAAAGCGGGCGATATCATGGTCGGCGGCAAGAATTTTGGCTGCGGTTCATCGCGTGAGCATGCCCCTATTGCCATCAAAGCATCCGGAGTCCCTGTTATCATAGCCGCTGATTTTGCTCGTATTTTCTACCGCAACGGCATTAATATCGGGTTGCCGCTTCTTGAAATCGGTTCAGCTGTAGAAAAAATCAAAGCCGGTGATGAGCTTCGCGTCGATACGGCAGCGGGCAAGATAGAAAACTTGACGACTGGTGATGTTTTTCAAGCGCATCCGCTGCCGGGGTTTGTCCAAGATATTGCGAAAGCTGGCGGATTGATCAATTATATCAAGGAGAAAAAATGATGACGAAAAAAATAGTAGTGATTCCTGGTGACGGAATCGGTGAAGAAATCACGGCATCGGCGGTTGCCGTGCTCAAAAAATAGATGAGAAATTCAATTTAGGCTTGGAGTTTTCCACCTATCAAGCAGGCGGAACGGCATATGATCTGTATGGAACGCCGCTTCCTAAAGAAACGATTGCTGCGGCTAAGGCATCCGATGGCGTTTTGTTCGGTGCAGTAGGCGGGGATAAATGGGATGATGTCGATCCGGCACTTCGCCCAGAAAAGGCGATTCTTGGACTCAGAAAAGAACTAGGGCTTTATGCGAACCTTCGCCCAGTCAAAGTAGCAGATTCTTTAACGGAATATTCACCGCTTAAGACGGAAATCGTCAAGGGCATCGATATCGTCATTGTTCGCGAACTCATCGGTGGGGTTTACTTTGGTGAAAAATGTGAATCTGAGGTAAAAGATGGTGTGGAACGGGCCTGGGATCTGGAAAATTACAGCGTACCGGAAGTTGAACGCATCGTAAAATTAGCAATGGAAACAGCGGAAAAAAGAAAGGGCAAAGTCACCTCGGTCGATAAAGCCAATGTGCTGGCTACCTCAAGGCTCTGGCGCCGTACGGCAGCAAAAGTCGCTGAAAAATACCCGGCGGTAACCATGGACAACATGTATGTCGACAATTGCGCAATGCAGCTGGCTCTTCATCCAACCCGCTTTGATGTTATCGTGACGGGAAATCTTTTTGGTGATATTTTAAGTGATGAGGCGGCAGTTCTCGGCGGCTCTATTGGCATGATGCCGTCAGCAAGCATTGGCGAGTGCACAAGCCTTTATGAACCAATCCATGGATCAGCGCCTGATATTGCCGGTAAGGGAATCGCCAATCCAATCGGTACGATTTTGTCAGCGGCGATGCTGCTGCGCTATTCCTTGAAAGAAGAAGAAGCGGCCAAGGCAATCGAAGCTGCAGTAGAGACAGCGCTAAACGATGGCTATCGTACGCCGGATCTATATCGTGACGGTTTCAAAAAAGCAAATACGGAAGAAATGACCCAGATTATCTTAGATAGAATATAAAAGGAGGGCGGTCCGATGAAGGGGGCGCAAGCGGTAGTTGAATGTTTATTGGAACAAGAAGTAGATACGATTTTTGGCTATCCCGGTGGGATGATCTTGCCGCTTTATGATGCACTGTATGATGAAGAACGCATTTTTCAAGTGTTGACGACACATGAACAAAATGCTGCGCATGCAGCTGATGGCTATGCCAGAGCTAGCGGCAAAGTCGGGGTCTGCATCGCCACTTCAGGGCCTGGTGCGACCAACCTTGTCACGGGGCTGGCAACAGCTTTCATGGACTCGATTCCGGTCGTGGCAATAACCGGTCAGGTCGACACTAGTCTTTTGGGCCGGGATGCTTTCCAAGAAACCGATATTTTGGGTGTGACGATGCCGGTCACCAAGCATAATTTCAAAATCAAAGATGGAAAAAAATTGATTCAAACCTTGCGTTTGGCGTTTTCTTTGGCAAAAAGCGGCAGACCGGGTCCGGTATTGGTGGATATTCCCCGCAATCTTTTCCTGGAAGAATGTGAATTCACGCCGCTTAAAGCAGTGGAAAAAGAAACGGGGAAACCTGATGCTGACTTTTTAATTTGTGCGGCAGAGGCGGCAGATGAAATCCGCAGAGCCTATAGGCCGGTAATCATTGCCGGTGGCGGTGTAATTTCCGCCAACGCATCAGAAAATCTCATTGCCTTTGCGGAAAAGTTCAACCTTCCGGTAGTGAGCACGTTGATGGGCATCGGTGCTTTGCCGAGAACGCATCGTTTATCTTTGGGACTTGGCGGCATGCATGGTCTCAAAAGTGCAAATCGGGCGATTGCAGAAGCGGATCTGGTCATAGCAATCGGCAGCCGTTTTGGCGATCGTCAGACGGGCAATCGCGCCTCGTATGCCAAGAATACGCATTTCATCCATGTTGACATCGATCCGGCCGAAATCGATAAAAATGTAGCCAGCAGCATTGGCTTAGCCGGAGATATGAAGGTTATACTGAAGCTTTTGATGCAGCGTGAGCCAGTCAATGATTTGACGAGCTGGCATCAGCTCATTGCTGGTTGGCAGGAAAAATACGCTTTTGATTATCATGAGAAATTTGATGTTCCATGGGCTATGCATTATATAAGCAAGGCTATTGCTAACCAGGAAGTTGCCGTCGTTACTGATGTCGGGCAGCATCAGATGTGGGCGGCGCAGCATATGGCTATCAACAAGCCGCGCACCTGGCTCACGTCAGGCGGGCTTGGGACCATGGGCTTTGGTTTGCCGGCAGCGATGGGAGCACAGCTCGCCTTTGGCAAAAAACGCCGTGTCATTCACATTGCCGGTGATGGTGGCATCAAGATGACAGGTAATGAATATTATACGATTGCTCGCCTTGGCTTGCCTGTTTTATCGATTATCGTAAATAACAGTGCGCTTGGCATGATTCGACAGTTGCAAAAGGTCTTATATAAAGGACGTTATATCGCCTGTGATTTACCGTATCCGATGGATTTTTCCCTTTATGTCCAAAGCTTTGGCATCGAGGCAGCGTCGGTGAGCTCCCCAGATGAATTCGCCAGTGCCTTTTCTAGGGCTTTGACCAAAGACTCTCCTCAAGTCATTGTTCTCAATGTCAGCAAAAACTTTGTCGCACCGATGATAAAGGGTGGCGTTATTGATGAATTTGTTGAGTTTTAAGGGGTTATTTAACATCATCAAGGATAAAGATAGTCCGTAGGAATTATTCGATTAAGAATAATTCCTACTTTTTTTATACAAAAGTCCCGGTTTTTATAAAAAGGATAGTCTAAAAGCGAGTAAGAATGGTAAAATAAAGAAGATAAAAGAGGAGGAGGGTTCTTTATGCAGAATTCATTAATGATGAAGTTCGTGGGTCTTTTCATTATAAGTACGATTCTTAAGGTTCTTTTTAATATGGTCGTGGGCGGTGTGGTCGCTATGGGGGTTGGGGTCGTAGTCGATGCTGGCTTCTTGGTGTGCGTCTATATGCTATTGCGTCAGTACCGGGTGCCATCGATTAAAAGAATCATGATTATTTTGATATTGCTCATGCTCATTTCTATTTTGACAGAGTTTGGAATTTTGCCGCAAGATGTTGGCAATTTGCTTTTGTTGGCGGTCTTTGCTTGGATGATTTTTGGCAAGGGTGGTATTTTGCCTCGTGGCGGTCGTAGATTTTAAGAAATAAGGAGATATATCATGGCGAAAAAAGGAATTATTTTAGCGGGCGGCTCAGGGACGAGGCTTTATCCGTTGACGAAGGTTGTAAGTAAACAGCTCATGCCGATTTATGATAAACCGATGATTTATTATCCCTTGAGTACCTTGCTTTTAGCAGGAATACAAGAGATTCTCGTGATTACGACACCGCAGGATGTAGAGCTTTTTCGCGCTCTTTTGCAAGATGGCAGCCAATGGGGCATTCATATTGAATATGCTGTACAGCCAAGTCCAGACGGTTTGGCACAGGCATTTTTGATCGGTGAAAAGTTTATTGGCGGCGACAGTTGTGCATTGATTTTAGGCGATAACATATTCTATGGTGCAGACCTTGCCTCGGCCATGCAGCGGGCGGCGCTTTCTGAAGATGGGGCGACGGTCTTTGCTTATTATGTAAAAGATCCTGAACGTTATGGCGTAGTTGAATTCGATGAAAATGGCAAGGCCATCAGCTTAGAGGAAAAGCCGGAGGTGCCAAGATCTAATTATGCGGTGACGGGTCTTTACTTCTATGATAAGCAGATTGTCGATATCGCCAAGAGCATCAAGCCGTCTGCTCGTGGTGAGCTTGAAATCACAGATGTGAATAAGATTTACCTTGCGCAGCAAAAACTCAAGGTGGAGACTATGCGTCGTGGTTATGCATGGCTTGATACGGGAACACATGAGTCTCTTTTACAGGCTTCGTCGTTTGTGCAGACGATTGAAGATCGGCAGGGGCTTAAGATTGCCTGCATAGAAGAGATTGTCTATAGAAAAGGTTATATTGACGCAGAGCAGGTCTTGCGTTTGGCACAGCCTTTGAAGAAAAATGATTATGGCCAGTATTTGGAACAATTGGTAAAATCTTAACAGGAGTGGGACTTTTGAAAATAACGCAAACCAAATTAAATGATGTGTATGTTATAGAACCGCAGGTCTTTGGCGATCATCGCGGCTGGTTCATGGAAAGTTGGTCCGAAAAGAAATTTGTTGAAGCAGGCATCGATTGTGATTTTGTCCAGGACAATCAATCCTTTTCGGCGACGAAGGGAACGTTAAGAGGCCTTCATTATCAATTGAATCCGAAAGCGCAAGCAAAAATCGTCCGTTGCACGAGAGGCGAAATCCTCGATGTGGCGGTAGATATCCGCAAGGGATCACCGCAGTATGGCAAATGGGTTGCAGTCAAGCTGACAGCAGAAAACAAAAAGCAGCTCTTCATTCCGCGCGGCTTTGCCCATGGCTTTGTGACGCTTACCGATGATGTGGAAGTTCAGTATAAGGCAGATAATTACTATGCACCGGAATGTGATGGCAATATACGCTATGATGATCCTGCTATTGGTGTAGAGTGGGGCGAAGGACCATTTGTCTTGTCGGAAAAAGATGAAAAAGCTCTGCTCTTAAAAGATCGCACGAATCTGAATTTTGTTTATGAGGAGAGAAATAAATGAAGATCATTGTAACCGGTGGAGCCGGATTTATTGGTGGGAATTTCATTCACTACATGATAAAATCGCATCCTGATTACGAAATCATTTGTCTCGATGCTTTGACGTATGCGGGTAATATGGCGACGCTGGCGCCGGTTATCAAACATAAGGAATTTTCTTTTGTCAGAGGGGACATTGCCGATCGTGATTTTGTCTACAATCTTTTTGCTGAGGAAAAACCCGATTGGGTCGTCAATTTTGCTGCCGAAAGCCATGTCGACCGTTCGATTGAAACGCCGGAAATTTTCTTGCAGACCAATATCATCGGAACCAGTGTGCTTTTGGATGCTTGCCGCAAATATGGCATTTTGCGGTATCATCAAGTGTCGACGGATGAAGTTTATGGCGATCTGCCATTAGACCGTCCGGATCTGTTCTTTACGGAAGAAACCAAGCTTCATACATCAAGCCCGTATTCCTCTTCGAAAGCAGGCGCGGATTTATTGGTGCAGGCATACCATCGGACGTATCAGCTGCCCGTTACGATTTCACGCTGTTCCAATAATTATGGACCGTATCATTTTCCCGAAAAACTCATTCCGTTGATGATTGCCAATGCCTTGGCAGACAAAAAGCTTCCAGTGTACGGAACCGGAGAAAATGTTCGGGATTGGCTCTATGTCGAGGACCATTGCATCGCCATCGACCGGATTTTGCATGATGGCAGAATCGGGGAAGTTTATAATATTGGCGGGCATAATGAACGAACCAACTTAGAAGTCGTCAAGACTGTACTTAGAGAACTTGGCAAAGACGAAAGCCTCATTGAGTACGTGACTGACCGCAAGGGCCATGATCGTCGCTATGCAATCGACCCGACTAAAATCAAAAATGAGCTTGGCTGGGAACCGACGACGAAATTCGATGAGGGCATTAAAAAGACAATTGCTTGGTATCTAGAGAATAAAGACTGGTGGCAAAATATCATCAGTGGAGATTATGCTTCTTACTATGAAAATATGTATGGCAATCGTTAAGCCGCAAAATACGTGGTTTGAAATAAAAATAAGGCTAGACACTCAGAAACGAATGTCTAGCCTTATTTTTTATTTTAAGTTTTCGGGATTCAGTCCAATGAGTTCAGGAATAACGAAAATCCCGTCTTTGCGGATGAGTTTGTCGTCGAGGTAAATTTCCCCGCCCCCGTATTCTGGAGTTTGGATGCAGACGAGATCCCAGTGAATGGCAGAGCGATTGCCATTATCGGCTTCATCGTAGGCATTGCCTGGTGTGAAATGGAAACTGCCGGCAATTTTCTCATCGAATAAGGTATCTTTCATTGGCTTGGTGACATATGGATTGAGTCCAAAAGAAAATTCGCCGACATAACGGGCTCCCTCGTCTGTATCAAATATCTTATTGATGGTTTCGGTATGGTTGGCAGTCGCCTCTATGATTTTGCCGTCCTTAAATGAAAGGGAGATATTTTCATACGTTACGCCTTGATAGACAGCTGGCGTGTTATAGGTCAGCTTGCCATTTATGCTGTTTTTGATTGGGGCAGTATAAACTTCGCCGTCAGGAATATTGCAGGCACCGGCACATTTTATCGCAGGGATGTTTTGGATCGAGAAACTGAGGTCGGTGCCAGGCCCTTTGATGTGGACTTTGGATGAGCGTTCCATAAGCTTGACCAATGGCGTCATCGCCTCGTCCATCTTTTCATAATCGAGGTTGCAGACATTATAATAAAATTCTTCAAAAGCACAACTGCTCATATTCGCTAACTGGGCCATCGCGCTGTTTGGGTAGCGCAGAACGCACCATTTTGTCTGCGGCACTCGGATATCGCTATGAACCGGTTTATTCCAATAGGTTTGGTAAAGTTTCATGTTTTCTGCAGGGATATCACCGAGTTCACTGACGTTTTCACTAGCCCGAATGGCGATATAAGCATCCATTTGTTTCATTCGCATGGATTCATATTCGGCGATGAGTTGCATTTGCTCCTTGCTTGCACCGAGCAGAAGTTCTCGTTGGAGCTTGTTGTTTTTGGTTGTCAAAAAAGGGATGCCGCCGGCTGCATACACTTCGCGAATAATTGCTTGACCTAAAGGCAGACTGTTATCGAATAATTCGAGGAGGAGTTTTTCTCCTTTTTGCAGTTTAACAGAATGCTGAATAAGATTTTTAGCTAAAGTTTCGATTCTTGTATCCATGAAAACAGGACTCCTTTATTATCTTTTCTTGTCTTTATTTTACCATTAATTGAAATCAGAGGGTAGAAAAAGCTAGGATTTAGACTTGGTAATGCCCATCGTTTGAAAGAATAAAATTAATTTCAAAAAAATGCTTGCAATAATTCTTTTGTTGTCGTATAATAATTAATGTTCCTTCCTTGATAGCTCAGTTGGTAGAGCAATCGGCTGTTAACCGATCGGTCGTAGGTTCGAGTCCTACTCAAGGAGCCAGATGGCGCGTTGGTCAAGCGGTTAAGACACCGCCCTTTCACGGCGGCTTCATGGGTTCGAATCCCATACGCGTCACCATATTCCGGGCAGTTAGCTCAGCTGGGAGAGCGCCTGCCTTACAAGCAGGATGTCGGCAGTTCGATCCTGTCATCGCCCACCATATTGATGGGTAGACGAGTTTCTTTGCGAAGAGACTCGTTTTTTTGTATGTAAAAATAATATTTAGCTTGAATAATTTATTTCATCCCGATATGATAAAAGAACATAAAAAGTGAGGGGCGATTGGCACGATGAATACAGAAGAGCGCAGAGCAAAGGTTTTGGATAGAATCAAGACGGCGGAAAAACCAGTCAATGGAACGGCGTTGTCCAAAGAATTTTCGGTGAGCCGACAGATTATTGTCGGTGATATTGCAATTATTCGGGCTATGGGAGTGGAAATCTACGCTACGCCGCGTGGGTATCTGATTCCAGATGGCAATAAATCTTCAACCAAGCTGCTTGCCACCATAACTTGCAGCCACGACCGGGCAGGACTTCAGCGCGAGCTTGATATCATCGTTGATAATGGCGGTAAAATTCGCGATGTCATCGTCGAACACCCGCTTTATGGTGAGATTCGTGCGGATCTGCTTTTAAATACGCGCCGTGATGTCGCTGAATTCATTCGCCGCATGGATAACTGCCAAGCGCATCCATTATTGATCGTCACGGGCGGAATCCATTTGCATACGTTGGAGGTACCGGATGAAGCAACCCTTGCTGCGATAAAGAAAGAATTGCAAGCTGAAAATATTTTAGCTGAAACGGATACGGAAATATAGAAATAGAAATAGCCAATCGATAGGATGACGATTGGCTATTTTTGCGCCTGAAATCCTTGCTTGTCATTTATCTGGATAGTCGTTATAATAAATAAATGACAAATCTATTGTAAAGACAGGTGTAAAAATGAATTTGGTCAATCGTTTAGAAATGATTCCCGCGGGGAAATTTCATTATCAGTTATTATTTATCACGGGGCTTGGCTGGATGTTCGATGCCATGGATACCAGTTTGATTGCCTTTATTTTGCCTCTTTTGGCAAAGGCGTGGAATCTTACAACAGCTCAGATGGGGCTTATTGGCAGCATGGGGCTTGTCGGCATGGCTGTTGGAGCTGTGTTTGCCGGTGAATTGGCGGATCGATTTGGTCGTAAGCACATGTTTATGGCGACGCTGGTTTTGTATTCAGTGGCAACTGGTTTATGCGGGATTGCCTGGAGCTTTGAATCGCTATTATTTTTTCGATTCTTTGTCGGGTTTGGGCTTGGCGGACAGCTCCCTGTGGCTGTGACTTTAGTGACGGAGTTTTCGCCGACAGCTGTTCGCGGCAAATTCATCGTATTGCTCGAAAGTTTTTGGGGCGTGGGCTGGTTGGTCGCGGCGCTGGTGTCGTATCTCGTCATTCCTCATTTTGGCTGGAAATTTGCGTTTATATTGGGTGCAGTACCAGCGCTATACGTTTTCTATATCTTTCATTGGATACCGGAATCTGTACGATATCTATTGAATAAAGGCAGAGTTGAGGAAGCTGAAAAGATTGTGCGTCGCATCGAAGCAAGCTGCAATATAACTTCGCCTGAACCAAGCAGTATACAACTAGAACTTGAAACAGAACCGATTGGCAAAGTATCTTTCAAGGAACTTTTGACACCGGCTTTTATAAAGCATACCTTGATGCTTTGGGGGCTTTGGTTCGGCATCGTATATTCGTATTATGGTATTTTCACCTGGCTGCCTTCACTGATGGTAACGAATGGTTTTACGGAGATTCGAAGCTTTGAATATGTCATTGTCATGACTGTAGCGCAGCTGCCGGGTTATGCTGCTGCTGCCTATTGCGTCGAGAAATTTGGCCGCAAGGCAACTTTGGTGAGCTTTTTAATTTGCTGTGCGATTTGTGCCTATTGCTTTGGGCAAAGTACGAGTTCTACTGCTATCTTATCTTGGGGCTGCGGCATGTCGTTCTTTAATCTGGGCGCCTGGGGCGTTGTCTACAGCTATACGCCGGAGCTTTACCCGACGAGGATACGGGCGCTTGGATCTGGCTGGGCTGCTGCAATCGGTCGTATCGGCGGCGTTTTGGCACCGACTATTGTTGGTATAATGTTGGCTGGACAAAGTGATTTTAACAGTATCTTCGTGATGTTCACCGTAGTAATGCTGGGAGCCGCTTTTTTGGTGAGCGTCCTCGGCAAGGAAACCAAGGGCGTCAGGCTTGATGAAATCAGTGAATCTTGAAAGCTCCTATGTATACGATACGAAAAATCTTTGCTATAATTGAGATATAAAGAAGGAACGATGCAATAGGAGGGCTTTATGTCATATATTATAATAATCGGTGCGCTTTTTGCGTTTTGGATTTATCGTGATGCAAAAAAATGGGGCTATAGTCAAAACATAGCAATTCTATGGGCTTTAGGAAGTATTTTAGCTCCTTATATAGCAATTCCCATATACTTTCTTTTTGGTCGCAAGTTTCAGATCACTTCACGGCAAAAAGAGCAAGATATGCAGACGATCGAAGCAGAAGCTGTTTTTGTTGGCGAAATGGTTGATTGTCCGATGTGCGCGAGTAAAGTGCAAGAGGATGCAGCTGCATGCCCTCGTTGTGGGTATTCTTTGAAGCTTCTTTGCAATAAATGCGGACATGCGCTGGATCGGGAGTGGAAGGTTTGCCCGTATTGTCAGGAAAAAGCACCCGGAAAATAAGGTCTTTAAGGTATTTTACTGGACAGGAGCAGACCTTCATGATATACTGTTTATTGTTCGTATAGTAGATGCGCCTGTAGCCCAGTGGATAGAGCGTTGGCCTCCGGAGCCGAAGGCGTGGGTTCGATTCCCCCCAGGCGCACCAAAAATGTGAATGTAGATGTTTGCACGTTCATAATTACAAGCATAATATATTATAAATATGATAAAAAGACCCAATAGAGATTTTTCTATTGGGTCTTTTTGAAAGATTCGGGAAAACAGACCTTAAGTTTTTTGTGCAGGAAAGTGTTGCCATTCTAGGTTCAAAAATTCTACCGAGAACATCTTGACACATACCATTGAAGTTCTTTCGATTGCACTTTTGGAATTTTTCGCCTATAATGGAATTGTAGGCGGGAAATCCGTTTTTTAGTTAAATACAGGGAACGTTTATTATTAAATATTAGAAAATTATGTAAATTAATAAAGGCAGGGAGTGAAAGGTAATGTCAGAAAAAAGAAAAAGAATCGTTATTGTTGGATCCGGGTTTGGCGGCATAAAAGCGGCGAAGCTTCTAGCGAAAATGGATGTGGATGTTATCTTGATTGATCGTCATAATTTTCATTTATTTCAACCATTATTATACCAGGTTTCCACGGCTATTTTATCAGAAGATGAGATAGCATATCCGATTCGGGCGTTTTTTCGGCAAAATAAAAATGTGGAATTTTTTATGGCCAAGGTTGTCAGTTTTGATGCTGCAAACAAAAAGGTTGTGACGAATCATGGGGAAATTGCTTATGATTATTTGATCCTGGCGGCTGGTGCGACAACAAATTATTTTGGTTTGGAGTCTATATCACAGTATTCGTATGGAATGAAGACATTGTCGGAAGCTCTTCATATAAGAAATCATGTGCTTCACATGTTTGAACGGGCCGATAAATCAGATAATGAGGCAGATCGAAGACGTATGCTGACTTTTGTCTGTGTTGGCGGCGGTCCGACTGGCGTTGAAGAGGCGGGCTCTTTATCTGAACTCATTTATCATGTAATGAAAGACGAATATCATAAGTTGGATTTTTCTGAGGTCAGTATCAAATTGATTGAGGCAACAGATAAGCTTTTGCCGATGATGCCGGAAGAGTTGAGACTTGAGACAAAACGTGTATTAGAGTCTAAAAAAGTGGATGTCAGGATGAACGCGCAGGTTGCTGATTGTGATGAAAAAAGCCTCACGCTCAAAGATGGTACGGTCATTCCTACGGAGACGGTCATTTGGGCTGCTGGAGTCAAGGCAGTACCGCTTGTCGCAAGACTCAATGCTGAAGTGGACAGGGCAGGGCGAGTCATTGTCAATAAAACTTTACAGATTCCGCCGTATTCGGATATTTTCGCGATTGGCGACAATGCCCATTTTTTACAAGATGGAAGGCCACTGGCGACAATTGCTCCGGTTGCGACGCAACAGGCGGTAGTTTGCGTGGAAAATATCAAACGATTAATAGCTGGTGAGACGGAATTACAAGAATTTTATTATAAAGATGTTGGATCGATGGCGACAATTGGACGAGGCGATGCCGTAGTCTTTAAGGGCAGTTTTACCATGAAAGGGTTTTTTGCTTGGTGTGCTTGGATGGTCGTCCATTTGATGCGATTGGCTGGGACGCATACTAATGTCACGGTATCGTTAAAATGGACATGGAATCTCTTGTCGGGGACACGGCTTGGAAGAATTATAACGAATATAAAGCTTGATGAATAAAATATTTTTATAAAGCACGATTTATCAGATGAAAGTCGTACTTTATGGTATAATGGGAGTGCTGTGAAAATACAGGACTCCCATTTTGTCTGCACAGCTGCAGATGTTCTGAACGATGCAGTAGTGGGAAATAAATTAAGATAGTAACCTTAGGAGTAGTTTTATGACAAGAAAATTAAGATGCTTTTGCGCCGGATTGCTTGTGGTTTACTTGTTTGGTGCAATCAATCCAGTTGAGGCGGCCAGGCATGGAACTTCACAAGCACCTGCTGCGTCAGCTCCTATAACAGATAATGAATTAGCAAAAGATATTGCTGCAGTATTGCAAGAAAAACAACAAATAACAAAAGTTCGTCTGACTTGGCCGCTTGTTCCTGGGGCAGTGATGTATCAGTTGGTCGTAAGCAAGGGTAAATCGGCTTCCCCTGATGCAGTTGTTACAATAAAGGATAAGATCTTCACTAATGGCTATGAGCTAGATACTTCTGTTTTCAATGTACTGGAGGATAATCTGTATTGGAAAGTGCAGGGGCTCGATGAAGATGGGCAGCCTTTAGCTGATTTTACAGAGCCTAAGTCACTTTTGACAGGCACGATAAATCCTAAAGCGCCTTTGACGACGACGGAATTTGATAAGATGGATTACACGCCGCTTTATCCGGTGTATTCCTGGATACCTTATTTATATGCAAGTGAATATGAGATCCAAGTCTTTTATGATGATGACAACAATCCTAAGACGCAGGATCAGTTGATCAAAACGGATTGGGTAACAGGAGCAAATAGTTATGATTATTATGATAATGCTTCTTATGCTAAAGCTGGAACTTATTGGTGGCGCGTCAGAGCGAAGGATGCTGCAACGAATCCTATTAGTGATTGGTCCGAACGCAGTTATTTTTCCGTGGCAAAGGATGCACAAATTGCAGCCTTGGGCGATAGTATAACACATGGCGGAGGCGCGGTGTCCACACCGCCTGGATATAAGCTCTATGATTGGGAAACTTATGCGGGACTGCCCGTTTTGAATATGGGGTTTAGCGGCAATACAATAGAAGCAATGAATAGTCGTTTCGAGCGGGATGTTTTGCCGTTTAAACCTAAAATTTTAGTGATTATGGGCGGAATCAACAATATTAGGGCGGGGGATTCTGCGCAACAAGTCATCCAGGGGCTCAGTGTACTGCAATATAAGTGCATAATAAACCATATTACGCCGGTTTTTGTCACGGTAGCGCCAATTAATCCGGTCGACATGAAAAAGGTTGTGGGGCTCATTGCGGCAACGGGCTGGAAGGCACAGCAGGAAAAAATCAATGACTGGGTGGCGAGCCAGCCTTATTACGTTGATATTACGCCACGGTTGACAGATTGGCGAGGTTGGTTATCATCGTCTTTGACGACAGATGGTCTGCATCCGGATATGCAAGGGAAAAGAATCATTGGGCAGACGATTGGTGGCTATCTTAAAGAGAAGTTTGCCGATGATTTAGGACTGCGTTAAAAAAGCTAGGCCAATTGGGCCTAGCTTTTTTCATATAGGGACATCGATATAGGTGGGGCCAGACTCTTCTAAGCTGCATTGCGCAGCGGTTAAATCGAGTAATTCTTGTTGCAGAATGGATGCTTTGTCTGCAGGTAATAAAATAATTAGGTTTACTTTATCGGCAAAGTCTTTGCCTTCGATGGCGATTCCTTTTTGATGCAGATGATTTTCAATAGTGCCGAGAAGCGAGTAGTCGATTGTAAGCTTAACTCGTAAAAACAGGGTTTTCACTACGATTTGGCAGGCGTCAATTCCTAGGGTAGCTGCTTTGCCGTACGCTCGGATAAGGCCCCCGGCACCGAGTTTGATTCCGCCGAAATAACGGACGACGACAATCACAAGATCGCTTAGGTCTTGTTTTTTCAATACTTCTAATAAAGGCTTTCCAGCAGTGCCGCTTGGTTCGCCATCATCGTCGGCTTTTTGCAGATTGCCGTGTTCACCGATGATAAAAGCTGAGCAGCAATGGCGAGCTTCCCAGTGCTGCTTTCGAATTTTTTCGATGAAATCCTTTGCGTCGGTTTCGTCAGATACATGTTGGGCAAAGGTCAAGAAACGAGACTTTTGGATTTCGTAAAGAGCTTCGCCGTTTCCTTGGATGGTTTTATAGTTAATCATAATGACCTCGATTATATCGTTTTTCTTAAGTATACAAGATATTGAACTACTTTGTAAATTCACTGTTTTAGAGAGGTTTGCTTCTTAGAATAGTATAGGTATAAATCTTCATTCTGGTTTTTTTTCTCATCATATTACAAAAGGATAATGTGGAAATGAAAAAAGCAACCGTTAGCGCGGTTGCCTTTAAAGAAGGAGTAAAATGGTTATGCGTTAATCATATCACAGTTGTAATTGTGTTACAAGAATTAAAAGAAATTTCTAAAAAATTTTTTTGCGATTTTTTTGGGCGGGACAATGTGCAGGAGTGGGCCGGTCTTGTATGCTTTACATATAAATGATATATTGGATTTAAAAGGTGCTTTTGAAATGGAGGAAAACAGCGTGGGAGATCAGTCCTTGTTGTTTCAGATGATAGCCAGGATGAGCATAGCTGCGACCATGGCGTTCATTTTATCGCAGATTAAGTTATTTCGCCGTGTGAGTTATCGAAGTGTAAGTTGGCTCGATAAGCTTAAGTTAGCGCTCATTTTTGGATTGGTGGGAATTGGCGGAACGTATGTAGGCATTCCTGTTAGTGATGCGCTGGCCAATTCCCGGGCGATCGGCGTGATGGCGGCGGGACTGATCGGCGGACCGGTTGTCGGCGTCGGCGCTGGAATCATTGCAGGCGGTCATCGCTTTTTGCTCGGTGGATTCACTGCTTTTGCCTGTGCAGTGTCGAGCATAACAGAAGGGCTTTTGGCTGGTTTGGTCAAAAAGAAGTTTCCAAATCGTCCGATTCAATGGGAGATTGCCCTCTTGGCTGGCGTTATTGGTGAATCGGCACAGATGATCATTATTTTGCTTTTTGCTGAACCATATGAACAAGCGCTGTCTTTGGTGGGGGATATTGCTGTTCCGATGACGCTGACCAATTCACTAGGTTTGGCTATATTCATGCTGATTATAAAAACGGTCATTGATGACCAAAATCGGGTCGGAGCGATTCAGGCGCAGAAAGTCCTTCGCATAACGGCAAAGACTTTGCCGCACTTTCGGCGAGGTCTCAACCAAGAATCGGCGGAAGCGACAGCGAGAATCATCTATAAATATGGCGGCTATCATGCGGTGGCAGTTACAGACACCAAAAAAGTGCTAGCGTTTATTGGGGCTGAGGCGGATCATCATTTGACGGAGAAACGGCATTTCACCAAATCGACGAGCCAGGTCATCGAGACCGGCACAATCTATATAGCTGCCAATGCAGCCGAGGTTGGCTGCGACCATCCGGGGTGTAAGCTGCAAAGTGCGATTATTGTGCCGCTTAAATCAGGCACTCAGATTGTAGGGGCATTCAAACTTTACTATACGGTTAAGGAATTACTGAGCCAGACAGACATTGTTTTTGCCCAAGGATTAGCGCAGCTTCTTTCGGTGCAGCTTGAGCTGGCTGAACTTGAACGTGAATCCAAGCAGGCAGCACAAGCGGAACTCAAGGCTTTGCAGGCACAAATCAACCCGCATTTTCTTTTTAATACATTAAATACGATTATTTCGATGGTTCGCCTAGATCCGATGCTGGCAAGGGAGCTTTTGATCAAGCTCAGTGAGATCTTTCGTTTTACTTTGCATAAGACAGGTAAGGAAATTTTGTTGTCGGAGGAGCTGCATCAAGTCAAGGCGTATCTGACGATAGAGAAGGCGCGTTATGGAGATAAGCTTCAATTTAAAGAAAGCATTGAGATAAATCCTTCTATTTATATGATTGCATCGCTTACGATTCAACCTTTGGTAGAAAATGCAATAAAGCATGGATTGAAACCGAAGAAAGACGGCGGAATGATTTTTTTACAGATCGTAGATGTCAGAGATCATATTGAAATTCATCTAGAAGATGATGGCGTGGGGTTTTCATTAGAGCAAATCAATCCACTTGAGTTTCCAAGAGAAGGACATATTGGTCTTAGAAATGTCCATGAACGATTGCGCAGCCAGTATGGTGCGCCGTATGGGCTGCAAATTGAAAGTGAAATAGATGTGGGAACAAAAATTACGATATATGTTCCTAAATTATTATTGATGGAAGGTGCTGAACATGCTGAAAATTTTAATTGCGGATGATGAAATGCCGGCTAGGGAAGAGCTCAAATATATCCTTTCGTTGCTCGATGAAACGCAAATTGTCGGCGAAGCTGCCGATGCGGGGCAGGTGCTTAGTCTGGCGGCGCAGCTGAAACCAGAAGTCATATTTTTAGATATTAATATGCATGGTATGAATGGGCTTGAAGCGGCAAAAATCCTTCGCGACGTGGCGCCGGGCTGTGTGATTGTCTTTGCGACAGCGTATGAAGAATATGCTCTGCAGGCTTTTGAAATCGGTGCGATTGACTATGTTTTGAAACCTTTTGATGAAGACCGCATTCGTCGTACGATCGAACGAATCGGACACTACTATGCGGAAGCCGCCAATCCGGAGACAGAGTTATTGCCTTGTGAGACGAGTGCGGCAAGGATTCAGGTACAGAAATTACCGGTGGAAAAGTCTGGAAAAATTATGATGCTTGCCTACGAAAATATTTTGTATGCCTATGCCTGTTTAGGCAGTGTCAAGATTGTCACAGCAAATGAAGAAATCGATTATAATGGTTCACTTACTGAACTTGAAGAACGGCTTAAGGACACCCATTTATTGCGTGTACATAAGAGCTACTTGGTGAATATGGATAAAGTCAAGGAAGTCATTCCGTGGTTCAAGGGTACATATTGGCTCAAGATGATGGAGGGCGGAAAAACGGAAATTCCGGTCAGTAAGAGTCAGATCAAAGAAATAAAGACGATTTTAGGTCTCAAATGAAATTTCTATTCCCCCGGGGATACTTCCATTCAATGTTCAAATTTTTCCATTGATGGAATTTCCGTTTACGAATCGAAAAATTTAGAATAATATAAAATTAACATCGAGGCAAGGATGCGTCGATGTTAATTTCTCTTATTTTATAGGGGGTAGAAAAATGAACGGTCTTTATCTCGTAATTATTGCTGCTCTGGTTTTGTCGATTTGTTATCGTTATTATGGAGCATTTATGGCAGCAAAGGTTTTAATGCTTGACGAAACTCGCAAAACACCTGCTGTCGTCCATGAAGATGGGCACGATTATGTGCCAACCAACAAGTGGGTGACGTTTGGTCATCATTTTGCAGCCATTGCTGGTGCAGGTCCACTCGTTGGTCCGGTTCTAGCGGCGCAGTTTGGTTATTTGCCAGGCACGATTTGGCTTTTAATCGGAGCCTGCATCGGCGGTGCGGTACATGATATGGTCATTTTGTTCGCATCGATACGTCATGATGGTTTGTCGATTGCGGAAATCGCTAAGATCGAAATCGGTAAGACAACGGGTCTGGCCGCGGCGATTGCGGTTATTTTCATTTTGATCATCACGATGGCTGGCATGGGGATTGCAGTTGCCAATGCTCTCTTTAACAGCCCGTGGGGTGCCTTTACGGTAGGGTCCACGATTCCAATCGCTTTATTCATTGGCGTTTACATGCGTTTTTTGCGTCCGGGCCGTGTGGGCGAGGCTTCGGTAGTTGGCGTTGCTTTGGTCATCGCAGCTGTTTTTGGCGGCGCATGGATACAGCATTCGTCTTTGGCTCCGTTTTTCACCTTGACTCGCGTTCAGCTTGATATTATATTGCCTTGTTATGGCTTTATCGCAGCGGCATTGCCAATTTGGCTTTTGCTGGCACCTCGCGATTATTTGAGCACATATATGAAAATCGGTACGATTGGAGCCCTGGCTCTTGGTATCATCATCGTTCAGCCGACGATACATATGCCGGCAATTACCCAGTTTGTCAGCGGTGGCGGTCCGGTTGTACCGGGACCTGTTTGGCCATTTGTCTGCATAACGATTGCTTGTGGGGCTATTTCCGGGTTCCATAGCATCATTGCAACTGGAACGACGCCAAAAATGATCACCAATGAAAAAGAGATATTGCCAATCGGTTTTGGCGCGATGCTCGCAGAATCCTTCATTGGAATCATGGCCTTGATTGCAGCTACAAGCTTGATACCGGCAGATTATTTTGCTATCAATTCAGCACCAGCTGTATTTGAAAAATTAGGGATGCATATACAAGAACTGCCAATGCTGTCACAGATGGTCGGAGAAGATGTTGCCGGTCGTCCAGGCGGCGCGGTATCTTTGGCTGTTGGTATGGCTCATATTTTCTCGCAGCTTCCGGGTCTTGAAAGCATGATGTCGTTTTTGTATCATTTCTGCATTATGTTCGAAGCTTTGTTCATTTTGACGATCATCGATGCGGGTACTCGTGTCGGTCGTTATCTCTTGCAGGAAGTTGGCGGGCTTGTCTATAAACCACTTGGTGATGTTCACTGGACTCCAGGCGTCATCTTTACGAGTGCTTTGATTTCATTTGCCTGGGGCTATCTGCTCTTTGGTGGTTCCATCGCTGCTATTTGGCCGCTCTTTGGACTTTCCAACCAGTTGCTTGCCAGCATGACGCTTGCTGTTGGTACAACCGTTTTGATGCGGATGGGAAAAGGAAAATATATTTGGACGACATTGATTCCACTGTGCTTTATGACGGTGACAGCAATGACTGCTGGTTTTTACAATATATTTCAATTTTATCTGCCAAAAGAACAGTTCTTATTGGCTGGTGCGAGCGTTGTAATGATGGTCTTGATTGTATTTGTCTTGATCAGTGCTGCACGTAAGTGGTTTGAAATCGCAGCGGCTAACAAAAAACAAACGCAGGGGAATATCTGATAAAATCATATAGAAGAGAACCCGGCAGAAAATTAATTGCCGGGTTCTTGTTTTTTTTTTTGCCGGAAAATAAAATATCTTGAGAATTGCCGGGGGGATTTCCTTGACTTTGAAGGCTATTTGTTTTAGTCTATAAGTTACGTGCTGATTATCAGCTTATAGGACGGAGCCGAAGGGAGAGACATTTGTGGCACAGGTGAAACACCGAGTGAATTTTTATGATACGGATGCGATGGCGGTAGTACATCATTCGAACTATATCCGTTGGTTTGAAATCGGACGGGTTGAATTTTTGCGCGAAGCGGGAATCACATTGGAGCAGCTCATGGATGCAGGCTTTGTGTTTCCGATAACCGACGTCAGTTGTCGCTATCTCTCGCCGGGGAAGTTTGATGATGTTCTTCTGATTGAAACAAAACCAACAGCGCTTACCAAGGTCAAAATGGCTTTTGATTATCGTATTTTGCGTGAAGCCGATAGGGCAGTTCTTGTTGAAGGCCATACGCAAAATGTATTCACAAGTCGTGAGACCGGATTGATAACCCGCTTGCCGGAAAACTATTACCTGAAATTGCAGGCTGCTTGGAAAAAGAGCGCAACTTCGGTATAATAGGCAGTGATGATCAGAAGGTTCGGAAAGTTTTGAGGTGGCGATGCAATGGGGAATGATGCACCAATCGGAGTTTTTGATTCAGGGATTGGCGGCTTGACAGTAGTAAAGGAAATAAGACAGATGCTGCCGGCAGAGGATATCATCTATGTCGGTGATACGGCTAGGGTTCCTTATGGATCGAGAGATCCAGAGGAAATCATCGTATTTATGAACCAGATTCTGCGTTTTTTTGCCCAGCAAAAGGTGAAGATGGCAGTGATTGCCTGTAATACGATGACCGGGTACGGTTATGAGCAGGCAAAAGATGCCTACCCGTATCTTTTGGTACCGATGGACACGGTCGTAGGTGAGGCGATTGCTGTAAGCCGCGACAAGAGCATCGGCGTGATTGCCACAGAAGGGGCAGTGCAAAGCCATATGCACGAAAAAGCGGCGCAAAAAATCGACGCAAAGGCTGTAGTTCATGCGAAGGCTTGCCCGGGATTTGTTCCGATGATTGAAAACGGACAGATTGATGGTGAGCAAATGGAAATAGCGGTAAAAGAGTATCTGGAGTATTTTGCCGATAAAGGGATTGGGGCCCTGATTTTAGGGTGTACACATTACCCGCTCATTGCACCGATCATTCGTCGCTATGTCGATAAAGATGTGCAATTGATCAATCCGGCAGCAGCGACTGCCAAAGACGCTGTGAAAGCTCTGGCTGCAGCTGGTTTATTGAAGGAAAGTCCCGCAAAGGGAAAGATGCAAATGTGCTTTTCAGCCGATTTAGGCAAAGCACGCAAAATGGCGGAACTCATATTGAAGGAAAACACAGCGGTATTCAAAGGAATTGACTTAGCTGAGTATTAAGGGCTGAGAATAACTTGGGGGCGTATATGTGTGTCCATCTATGGTGTTTTAGGACTCATAATATTTTTGATGGTGGTGATAGAAGTGTTTTTTAATTTTGAAGGCGATGCTGTAATCGATGTAAGAACGGAAAGCCGCACGCCATTTAAGCTGGAAAAGACAGAAAAAGATGCTGTGACATTGAGCACAAAGGTTGTATTTGCCAATATCGGCAAGCAATGCGGAACAATCATGGATTGTTACGTTAGAACGCTTCTGCCGTATGAACAATATGACGGCATTGAAGCTAGAGGCAAGGCGGAACTTGTGACAGCACCGCGTGAAGATGATTATTTTGAAGCGGTTCTGATTTCGAAAAAAGACAGCATTGAGGTTTTGGTCAAGGTGACGCTTAGAGCACGCAAAACCGATGATATTAAGGCGGCACTTGTACATATGGTCGATTTGCCGCTCGATCTTGTTTATCAGCATACTGGCCGTCATCCTTGGACGATTTCCAAAAAACGTATAGTTTTGACGGCTGCTGAAATCGCCGGACTTGTCGGCATTACTTTAGCAGAAGATTAAGGAGCGAACAGATATGGCTGAGGTTGAAATTCTTGCAGTACCTACGCGCATTTTAACAGATAAAGACAATATCATAGATATCGTCGAAAGATACACCAAAGGGAAAATCGGAGAAAATGACGTGATTTCCGTGGCTGAAAGCGTAGTGGCGATTACGCAGGGGCGCATTGTGCGTCCAGAAGAGTTGACGATTTCACGTGTAGCACAGTTTTGCTGCCGATTCATTCCTGACCAGGGGAGCCTGGCAAGCCCGCATGGCATGCAGTCACTTATGGAGGTTGAGGGAAAATGGCGAGTCGCCGGAGCGTTGTTCTTAGGTTTTTTGGGCAAGCTTGTCGGACAAAGCGGCTGGTTTTATAAATGGGGCGGTGAACAGACCGCTTTGATCGATGATGTAACCGGTACAATGCCGCCATTTGATAAACATATCGTTTATGGTCCAAAAGATCCGCAAAAAGTCGTAGAGAATCTCAAAGAACGTTTGGGTTGCTTCGGCGCTGTTATTGCTGATGTCAATGATTTGAAAAGATCGCGTATCGTCGGTGTTACCGATGGCGTTGATGGTGAAAAAGTGGCACATCTGCTGCTAGATAATCCGTTTGGCAATGCTTCGCAAAAAACACCAATCGTCATCATCAAAAACTTCAAACAGTATCAAGGTTGATTTTATAAGAGGGGAGTAAAACCTCCCCTCTTTTTTATTTTGAAAATTTTTCTTTGGTTTTGGCTGATGCTCAATATAGCATTTGCCGCTAAAGCTTAATCGTTATAGAATAGAGTATATATTATTTGTTTTTAGGAGGATGACATGGCTAGATCAGATGGGCGCATGCTTGATGAAATGCGCCGGATAAAAATTACGAGACATTATTTGAAGCATCCGGCAGGATCTGTGTTGATAGAGATGGGAAATACCAAGGTGATTTGCGCCGCTACGATTGAAGATCGGGTACCGCGTTTTTTGAAAGGTACAGGCGAAGGCTGGATAACAGCAGAGTATTCAATGCTGCCAAGCTCGACGCAAACGCGTACACCGCGTGAATCGATGCGTGGCAAGGTTACCGGGAGGACGAATGAAATCCAGCGCTTGATTGGCCGCTGCCTCAGAAGTGTCATGGACATGAAGGCACTTGGTGAGCGAACGGTCATGATCGACTGTGATGTCATTCAGGCTGATGGAGGAACGCGGACAGCCTCGATCACGGGGGCGTTTATCGCTTTGGTTGAAGCGCTGGCAACGATATATAAGCCAGAGCATGTATTTCCCGTCAAGGACTTTTTGGCAGCAGTCAGTGTCGGTGTAGCCAAGAACAACGAGGTCATTCTCGATCTTTGTTATGAAGAAGACTCGCAGGCTCTCGTCGATATGAATGTGATCATGACTGGCAGCGGAGAGTTCATCGAAGTGCAGGGAACCGGTGAAGGGCGGCCTTTTTCCCGCAAAGAAATGGATGCTTTGTTACTGCGGGCAGAAGCGGGCATCAATAATTTGATTTCTTACCAAAAGGATGTTTTGGGAGGAGAGCTTGTTTGGAAGGTGGGACGCGAGCCATGAAAAAAATTGTGATTGCGACAAAAAATCAGGGCAAAGTGAAAGAGATGATCCGAGCTTTCCGTGGCATGGATGTCGAACTTGTCTCACTGGCTCAGTTCGCGCAGGTACCGGAAGCGGTAGAAGATGGATCGACTTTTAGCGAAAACGCACTCATTAAAGCTCGTTTCTATGCAAAAGAAACCGGGCTTGCCTGCCTGGCTGACGATTCTGGGCTTGAAGTCGATGCGCTAGGTGGTGCGCCCGGCGTATACTCAGCGCGTTTTGCTGGAGAAACCGCAGATGATGGCGCCAATAATGAGAAATTGGTCAAGGAATTAGTTGGGATAAATCGCAGCGATTCGCCGGCTTCTTATCGTTGCGTATTGGCTTTTGTTGATGGTGAGGGGACGGAAGTCTTGACTGAAGGGATTTGTTCGGGGATCATCCGTATTATACCTGCAGGAGATCAAGGCTTTGGCTATGACCCTTACTTTTATCTGCCAAAACAGCAAAAGACGATGGCGGAATTGACCTTAGAGGAAAAAAATGCGATAAGTCATCGTGGCATGGCAATCAAGGAAATGGAAGTTAAGCTGGCGGGGTACTTGCGATGAGAATAGGGATTGTCAGTGACAGCCATGGTGACCATAAGGCGCTTGAGTCGGTCGCAGCCAAAGCCGGTATAGTGGATTTGTGGTTGCATGCTGGTGACTGTGCTCCGGATGCCGAATATCTGCAGCAGATCACGGACGCTGAGGTTGTCCGTGTTTTTGGGAATTGTGACTGGCCAAGCGGAACGCTTCCGCCAGTTGAAGTAATCGAAATGGGTCTGCATCGTATTTTTTTGACGCATGGACATCTTTATGGAGTCAATTTTGGGCTGGATGCGTTGGCAAAAGAAGCAAAAGAGTGTAAATGCAGTGTTGCAGTTTATGGACATACGCACGTTGCCGGAAAGTGGAGCCAAGATGGTGTGCTGATTTTGAATCCAGGCAGTATTTCGCGGCCTCGCGGCGGCGGACCAGCCTCTTTTATGATCTTGACAGAGAAAAAGGGAGAAATTTCTGTAGACTTGATAGAATTAATATAAAAATATCAGCCATTAATCAAAAAAAATTATCAGTCCATTAAAAATAGGACCATGGTCCTAATATAATATTATTATATATGAAAAAGTCTGATTATAAATAATGAAAAATTATGTACGAATAATTTTTCATTATCAATTGAGCGACATTGCGGTATTTTTTATTGGTTTTAAGGAATTTTTAATATTGGCTTCATAATCGAATCAAATTCATTTTTAAAATTGGACAGACCAATTGTCTTATCAAGTTGAAAGGGTCTGGAAAATATGATATTATGAAGCCTGCAAGTGTGTTAAATTATTATTTGGGAGGGTTTACATTGCGTACAATCCAAGTAGAAAAAATCACGGCAGAAGTAGCGCAGATGTGTAAGGAAGCAGCTTACTATTTGCCAAAAGATGTCTATGAAGCTTTGAAAAAAGGTCGGGAAACAGAACAGTCTCCTGTAGGGCGAGATGTCCTGGATCAAATCATTCGGAATGCAGAAATTGCCAGAGCAGAAGACAGACCAATCTGCCAGGATACTGGAATGAGCATTATATTTGTCGAAGTCGGACAAGATCTTCATATAGAAGGCGGTACTCTTGAAGATGCCATCAATGCCGGCGTAGCAAAAGGCTATACGGAAGGTTACCTTCGTAAATCAGTCGTTGCGGAACCTTTATTTGATCGCAAAAATACCCAGAACAATACACCGGCTGTTATCTATACCAAAATGGTAGCAGGCGATAAGCTTAAAATCCAATTAGCTCCGAAAGGTTTCGGCAGCGAAAATAAGTCCGGCATCAAGATGCTCGTTCCGGCAGATGGCGTTGAAGGCGTCAAAAAAGCGGTTCTTGATATCATTTTGCATGCTAGCTGCAATCCTTGTCCGCCAATGGTTGTCGGCGTCGGTATCGGCGGTACGATGGACCAGGCAGCATATCTTTCAAAAAGAGCTCTCTTGCGTCCGACGAATGTTCGCAACGATCATCCTAAGTATGCTGAATTAGAAGGCGAACTTTTGACGCTCATCAATAAAACGGGTATCGGTCCTCAACTTGGTGGAACGACTTCGGCTTTGGCTGTAAATATTGAATGGGGTGCTACGCATATTGCTGGCTTGCCTGTTGCTGTAACGATTTGCTGTCATGCAATGCGTCACGCAGAACGTGTATTATAAGCAGAAAATGTATTATAATAGGAGGAAAAGATAAAATGGCTGAAAAAATTCGTATTACAACTCCGTTGACGGAAGAAAAATCACGCACGTTAAAGGCTGGTGACAGTGTTCTGATTACAGGCACGATCATCAGTGCCCGCGATGCTGCGCATAAAGTCATGACCGAAGCTTTGGCTCGTGGCGAAAAACTCCCAGTTGACTGGACAAATCAAATTGTTTATTATCTTGGACCTACACCGGCAAAACCAGGTGATCCTATTGGTTCATGTGGTCCTACTACATCTGGTCGTATGGATGCTTACACACCGACGATGCTTGAACAGGGCATCAAAGGTATGGTCGGAAAAGGTTCCCGCGCCGATGCTGTCGTTGAATCCATGAAGAAAAACGGCGTTACTTACTTTGCGGCTGTTGGCGGAGCTGCGGCTCTTATCGCTAAATCCGTAAAAAACTATGAAGTTCTCGCTTATCCAGAACTCGGCCCGGAAGCGGTTGCTGCACTGACTGTAGAAGATTTCCCGGCTATCGTGGTAATTGACTCAGAAGGAAATAACTTCTACGAAATGGGACAGGCCCCTTATCGTAAGTTATAATATATTTCCCTAAAGGAAAGAAAAATATAGGAGGTTTAAGAATGATTCACACAACTTATTATCTTCGTCGTTTACATTCTCTTTGTGGTATTGTTCCAATCGGTTTATTCCTGTTAGAACATGTTTTCACAAATGCGTCTGTGCTCGGCGGCCCGAAACCATTTAACGAAGCGGTAGGTAAATTGGCAGCGATTCCGCATGAAATCATGCTTCCATTGGAAATTTTTGCTATTGCTCTTCCATTCTTGTTTCATGGCATTTATGGCGCGTACATCGCCCTGCAGGCTAAAAACAATCCTGGCCAATATGGTTATACTCGTAATTGGCAGTTCGCTCTTCAGAGATGGACAGCTTGGTTTGTAGCAGCATTTTTGATTTGGCATGTTGTTTATTTGCGCATTATGGTAAAAGGTGGCGGAACGCCAATTTCCTATGAATTATTGCAGAGCTATTTCAGCAATCCAATCGTTTTTGTACTTTATACAATCGGTATGATTGCGGCTATTTTCCATTTCTGTAATGGTTTGACTACGTTCACCATGACTTGGGGTATTGCAAAAGGTCCTCGCGCTCAGTCTGTAGCAGCAAAGCTTTTCATGCTTCTCTGCGCACTGCTTTCAATTGTTACAATCATCTTTATGGGCAGTTACTTGGCGTAATAAGTTGTTCATAAAATTTTAGAATAAGGAGAGAACCTACGTGGCTAAAAATAAAATTATTGTTGTAGGTGGCGGTTTATCCGGTTTAATGGCTGCCCTGAAGATTTGCGAAGCTGGCGGAGAAGTAGATTTATTCTCATACTGCCCGGTAAAACGCTCTCACTCGCTTTGCGCACAGGGTGGAATCAACGCCTGTATGAATACAAAGGGTGAAAATGATTCGATTTGGGAACATTTCGATGATACAGTATACGGGGGAGATTTCCTGGCTGATCAGGGTGCTGTCAAAGGCATGGTTGAAGCAGCTCCGAAACTCATCAAAATGTTTGACCGCATGGGTGTACCTTTCACTCGTACAGCAGAAGGCGTTTTGGATCTTCGTAACTTCGGTGGTCAGAAAAATAAACGTACTTGCTTTGCTGGTTCAACAACTGGCCAGCAGCTTCTCTATGCTTTGGACGAACAAGTCCGTAAATGGGAAGTAAAAGGCTCCGTTAAAAAATATGAATTCTGGGAATTCATTAAAGTCATCAAAAATAAAGAAGGCGTTTGCCGCGGTATCGTAGCTCAGAACATGAACTCGATGGAAATCAAGGCATTCCGTGCGGATACTACGATTTTGGCAACTGGTGGTCCTGGTATGGTATTTGGTCGCTGCACAGCTTCCACGATCTGTAACGGTTCCGCTGTATCTGCTGTATATCAGCAGGGCGCTCATCTTGGCAATATCGAATTCATTCAGATCCATCCAACGGCTATTCCGGGTACGGATAAGAACCGTTTGATGTCAGAAGCATGCCGCGGTGAAGGCGGACGTGTTTGGACATATAAAGATGGAAAACCTTGGTACTTCCTCGAAGAAATGTACCCAGCATATGGTAACCTTGTACCACGTGACGTTGCATCGCGTGCAATTTATGATGTTTGCGTAAATCAGGGTCTTGGCATCAATGGCGAAAACAGAGTATATCTTGACCTTTCCCATATCGATGGCGGATACCTCGAACGTAAACTCGGCGGCATCCTTGAAATGTATTCGGAATTTGTCGGTGACGATCCTCGTAAAGTTCCAATGCAGATTTACCCATCCGTTCATTATTCCATGGGTGGTATTTGGGTAGATGCTAAACATAACACAAACATCCCGGGCCTTATGGCTTCTGGCGAATGTGACTATCAGTACCATGGTGCAAACCGTCTTGGTGCAAACTCGCTTCTTTCCGCTGCATATTCTGGTACTGTTTCTGGTCCGGAAGCTATGCGTTGGGCTAAAGAAGGCGAAAAAGGCTCTGAGCTTACGGATGCAGATTTGGCTGCAGCTCAGCAGGCTTGTGTCGACGAATTCGAAGCTATCATCAAAATGGATGGCGAAGAAAACGCTCACGAACTCCATCATGAACTCGGCGATGTCATGAACAAATATGTCACGATCGTTCGTGTCAATAAAGAACTTGACTATTGCTATGATGAAGTTAAAAAAATCCTCAAACGTTGGGATAATATCGGCGTGTCGGATAAAGGCCACTGGGCAAACCAGGAAGCTATGTTCGTACGTCAGCTGCGCAATATGATCGTTTATGCAATGGCTGTAACTAAAGCTGCTCGCATGCGTGATGAAAGCCGTGGCGCTCATTACAAACCGGAATTCCCGCAGCGTGATGACGAACGCTTCCTCAAAACTACGATCGTTGATTTCGATGCTGCAACAAGTGATGCTAAAATCAGCTACATTGATTTCGATCATTCGCAGATTAAACCGCGTCCTCGTAACTATGCAGTTGCTAAGAAGGAGGATAAATAAGAATGGCAGATCAAAACAAAAAAACAGTAAGCTTTATTATAGAACGTCAGGACAGCCCGACGAGTGCTCCTTATACGGAAGAATTTGAAGTTCCGTATCGTCCGGCTCTGAACGTTGTTGCAGCTCTTATGGAAATCCAGAAGAACCCTGTAACAAAGAGCGGCAAAAAAACAACTCCTGTTGTTTGGGAATGCAACTGCCTTGAAAAAGTTTGCGGTGCATGCATGATGGTAATCAATGGCAAAGCTCAACAGGCTTGTGCTGCTTTGATCGATCATCTCGAACAACCAGTTCGTTTATCACCAGCTCGTACTTTCCCTGTAATCCGCGATTTATTGATTGACCGTGCGGTTATGTTTGAAAGCCTCAAACGTATCCAAGGCTGGGTCAACGTAGATGGAACTTGGGAAGTCAAAGACGCTCCAATCCAAAACCCTTATACTGCACAGACTGCATATGAAATTTCTCATTGCATGACTTGCGGTTGCTGCATGGAAGCTTGCCCGAACGTTGGCACTCAGTCCGACTTCATCGGTCCTGCTCCTACAGTACAGGCTCATTTGTTCAACCTTCATCCACTAGGCAAGTTCGATGCGGATAAACGTTTGAACGCATTGATGGAAAAAGGCGGCATCACCAGTTGCGGCAATAGCCAAAACTGCGTAGAAGCTTGCCCTAAGAGCATCAAATTGACGACTTATTTGGCACAGCTTAACCGCGATGTGAACAAACAAGCAATCAAAAACATCTTCAATAAATAAGATGAAAAAACCGGTCTCTTTTGAGGCCGGTTTTTTGTTGTGAAAAAATCCAATATATGTAGATTGCAGCTCGGAGGCATTGTCTTTTAAAGGAAATCACTATATAATTACCATGAGTTGTTTTATAATTTGCAGCATTTAGAAAGGTTGATGAAATATGGCAGAAGAGAAGAAGCATGTTTGGAATACGTATAGTACTGAAGAAAAACAAGAATTACAGAAATTGTGTGATTCTTATCGCAGCTTTTTGACTAAATGCAAGACAGAACGTGAATCCGTTAAAGAGGCAGTTCAGATGGCGGAAAAAGCCGGCTATAAGAATTTGTCTGATATTATAAAGGCGGGCAAGAAACTTGTTCCAGGTGACAAGGTATATGCAGTTTGGATGAAAAAAGCTATGGCTATGTTCCATATAGGCACAGAACCATTATCGGCAGGAATGTCGATTCTCGGGGCACACATCGATACCTGCCGCCTTGATATCAAGCAGAATCCGTTGTATGAAGATGGCGGGCTCGCTTATATGGATACCCACTATTATGGGGGAATCAAAAAATATCAATGGGTTACCGTGCCGCTGGCGATACACGGCGTGGTTGCCAAAAAAGACGGTTCCGTCGTTGAGATCACAATCGGTGAAGACGATGCGGACCCAGTATTTTGCGTGACAGACTTACTGATCCATCTTTCGGCGGAGCAGCTTGAAAAGAAAGCCAATAAAGTCATAGAAGGGGAAGCTCTTGATATTTTATTTGGCAGCCTGCCGCTTGAAGATACAGAAAAAGACGCTGTCAAGGCAGGGATATTACAGCTCTTAAAAGAAAAATACGATTTAGAGGAAGAAGATTTTCTTTCAGCTGAGCTTGAAGTCGTGCCAGCGGGTAAGGCTCGTGAACTTGGCCTTGATCGCAGCATGATCATCGCATACGGACAAGATGACCGTGTATGCGCCTATACTTCGTTGGCAGCGATGATTGAGACTGAAAATGTGAAAAAGACAGCTTGCTGCCTGCTGGTCGATAAAGAAGAAATCGGCAGCGTCGGGGCAACAGGGATGCAATCGAAATTCTTTGAAAACACCGTGGCTGAACTCATCGACCTCACGAGCGTTTATTCGGAACTTACACTCAAACGCTGCTTAGCAAACTCCAGGATGCTATCATCAGATGTGACTTCTGGTTATGATGCTCTTTTTGCCAGCTCTTTTGATAAAAAGAATGTCGCTTATCTTGGTAAAGGAATGGTTTTCAATAAATTTACCGGCTCCCGCGGCAAATCAGGTTCAAACGATGCCAATGCAGAATACCTTGGCGATATTCGCGCGATGATGGAAAAACATAACGTGAGAACGCAGATGTCAGAGCTTGGCAAAGTGGATCTTGGTGGCGGCGGAACGATTGCCTATATCATGTCGCTTTATGGCATGGAGGTAATCGACAGCGGTGTGGCTGTTCTCAATATGCATGCACCATGGGAAGTAACGAGCAAGATCGATGTATATGAAACCCAAAAAGGGTATAAAGCTTTCCTGCAGGAAGCATAAAAAATAAAGGCTGCCAGCTTTGGCAGCCTTTGCACGTTAAGGAAAAAGGAGAGATTGAATATGCTGCAAAACATGCGGCCATGGTTTTTTTTGCTGGCGATAGCTTGTGTTTTATATCCGGCAAAAGCTTTTGCGGCGGATAGCCAAGCGAATGAGGCAGCGATACCGATTCGCGGAGTCATCGAGGGCTTCTATGGAAAGCCGTGGACACAGGCAGAACGGCTTGACCAGCTTGCTTTTTACGGCAAGCATCAGTTGAATACGTATATCTATGCGCCTAAAGATGATCCCTATCACCGGGAGAAATGGCGTGAGGCATATCCTTTGGCTGCGATGGCGAATATGAAGCAGTTGATTGAAACCGCCAAACAAAATCAAGTTGATTTTGTTTTTGCAATATCACCGGGAATCGATGTTCGCCTTGAGGGCGCGGAAGAAGAGCAAGATATCGAAGCTCTTTTACATAAATTTGACTCACTTTATGCGATGGGGGTCCGAAGTTTTGCTTTGTTCTTTGATGATATCAAAAATAAGGATGGTGCAGGACAAGCGCGTTTTTTAAATGAGGTGAATCGAAGGTTCATTCGGGTGAAGCCAGGCGTTAAGCCTTTGTTTACAGTTCCGACGGAATATTTTACGGCGGACATGATTGAAGATGGAAAATTAAAGACGTATACGAAAGGCTTTTCAGAAACTCTCGATCGAGATATCATCGTCATGTATACAGGTCCTGGCGTTGTCTGCGATGGAATTTTGCCGGAAGACATAGAAAAAGTCAATGCAATTTATGGCCGAAAAATGGCTGTTTGGTGGAACTACCCAGTCAATGATTATCTTTTGCCTAAGCTTGCACTGGGGCCTATCACAGGTCTTAGTGGAGAAACCGGTCAAAAGATGTCGGCTTTCATCATGAATCCGATGCAGTTTGCCGAGCTATCGAAAATCACTTTGGCGACGGGGGCTGACTATGCAAAAAATCCTGCTGCCTATGATGAAGAAAAATCTTGGCAGACTGCAATAAAAGAGCAATATGGAGAAAATGCCGCAGCCATGGAGGTTTTTGCCGATCATTCCCAGCGAATGGAAAAACATTGGGCTCATGCCGGTAGAGCAGATGCTCCATTGGTGCGCCGTCACATGGATGGTTTTTTTACTGCAATGAAGAACGGTCAGGATACGACTTTTGCAGCAGCTTTGCTCACAGATGATTTTGCATCTTTGCAACGCGGGGTATTGCGTCTTGAAAAAAATTTGCCGGCTGATGTTTATAAAGAGTGTGAGCCGCAGCTAGAGCTGGCAAAAAAACTTGCTCTTGCGGATGAAACTGCACTTGCAATGCTCGATGCAAAGGCAAATGGGCAAAAATACCTGTATCAGCACTACAAAACTGAGCTTTTGCAGCAGAAAATCGCAATGCCTTCGCAAGCAGAGGTCAAACTGTCCGAAAAAACAGCGGCAGCCTTTATTGACGAAGCTTTACAAGAATGATCGACAGACAAAAATCTCCTGCAGCAAAGAAAATGCTGCAGGAGATTTTTGTCTGTATTTTGTTATGTAAACTAAGGAAATCAGTCTTTTTGCTGGGAATGAAGGGCTTTTTCATTGACGATATTAAGGTCTTCGGTGCGGTCGATGATGGCAGCTGGTCCTTCTTCACCCGTGCGTATGCGGATTGCATTGTCGACATTGGTGATGAATATCTTTCCATCGCCGATGTTTCCGGTGCAGCATATTTTACGAGCCGTAGCAACGACTGTTTCGACCGGGACGTCGCAGACGACCATTTCCATCTTGATTTTCGGCAAGAGGTTTATTGCGACTTTTTGTCCGCGATAGACTTCGGTATAGCCATGAGAAAGTCCGCAGCCGTACACCTGGCTGACGGTCATGCCGGTGACACGAATCGCATTCATGGCATTTTTTAATTCTTCTAGTTTTTCAGGTCGGGTGATGATCTCGATTTTTGATATTTTCTGCATAGATTCAGCCTCACTTATCTTTCAGTTATACTTCCATATCTATTATTTACGCCGAAAACCTGCTTAAATCCTGCTACTGGAGACAGACAAATAAATTTATAAAAAGACTGGATTTTTGTGAATCTTTCTGATAAAATTACATTGTTATTGTGAATATATGCGTATGGCAATGAAGCCGAAAAGAAGCAGATAAAGATGTATGTCTGCGGTCTTTTCGGCTTGTTTATTTTTCGGGATAGAAAAAGGAGGAAATATTGGAATGGAATTGACAATCAACTCGGTAGCCGTTGGGCTCGATACGGTCTGGGTGCTTTTATGCGCGGCTTTGGTTTTTTTGATGGAAGCAGGTTTTGCTGCTTTAGAAGCGGGTTTTGTTCATAGCCGCAATTCGCTCAACATCATCATGAAGGTGTTCATGGATTGCACGATTGGCATGGTGGGATTTTTTATTTGTGGTTTTGGCTTGATGTATGGGTCAGATGTCTTTGGTGTCGCAGGTTTGTCTGGATTTATCCTGCAAGGGGACTTGTCACATTTGAACTTAAAGATCCCAGTAGAAGCTTTTTGGCTGTTCCAGGCGGCTTTTGCAATCGCAATGGCTACGATTGTTTCCGGCGCGGTTGCCGAACGCATGAAGTTTGCACCGTATCTTGTTTTTTCTCTGCTGGCGACGGTTGTCATCTATCCATTAGCAGGGCATTGGGTATGGAATCCGGACGGTTGGCTCAATCGCTTAGGAATGCTTGATTTTGCTGGTTCAGCTGTAGTTCATTCACTTGGCGGCTGGGCTGCCCTAGCTGCAGTTTTGGTGCTTGGTCCTCGTAATGGGCGTTTCAATAAAAATGGTTCGATCAATATCATGCCAGGACACAATTTGCCTTTGGCTGCTTTAGGTGCTTTCATCTTGTGGTTTGGTTGGTTCGGCTTTAACCCCGGCAGTACCTTGTCGGGAACAGATCTGAGCATCGCTAAGATTGCGATGAATACAAATTTATCAGCTGCTGCTGGTGGAACGGTTGCAGCATTGCTGACCTTGTTCAAATACGGTAAGGCGGATTTGAGTATGGCAATCAATGGGGCGTTAGGTGGTCTTGTTGCGATTACAGCAGGCTGTGCGTTCATTGGCCCATTGAGTTCACTTTTTGTCGGTGCGGTGGCTGGTGTACTTATCATCATTGCGGTTCCTTTATTCGATCATTTGCGTGCGGATGACCCAGTGGGTGCCATTGCTGTTCATGGCGTATGTGGAACTTTCGGAACCTTGGCTGTTGGTATTTTTGCTTATGATGGGGGCCTTTTATATGGCGGCGGATTCCATTTGCTTGGTGTCCAGCTTCTAGGTATTGTTGTCATCGGTCTTTGGGGTTTTGGGACGACGTATGTCCTATTTAGTGTTTTAAAAGCAACGGTGGGAATTCGTGTGACGAAAGAAGAAGAAATCGTTGGATTGGATCTTAGCGAACATGGAATCTCTGCCTATAATGACCTTGAATATCCGTTATTGCAAAGACCGGCGCAGCCTTTTTCTATGATGGAAGAGACGGTTGAACTCAAAGAAAACAAAACGGTATCACCTGCTTGAAGAAGCAAAAAATAATCCTTCACCAATTTTTTGGCAGAAGGGTTATTTTTTTTACTTGAAAATAAGTGAAAAATCAAAATTGAATAAATAAAAATTATAATATTGAAACTTTATGATAAATGGTATATAATGACAGTTGATTTGGAGAAATGCTGTAAAATAAAAACCGCCTCATATAGTTTTGTCAAAAAAGCAGTCTGATAAAAAATAAAGGAAGCATTGCGGGATATAAAAAATCCCGGTGGGGCTATTTTTAACAGCTATTTTCATTTATGTATATAATATAAATTTCAAGGCGTATTTGAAGTATTTTATGTATAAAAATACAAAATTCATTACATAAAGTACAAAGATAGAAAATACAGAAAAATTAAATAAATACAGATGGTTATAGACTTTATAGTGACTTATGTCCAAAGAACCACGAATGAATGTGATGAAAATAACTTGTATCATTATGCAATAAAACTAGTTATGCATGCAGAGAAATGATATAATGGCTTTGTATGTTAATTCTTATAAGATTTACAGCTTTTAGAAAGTAGAGCCAGTCCTTGGTAAAAGGCTTGAAGGAGTATGAAGCATATGAAAATTGAGCAAGGGTTAGTACTTGAAACGACAGGTGGATTTGCAGAGGTAAAGGTAGGAAGGCATAGTGATTGCACGAGTTGCGGGGCTTGTCCCGGCAGCAATCATGTAATTGTCACAGCAAACAATAAAATTGGAGCCAAGTCTGGACAAAGGGTAGAAATCGAGGTCAAAGAGGTGAATGTTTTAACTGGAGCATTCACTGTTTTTGTATGTCCGTTATTAGCTGCAGTGGTTGGTGTTTTTGCTGGCCGCATGGCGGCTTTTGAAGGCTTTGGCGCAGTGATGACATTGCAGGTTGCAGGAGGCATTGCCGGATTTTTACTATCGCTTATTTTAGTAAAACGCTTTGATCGCTTCGCTGCTGGAAGTGAGAAATCTAAACCGGATATTGTTCGCATTTTATGATGGATATATTATATTTATATATATTTCAATAAATTTATGAGGTGACGCTAATGTTTAAAAGTTTTATCGGAGGAATTCACCCGAATGACAGCAAGAAATTTGCCATGGACAAAGCGATTGAAAGCCCGCCGTTGCCATCTGTGGTGGTCATTCCTATGAGCCAGCATATAGGAGCTCCTTGTACACCTGTCGTGAAGGTCGGCGATCTCGTCAAAAAAGGGCAGGTCATTGGTGAAAGCGAGGCCTTTATGCATAGCCCGGTGCATGCTTCTGTTTCGGGCAAAGTTTTGAAAGTCACGGAAATGCCGCATGCCTCAAAGATAAAATGTATGGCTGTTGTCATCGAGAGCGATGGTCTCGATGAATGGGCAGAAGGCTTGCCTGCGCAGCATGATTGGAAAAACTTAGAAAACAAAGAAATCCTCGGAATGATAAAAAAAGCAGGAATTGTCGGTATGGGCGGGGCAACTTTTCCTGCACATATCAAATTAGCACCAACTAAGCCGGTCGATGTACTCATTGTAAATGCTGCGGAATGTGAGCCGTATTTGACCGCGGATTACCGTGTCATGCTCGAATGTGCGGACCGCATTGTCGATGGGGTCAAGATTTCAATGAAAGTGCTAGGTGTTTCGAAGGCTGTTATTGGTATCGAAGATAATAAGCCGCAGGCAATAAAAGCGATGCAGACAGCTTTTGCCGGTACGTCCGTTGAGATTGCTGGTTTGCCGACCAAGTATCCACAAGGTGCTGAAAAAATGCTGATCAAGGTATTGACAGGCAGGGCTGTTCCTACAGGGGGGCTGCCAATGGATGTTGGTGTCGTCGTAATGAATGTAGGGACAAGCCCTGCTATAAGCGATGCGGTAAGCAAGGAGATTCCTCTAATCGAGCGTGTGACGACGGTTTCTGGTGATGCTATTGCAAACCCGAAAAATTTGCTGCTTCGTGTTGGAATCAGCTTCAAAGAAGTCATCGATTATTGTGGTGGTTTCAGCAAAACGCCAGAAAAAATCCTTATGGGCGGGCCAATGATGGGAATGGCTCAATTTAGCCTCGAAGTTCCTGTAATCAAAGGGGTATCCGGTATTTTGGCTTTGAGCCATGAAGTGGTCAATGCCGGGGAAGAATCTCCCTGTATTCGCTGCGGACGCTGCGTGAAGGCCTGTCCTATGGGATTGGTGCCGAGCATGCTCAGCATCTTGAGCGAACGGGAACGTTTTGAAGAAGCTAAGGAAGAATATGGGTTATTCAATTGCGTGGAATGCGGCAGCTGCGTTTACACTTGCCCAGCTAAACGCAATATTGTTCAATACGTAAAACATGCCAAGGCAGCGAATCTTGCCAAAGCGGCGGCTGCTAAGAAATAAGGGAAGAAGGGATACAAAAAATGAGTTTAGAAACCAATGTGCAAAACAATCAAGCAAGTGCAGTTTCCGAGCAAGAAGTAAAATTCACCGTATCAGCATCCCCGCATATTCGCTGTGATGAGTCGATTGCTAAGATTATGTGGAACGTCAATATCGCTTTGGCACCGGCTGCTATTTTTTCTATCATTTATTTTGGTTTGCCCGCTTTAGTAAATATGGCTGTTGGGATAGTTTCAGCAGTTGTTTGCGAATATCTCGTGCAGAAATATCGTAAAATTACAGTTCGTGCCTTAGACGGCAGTGCTGTTTTGACCGGTCTTTTGTTGGCGATGTCTTTACCGCCGACGCTGCCGGCTTATATGGTGGCTTTGGGCTCTTTTGTTGCCATTGTGATTGCCAAACAATCCATGGGTGGACTAGGCTTCAATATCTTCAACCCGGCGCATATCGGCCGTGCGGCTTTGATGGTTTCTTGGCCAGTGGCGATGACTACGTGGACAAAGATGACGACAGCTGTAGATGCGGTTTCGAGCGCGACACCACTTAACATCTTAAAACAGCAGGGATATGATCAACTCGTCGCAACTTTTGGCGGGACGACAGAGCTTTATAAAGCAATGCTGTTTGGCACAAGAAACGGCAGTTTAGGAGAAACATCGACGATTTTGCTTTTGCTTGGCGGAATCTATCTTTTATATAAAGGCTACATTAATTGGCATGTACCGGTATTCATGATTGGAACCGTTGGCCTTTTGACTTGGATCTTTGGCCCGGCAGGTTTTTTTACGGGTGATCCGATTTTTCATATGATGGCAGGTGGCTTGATCATCGGGGCTTTTTTCATGGCAACGGATATGGTGACGATTCCAATCACCATAAAAGGTCAGATCATTTTTGCTGTTGGGGCGGGTGCCTTGACGGTGTTGATTCGTTTGCTCGGCGGTTATCCGGAAGGAGTTTGCTATTCAATTTTGTTGATGAACTCAGTCACTCCACTAATTGACCGTCTCGTAAAACCAAAGATTTTTGGTCGTCAGGAGGTAGCGAAATGACAGAGGTCAAAACAGAACAATCGATATGCAAGGTAGCGATAAACCTCATTATGGCATGTCTTATTTCCGGGTGTATCATCGGTTTGGTCTATTACATAACGGCACCGATCGCTGCGGAAAAAAGTGAGATAATGAAACAAGAATCCATGAAAAACTTGGTGAAGGATGCGGAAATCTTCAAGCCTGTTGCGGATAAGGAAAATTGGTTCGCTGCAGAAAAAGATGGCAAAGTCATTGCCTATGTAGTTCCAGGGCACAGTAAAGGTTATGGTGGCGCGATAACTATGCTGGTTGCGGTCACGACGGAAGGCAAAGTCCTCGATTATACCATTTTGACGAGCAATGAAACACCTGGGCTTGGCGATAATGCTGGTAAAGAACCTTTTAAAAGCCAGATCAATGGGAAAAAAGCAGATGCTTTGACTGTTGTAAAAGATCCGGCCAATAAAGACAATGTCCAGGCGATGACTGGGGCGACTATTTCGTCAAGAGCTGTAACCCTTGCGGTGAAGAACGCCGTACAGGATGTCGAGCAGTTTACAGGAGGCAAATGAGATGAAGGAATTGTGGAAGATTTTTTACAAAGGTTTATTTGATGAAAATCCGATATTCATACTGGCTCTTAGTCTTTGCCCGGCACTGGCGGTTACGACCAATGTCATCAATGCGTTGACGATGGGGCTGACGGTGTTGTTCGTCATATCGACCAATAATGTCGTCGTTTCTCTTACGCGACATTTAGTCAATCCGAAGGTAAGGGTTCCGGTCTATATCACATCGATAGCGACGATCGTAACGGTCGTGCAGTTGGTCTTACAGGCATATTTCCCTGTGCTTTATAAGGCACTTGGCATATATTTGGCCTTGGTGGTTGTTTTTGCCATCATCCTTGCCAGAGCGGAAGTATTTGCTTCAAAAAACAAATTGATCCCGTCTTTTTTTGATGGCTTCGGCATGGGGGTCGGCTTTACGATTGCCATGTTGGTCATTGCAGTCATTCGTGAACTTCTTGGCAATGGGACGATCATGGGATATTCGGTGTTCGGCGCGGCTTATAATCCGGCATTGATCATGGTATTGCCGCCAGGTGCCTTTATTCTCATCGGTTATATGATCGGCGCAATCCGTCTTTATAACCAACGTAAAGAAGAAAAGAGACTGAAGGGGAGTGAATCGTAATGGCGGAATATTTTACTTTATTCATTGGTTCAGTAGTCGTAAATAATTTCGTATTGACGAAATTCTTGGGATTATGTATTTTCTTTGGTGTTTCGAAAAACCTCAATGCCTCAGTTGGGATGGGGATGGCGGTAACCTCCGTTATCACGCTCAGTTCGATTTTGGCTTGGATCGTATATCATTTTGTCCTTTTCCCTTTTGGTCTGACGTTCTTGACTACGATTGTCTTCGTCGTCTTGATTGCTAGCTTTGTTCAGCTTTTAGAGCTCATCATCAAAAAACAGGCGCCGGCACTTTATAATATGTGGGGGATTTATCTCGTGCTGATCGCGACGAACTGTATTGTGTTGTCCGTTCCGCTTTTAAGCGTAGAATCCGATTATGACTTTGTCAAAAGCATCGTCTTTGCCGTTGGTTCAGGGCTTGGTTTTGCGCTGGCTTTGATTTTGATGGCGAGCCTAAGAGAAAAGCTCGCTTATGCAAATGTTCCTAAACCATTAGAAGGAACAGGTATCGCTTTTATCTTGGCAGGAATGCTTTCTTTGGCTTTCCTTGGTTTTTCTGGTATGCTCTAAGACCGATGTGTTTTGCTGACTAAGTATTAAGGAGATGCATAGAAATTATGAATACTGCTATAATGGTTCTTGTCGTGATGGGGGCTGTCGGAGTCGTTTTTGGGGTCATTTTGGCATTGGCTAATAAGAAGTTTGCGATGGAAGTCAATCCTTTGATCCATGAAGTCGATGAAGTTTTGCCTAAAGGTCAGTGTGGTGCTTGCGGCTTTGCCGGGTGTGCCAATTATGCGGAAGCTGTAGTGCTCGATGAATCGGTAGCGCCGAATCTGTGTGTGCCAGGAAAGGCAGCTGTTGCAGAATTGGTTGCGGAAATCACTGGTAAAAAAGCACAGCAAATGGAAACGCGTATTGCTCGTGTCCGTTGCAGCGGTTCAACAAGTAAAGCGGTTGCAAGCTACGAATACAAGGGAATCAGAGACTGCGCGGCAGCGAAGCTCATCCAGGGCGGGCCAAAAGCCTGTAAGCATGGTTGTATCGGCTTTGGCACTTGCGTGGGCAACTGTCCGTTCGGGGCAATGCATATGAGCAAGGACGGGTTGCCGGTCATCGATGCTGCACGTTGTACGGGCTGCGGCAAATGTGAATCGGTCTGTCCGCAGCATGTGATCGAGTTGCTTCCAGTCGATGCCAAAGTCAGTGTTGACTGCAATTCAAAAGACAAAGGCGCTGATGCAAGAAAACTCTGCACAGCTGCTTGTCTTGGTTGTGGGATATGCATGAGAAACTGCACCCATGGAGCAATTGAAATCAAGAATAATCTGGCTGTCGTCAATGTAAAGATATGCCAGTCAGAATGTGAAGAGGCGGCTTGCTTTGCCAAATGTCCGACGAAGGCGATAAAATCCTTTGTGACAAAAGCGCCGAGTGACGCTATACAAAAAGAGGCTGTCTAAATATATTTGGTTCAGGTAAAATAAATCCAAATCCTTCGGCGCTTTTTGGGCCGGGTTTTTGGATTTATTTTTTACTTTGCGATGCAGGTGAAAGGAAGTGAGATTTCGTGAAAAAAATGTACATATTGTTTGCGTTGGTGGTTCTGATGATTTGCAGTGCTTGTAGTAGACAAAGCGAGGTTTATTATGAGAAAAGCAGCATTGTCATGGATACGGTTGTGACGCTTAGTGCAAGTGGCGAAAATGCTGAAAAAGCGGTAAATGAAAGCTTTAATCGATTGCAGGAACTCGATGCGATGGCGAGCCCGACACTTGCCGATAGTGATGTCGTCAAAATAAATGCCGCAGCTGGCGAACATGCAGTGAAAGTCCATCCGGAAATTTATCGCATGCTGGAAGTGTCACAAGAGTATTCCAAGCTCACGGATGGGGCTTGGGACGCGACGATGGGACCTATCATAAACTTATGGGGTATCGGTACAGATCAACAGAGATTGCCGGCACCGGAGGAAGTGCAAGCGGCATTAAAGCTAGTCGGTTATAAAGACCTCAGTTTACAGGACGATCTGAACGTTAAACTCGAAAGAAAAGGCATGGCAATCGACCTTGGCGGGATAGCCAAGGGCTATGCAGCCGATGAAGTGGGGAAAATCTATCAAAAATACCAAATAAAAAATGGCTTGATCAATCTTGGGTCAAGTTCTATGTATGCCCTGGGTGAAAATAAGAAAGGCAAGGCGTGGAACGTTGGCATCAAACATCCGAGAAATGATGATGCGGCGGTATACTTGTCAATTGTCGGACTTAAGGACGAATCCCTTTCGACATCGGGTGATTATGAACGGTTTTTCATACAAGATGGAAAACGATACCATCATATTTTTGATTCAAAGACGGGGTATCCGGCTGATACCGGAGTCATGAACGACACGATCGTAATCGATGGCAGCGTCACAGAAGGTGGAATGCTGGCTGATTTATTGACTACGGCGGTCTTTGTCATGGGACCGGAAAAAGGCCGGGATTTTCTCGATGGACTCGGTTATGCCCAAGGCGAAATCACCACAACGGATCATTTGATTTATACAGCTGGTGGATTCAAGTCAAGAATGATGAAGCTCAATCCAGATTTTCAATTTACACCATAATAAAAAAGCAAAGCGTTTTTATAGCGCTTTGCTTTTTTGTAGGCTGTTTTTGTTGTTGGGGGCAGATGGTGAAGTGAAACGGGCTGTGAAAAAATCCAGGGAAGAGAGATGACGGACGATGTAATGGGCGGCAATGCCGATCAAGATGCCTGTAATGCTCCCGGTTAAGGATAAGACAGGCAGATACAGCATAAGTGCGGCGTTTTGCAAAATGCAGGCAGCGGCAATCAGCTGGCCGATATGGTGGAAAATCGCTCCGGCAGCACTGACACCGATGATGCTGACGTTGTTTCTGCCTATTTTTTTTAGGAAGACCATACAGGAAAAGCTCATCGCAGCCCCCGCAGCACTATAGATGAAAACAGCCGGGCCGCCGCCAAAGAAAGTAGACAATAAGACCCGCAAGAGCAAAATCAAAAAGACATCCTTGGTGCTTGGTAAAAGATAAAGTGCAATTACCGTAATGAGATTGGCTAAACCGAGCTTTGCTCCGGGGGTGAGGAAAGGAACAGGAAACATTCCTTCGAATAGATAAAGTGCTAAGGATTGTGCCACTAAAAGTCCGATAAAAACAAGACGAAACGTTTTATTCATAAAAGATACCTCAATGTGCCGGAATTATATCCGTGGTTTCAGATGGATCATCATTTTTTATTTCAATCATCAACTTATGCGGCAGGCAGACCAGTAACTGGCCAGGAGAGTTGATTGCACCATCGTTTACGCAGATTCGGTCGGGGCAGTCGGCGTCGATGATGCGAATGGAATGATCGTTTATTTCGATGATATTATAACCAGATTCAGTTTTTATATCCATGCTGTCTATACCTTTGTGCGTTGATAGGTTGATGGTTTGATAAATTTTGCCGTCTACTGTAATCTCAGCATAATTGTCATGCCCTTTTTCGGCATTTGACGAGATGAAAAATAATTCTGGCAGAAAAGACAAAATCAGCAGGCCGGCGATGATGATGAAATCCCATTTTTTAAACATAAAGGCTCCTTTGGTCATTTTGACAGAAAACTACTACTATCCTAACATACTTTATGGTAGTTTAACAGCGTGAAGCGAAACTAAAATCGAACAAGACAAAAATATAGAAAGAATAAATAGAATTTTAAAAATAATGAGTTTTAATAAAGGGATTTCCCATTCTATGGAGAAAAGAATTAGTATACTATTGCTCATGGAGGGATGAAGATGTTTTATGCGACTTGTCCAAATTGTGGTGCTCATTTAGAAGTTCATAAGCAGGAAATTGAACCTGGCCAGCAAGGCAGTGAAGAAGTATTATGTCCCAAATGCAAGGTAGTGGCGAAGAAGGTATTTCATCCTGGAATTTTCAGCGTACAGGTGAGAAGATAGGAGTTTAAACGAAAACAAAAGCGCGGCAAAATATTTGCCACGCTTTTGTTTTTTTTTATTCATATGAAAAGAATCTGGCTTTGTGCAATTGCAGTGACGGCTTTTTTGAGCATTTCTTCGTTTTGAACCAAAGCGAGGCGCACAAATCCTTCACCGGAAGGTCCAAAAGCACTGCCGGGAGTGACGATTACGCCAGCTTTTTCTACTAAATCCATAACGAAATCACTGGAATTTGTGTAGTTTTCGGGAATCGGAGCCCAGACAAACATCGTCGAGGAAGGTTTTGGAATCTTCCAGCCGATTGCGTTGAGCCCATCGCAAAGAACATCACGCCGGTGCTCATAAGCTTTTCGTGTCTTTTCGACGCAGCTTTGGTCACCTTTGATGGCAGCGATCGCAGCTTTTTGAATGGGGAGAAACATACCATAATCCATATTTGATTTTAAGGTCTTGAGTGCTTGGACAATCTTGGCATTGCCGAGACAAAAACCGATGCGGGCTCCGGCGAGTCCGTAGGTTTTTGATAAAGAGTTGAATTCTATCCCAATATCCATTGCTCCAGGCGTTGATAAAAAACTGCCGCATTCATGTCCGTCAAAAACTAGCTCACTGTAGGCATTATCGTGAAGAACGATGATGTCATATTTTTTGGCAAAAGCGACCAACTCTTCATAAAAAGAAGCTGGAGCCATCGCTGTAGTAGGGTTGTTTGGATAGGAGACGAGCATGAACTTGGCTTTTTGGGCAATGTCTTCGGGAATATCGTTTAGGCAGATTAAATAATCGTTTTCCTTTTTCTGCGGCATATAATAAAGTTCTGCTCCGGCAAGTTTTGGTCCGTCGGCAAAGACTGGATAACATGGATCGGGAACGAGTACGACATCACCTTCGTCAACGATGGTTAAAGAAATATGGGCGAGCCCTTCCTGTGAACCGAGCAAAGAGCAGATTTGAGTCTGGGGATCTAAATTTACATGGTAACGTTTTTTGTACCAAGCACTTACAGCTAAGAGCAGTTCTTGCTGGTCATGAAGAGCGTAGACGTAGTTCTCTTCGGCAAGCGATGTCGTAGAAAGGGTCTGACGAATATGTTCCGCCGGGGCGATATTAGGCGCACCTACGCTCAAATCGATGACAGGCTCGCCGTTTGCTTCCTTTATCTGTCTGATTTCTGCAAGCTTAGAAAAAACTCCTTCGCCAAATTGCTCCATTCTTTTTGCAAGGTTCATATGTATCTTCCTCCTGGAATTTATTTGATATTGTTAACAAAAATATTTCATAATATACAACTATATCACATTGCTGATTGGAAATGAAAATAAAATACAAACATTTGAGTTTTGTAAAAATCCTGGTAGAAAAATGAATCCATAGAAGTCAAAAAAATAAAAAATAAAATATTGACAAAGAAGCTAATTAAAGATATAATATATTTTGTGGTTGACGGGGCATGGCTCAGTTTGGTAGAGTACCTGGCTTGGGACCAGGGGGTCGCAGGTTCGAATCCTGC
>Ga0183099_1000121_pt1 | contig 76033 bp, 58 predicted proteins | sample Biomet1_FD_127788 | JGI IMG/M metagenome (GOLD analysis project Ga0183099, IMG submission 127788) | Microbial communities from bioreactor (seeded with anoxic lake sediment) at LBNL, California, USA - Biofuel metagenome 1 | ecosystem: Engineered > Bioreactor > Anaerobic > Unclassified ...
TTATGATAAAAAAGATGATGTATTACGAGATGCATTTAATCAGTATTTCTCTGGAGGGTTCAATGGACTTGTCTTAAATGAAATCAGGGAAAAACGTTCAATGGCATATACAGCAGGTGCTTATGTAGGAAGCACAGGATTGAAAGACAAGCCAACTTATTTTTCGGGAAGTATAGGGACCCAAAATGATAAAGCAATCGATGCACTTTCTGTTTTCATGGGTTTATTGAATGATATGCCTAAGAATCCTGACCGTATGGAAAATATCAAAAGCTACTTACGTCAGGAAGCATTAACAACTCATCCAGATTTCAGATACAAAGCAAGAGTATATGAGAGTTACAAAAAACTTGGATACGTAGAAGATCCAGCAAAAGATAACTTATCGAAAATAGACGCTCTTACCTTTGATGATATTTATAACTTCTATCTAAAGAATATCAAAGGCCATTCTATAGGTATTGCCGTTATGGGAAATCCGAAAAACATTAAAACAGATGATTTGAAAAAGTTTGGTAAAGTTATAAAACTAAGTGAGAACAAGCTTTTCAATGATAAAGATGCTCTCTTCTAAATTTTCTATTCATAAAACTTTAAAATGCATAAAAAAAATATTCCGAATCGCCTATAAATTGGTGATTCGGAATATTTTTTAAGTAAGCTCTCTAAACAAAAAAGAGTTCCTATTTCTTGATAAATTTAAAACTATCCATGCCATTCTTTGTTTGTATCAATGCAACATACAAACCTTTTGGTAATTTATTTACTGGGATGTATAAAATCTCATTATCACTTACATTTATTTGATTAATCATTCGCCCGTCCACATTTAAGATAGATACTTGTTTAGCCTCAAATTCGAAAGGAATACTCACAGATAAAGTAGATTCATCTTCACTAAGAAAAACTTTTATCTGAGTATCACAAGTCTTATAATTAATTGCTGTTGGATTATTTACAGACAATTCATTAATAGTTTTATTACTACCTCGAATTCTTTTCCAAATCACTCCGTCATCACTATAAAATGGTTGTAGTTTATCTGTAGCCAAAAGGTTTGTCGTTATTTTACATGGTAATACAGCACGAACTAGTTCTAAAAAAGAGAGAGAATTATTCATTCTACCTCCGCCTACGATTTCTTTTAATTCATTAGATTCATTGACCAATCCTATACCAATCATTCCAGAAAACGCCTTTAAACAATAGTTATATGCAACAAAAGACACATTAAAATCTTTATTAGCTTCAACATTACTTTCATTCATAAACAGACCATTTACATCATTGTAAGAAGTGAGATATAGATTAGTCACATAATCCGAATTTTGTTCTGCTTTCTTTATTCCAATAGCCATTTCCTGATCAATAGAAAATCCAGCTCCACTATTACCACCGGTTCCCTGCGAGTCTGGATCTAGTGAACTTAATAAATAATAGCCATTAGAAAGACCGCCCCAGCCCCAGTTCACATGATAATATCCGTTAGAGTTATATCCATCAAATATAAATTGATGTCCATCTCCACCTTCATTAGAACCGCCATACATTACAAGGCGGGAGTTATCTAATTCATTACGAATCATTTGATTCCATTCATCATCTTTATAATATTCTCTAGGCAATAAACGCATACACTTATCGTAGCCAAAATTTTCTATCAGCCCTTTTACCGCATTATAAGTGTATGCCCCGCTACTGTTTGACGAATAATCCATTTCAGAAGCTACGCCACAGTGATACATCAAGGTTGACACCATCCAAGCCTGATTGTCATTCCACAAGTTAGTTGCTCCATCCATATTATATTCATCAAGCATATCATCCCATATATAATCCAACTCAAAATCAGCATATAATGCTTTGTTTAGAGTTTTAGATACATAGCTATGATTTCCTGTTCCTTTTAGAGGCCAGCGATGATACTTCATAATTATACCCATTGCTGTTGCAACACATCCTGTTGGACATCTTTTCAAACCACTACTATTGTAAGGACATTTATTATTATAAGGTTTCATTTGATTCCAAAGCGCTGTTTGTAACAACACGCTACTATTTTCTGAAGTTAATGCCTTCCCACTTTGCAAAGCAGCCCACTGTTCTCCTACAGTCTGCGACTGAATTTTCCCATTTTCAGTAACCCAGGCTATTTGTTTTCTATATTCATTTAGCCAATAGCGAAAATTATCCGGTATACTATCCAAATCAAAGCTCCCTTTATCCGAATAACCTAAAACAGGAAAAGCACGATCATCTCCGGAAATAACAACAAATCCATTTAATGAAGTAATATTATAAACATAATAATACACATTACTCCCCGAGACTGATTTTGTTTGCACATCTTGGCAAATATATGCCAATGATAAAGACGGCAAAGATTTTGTAAAAACAGCACAATGTTGATTTACAAAGTTAGAAGCTACCTTGAAAGCCTCATCTTGTTTTACCTCTTTTGAATAGACAGTAAAGCAAAAAAGGAACAAATAAAAGATCAGAAGGTTTACAAATCGTTTCATCTCAAAAAAATTAGAGGGTATATTAAAGCAAGAGAGTCCTTCATTGTTAAATAAAACGAAGGACTCTCTGTCATAAAGATATTCTTTACTTAGATTTTAATTTGCAGGGATAGTAAGTTTTTCTGTAAATGTGCCAAAAGAACCTGCTGATACGTAATGCTTCAAAGCTACAGTGATAACATTATTAGCATAAGTACCAGTACCACTTACATATACTTGTCCATAGCTAGAATGACTCCATGCTTTTTGAGCTGCAACCGTAACTTTTCCAGTCTTATCAACATCAAAGCGTATATCAAAGTTCTTTTCATAACAGTCCTTAGCAATATAAAATGTTGTTTGATCAGCTTTAACCACATCCACATTCCAAGTGCCCTCCATCGCTTCTGATACAAAAAGTCCTTTTTGAGTCATCGGACTCCAAGTGAGAGTACGTCCTATTGATACAGTAATTGAATCAATCCCAAAAGTAGATACTTTGCTTGCATCAGCAAGTTTCAAACCCACTTTATAAGTTGGTCCATATTCCATTAAATCAAGATTTGCTTTAATTTTCGCATAAGCCATATTTTCTCCATCAGCAAAACTTACTGACATTGATTCTATAGATAATACCGAAGACTTTACTGGTTTTAAATCAACAGTTTCAGTTCCTTTTGTATTTTCTCTGTAAATTGGTATAAGCACCTCATTTTCGCTTCCATTTAACGAATAATTTAATGCGTTCTGTCTAAAAGAGGTATAGTTACCAGTTTCAGATTCATAAGTTAAGCCTTCATTATCTTGATTACAAGATGTAAGCAAAAGCGGTAATGAAAGATACACCACTCCTAATATATATAAATATTTTTTCATCTTTTTATCACTATTTAATTCTTAAATTGGGTTTTGATCTTTAGTTGCATCCAAATTGACATTACCATCAAATTCGGTTTGAGGTATAGTCAAAATAAATGCTTTCCAATCTGGTTTAGTAGTATCAGTACCAACGAGCTTAACCGTATGATTTGTACCCGTGTAGTTTCTATTAAAACCAGTTTTCAAACGTAATATATCAAAGATACGACCACATTCTCCCCATAATTCAATACGACGTTGAAGTATTATTTCATCAAGTAATGTAGTAATTACAGGAGCTGTACCTGTGCCATTTTCATCAAGAGTTAATGTAGTTGCATCGCTTACAGCTGCCAATCGTGTTGCATATTTCGTATCACGAATTTCACCAAAGCTTTTCATTAAATCTCTGGCTATACTAAGATGCCCGTTTCTGGCTTCGGCCTCAGCTTCAATTAGCAACATTTCTTCTGCACGCATATAGATGTAATCACCTGTATAAGTTTTAAGATCAGAGAACAAAAACTTTTTCTGACAATAGCTAAAATTAGGCCCTGTTGCTTCATTAGTTGTCAGTTTACCATTCCACCAACTGTCATGACGGAAGTCTGTAACTGGTAATTGTTTATACAACCAGGCACTAATACATTTACGAGATTTCGCTCCATACATACTACCTGTTGTGGGATCCATGTGTGAAAAGAATGAAGCATAAGATGTAGATTGATCAGCAATTATCTTAGCACCCCATAGTACAGAAGGAATTGCGGTACTATTCATTCCTTTACTCAAGTCACTTGCAGATGCTAAAGTAAGATTTGGTTTTGTCAGTGCAAGTTTAGCTGCTTCGGCAGCATCGGCCCATTTATTTTGAACCAAAGCAACTTTAGCTTTTATGCCGTATGATACATACAAATCAATATTAGAGATAGCTTTCTGTGAAACGCCTCCTTTTTCTGCCTCTTTAAACAATTCAATTGCTTTATTTATATCTAAATTAATCTGGGTATAAACATCTTCAACGGTACCTCTGGTTTTTCCTTCAGTACTGGCTTCTGTAGGTTCTGTATATAAAGGAACTCCCAGGGATTGTTCATGTCCTACATAAGTCTGCTGAAATAATTGGATCAAATTGAAATAACAAAATGCACGCATTGCATAAGCTTGTGCAAACAAATTTGCTTTTTGTTCCGCAAGACCAGTTAATGTAGATTCTTTAGCAAGAATGTAATTTACATTACTTATTAATGTATAGTAATAATTCCAAGTTGCATATGATCTCCAATTCTTACTAGTATAGCGGGTACGTGCACTATGATTATAATCATAATAAAACCAACCGCTACCCATTTCATTTTGGACCATATCATCACCCATCAAGTCAGCAAATAATGCAGTTGACATATTTCCAAAATTTTGATGCGTGTTGCCATCACTCCATCCAGATGTATAAGTTGCCCGATAAATCCCGTTCATTGCTACTTCACCACCCTGAACACTACTAAAAATCACATTCCCAGAAACAGCATCCGTAGGAGATGTTTCCAAATCATCACTAATGCATGACGCGAAGCCAGTAAGGAGTCCGAGAAACGCAAATGTATTTATTATTATTCTTTTTTTCATAATAATCAAAATTTAAAATTTAACATCAATGCCAATAGATATTGCTTTAGATGGTGTATACACATAATTAGTTGTACCAGACAATGAATATTGAGGATCCATACCATCAAGATGAGAGAAAACTGCAAGATTATCAGCTGTACCAAATATACGTACACTCTCAAAGCCAACCTTTCTCAACAAAGATTTTGGTAAAGTATATCCAATAGTGATATTCTTTATTGAAAAATACGAAGCGTCAAGCATATCTTTATTCGTAACATTAATATTATTATCCCAAGCTAATTTAGGAACATCAGTAATATCACCAGGGTTTTGCCATCTACGTAACAAGTTCTTATGAAAAGTTGTTCCTTTATATAGAATACCTTTTCCCATAAGGACATTGTAATTTGAATCATAGATTTTACCTCCGATTGAATAAGTGGTAAGAAGAGAGAGATCAAAACCTTTATATTTAAATTCATTATTAAAGCTACCATAAAGATCTGGTATACGATTACCCGCAATCTCACGGTTACTTAGCGCCAATGAATAGTTTGAAGACTTATATTCTTTAGTAACATTGCCATCAGCATCTTTTTCCTTAATTAAATACAACTGATTACCAGTAAGAGGGTCAACACCAGCAGAAGTAGGTAGATAGAAAGAATTTATGGCCTCGCCTTCTTTCAATATAATATTTCCACTAATTATTTCTGATTTATCAGCAAGTTTAATGATCTTATTTTTCACATGGCTGCCCATTGCTGTAAAACTCCATTTAAGCGGAGTACTTTTTAAGATATCAACTTTTACAGAAAGTTCAACACCCGAATTTCTCACTTTACCAATATTATTCCAGTAACTATCAAATCCTGTTGAAGTAGCTTTAGGCATCTTCATTAATAAATCTTTGGTATTCTTATTAAAATATTCAACAGTTAAGTATAAACGATCAAAAAGTGTAGCTTCGACTCCAATATTTAAATTGGCATTCTTTTCCCATTTCAAGTTTCTGTTTTCTAAAGAAGAAATCAACGCGCCACTAGCACTAGCATTAGCATAGCTAAGGCTATACAAACTCTGATATGGATAATAACTTGACAGAGCATCATTACCTTGAACACCATAACTAGCTTTCAAAGTTAAATTATTAACCCAGTTTACATCAGAAAGAAAACTCTCACGACTGATTCTCCATGATCCACCAACAGACCAGAAAGTACCCCAACGTTGATCTTTATAAAAGCGAGAAGAACCGTCAGTACGGAAACTTCCACTTAAATAATATTTTTCTTTATAATTATAATTCAAACGACTCAAATAAGAATCTATTGAATAATTATCTTCATAAGAAGTACCATCTGTCAATGTACTTGCAGCTGCCAGTTCATAAAGACCACCAAATGGGAAACCTGTTTTTTCAGCTGACAAAAAATTTGTTTTAAGTGCATAATATTCATGACCAATTAATATATCGAAGGAATGATCATTAAATGTGCGGTTATAAGTAAGTAATTGATTGAAAGTATAGCTTAACATTCTGGAAGATTCTTTTGTTAATCGACCACTAACTCCCACAGCATTACCATTATATGGATTTGCATACTCTGCCACTCTAGCTGAATAGTAATCAAGACCAAAATTAGTTGTGAAATTAAATCCTTTCAAGAAACCATATTTATCATCATCTGCATGTAATGTTATATAAGTTCTCGCACTCATATTATCAACCAAGGTTTCTGCCTTATCATCATACAATGTTGCAATTGGGTTCCAATTACTCTGATTAACACGATTTGATCCATAATCAAATTGCTTATTTCCATCTGAATTCAAAGCTAAACCACCATCAGCACTATGCATATATACAGGATAAATTGGAGCCATGAACTGGGCAGAATACCAAACATTACTATTTTGTGTTGTGCCCGCACCAGCTGCATAATTTGATTTATACTGAGCAAATGCAGAGCTTAGCCCAGATTTTAACCAATCTTTTGCTTCCGAGTCTACATTTAATCTTCCTGAATAACGTTCAAAGCTTGTTGTTTTCAACAGTCCTCCTTCATTCAAATAGCCTATTGAAGCCAGATATTTTGTTTTCTTGCTACCGCCTGTAAATGACAATTGGTATTCTTGTCTTAAAGGACTATCAGCTTGTAATTCATCCATCCAGTTTTCATGATATTTCAATTTTGCACTAGAGCTTAATTTACCTGTACTAGGATCTATTAATTGTGCGATAGGTAAATCATAAGGATTATATTCCTCATTAACACCAAGAACACCTTCACCACCTGCCATTTTAGCTAAAGCTTGCGTTCCTGCAACAGAAGGAGCAACGCCATTGGTATTAATCAGCTCATTTTTATATGCTTCAAATGCCAACTCTAAATATTCCTTCTCGTTTACTGTATCATATCTTTTCAGCGAACGAGAAGTAACGCCCCAATTGGCTTTCAAATTCACATCGATTTTATCTCCTTCATTTGTACCTCTTTTTGTGGTAATCATCACTACACCATTAGCACCACGAGCACCATAGAGAGCTCCAGCAGAAGCATCTTTCAAAACAGTCATAGACTCAATATCATTAGGATTTATTGAGCTGATATTACCATCAAAAGGAATACCATCGACAACATAAAGAGGATTATTCGAAGCATTAATAGATCCGAAACCACGAATCACGACAGAAGCTCCAGATCCAGGTTGCCCAGAACCAGCTGTACTTTGTACACCAGCAACAGCTCCGTCTAAGGCTTTAGAGACATTTGCCACCACGCGCTTTGCAATTTGATCACTCTTAACAACTACTGCCGAGCCTGTAAAAGAAGATTTTTTAGCAGTACCATATGCAACAACAACAACCTCATCAGTTACTTGAGCATTTGATTTTAGCACGATTTTTAGATACGGTTTAATTGCTACTTCCTGAGTAAGCATTCCTATATAAGAAATGACTAAGGTTTTAGCAGAGCTGGAAACATTAGATATAGAAAATTTTCCTTCTATATCAGAAACAGCACCAACAGATGCACCTTTAACTGCTACAGATGCTCCAATAATTGGTTGCCCATCTTCCTCAGAAACAACTATACCCGTTACTCTTTGATTCTGGGCAGTTACAAGACCTATACTTATAAAAATATAAGCCAACAACAACATTAATTTTTTCTTCATAAAATTCTTCTTAATGTTTGATTCAATATTAATATATTTTCACTTTAAAAGTTTACAAATATATTAATAATATATAAACAAACAAGCTATAATTATAAAAAAAGTTTAAATATTTACATATTAACACCATTAGTATTAATTAAAAGCCTGTTAAAACATACAACACCCTCTAATATTTGTAAAATAGAACCAACTGGCTTACTTTTTGAAAGTTATAAAAATTGAATAATAATTATTAAATGGATATTATAAAATTAATATGCAATTAAATATGGCTTTTTATTAAAAAAAAGAAGTATAATCAATTCAAAAAAAGATTGCACAAAACCAAATTATGCATAAAAAAAATCCTTCTTTAAAAAAGAAGGATAACAACAAGAATAAATAATAAATTTGTGATTAAATAAATAGAGGTATCTCAGACAGTGAATTTATCAAATAAGTGGGTTGAAAAGGATATTCATCCTTATGAATATTATTATAAAACATCTGATGCATACCAATACCTTTAGCACCAACAATATCAGCATCCCAGCTATCTCCTATCATCAGTGATTCCTCGAGCTGAGATTGCGTAGAAGACAAAGCAAAATTAAAAATCTCCGGATACGGTTTGTGAACATGAATATCTTCTGAAAGAATAACTTTTTCAAAATAATGAAAAATACCTGATGAACGCATCTTCTGAAACTGAAGTTCACGAAATCCATTTGAAAGAATAAAGAGACGATACTTGGACGACAGATATTCAAGGGCTTCTTTTGCATAAGGAACTAGCCCGCTCTTAGTAGGTATTACAGAAAAGAAATCGTCAGAATACTTTTTTGCAAGCTTTTCATCTGGTACGCCAACAGCTTCAAGGGGAAATAGAAAACGTTGACGGTTTAATTCCTCTTTACTTATTCTGCCATCACCATATTCAATCCAGAGTTCACTGTTCCTTTTTTGGTATAGCTCATAAAAATGATCGAAAGAATCAAAATAACGTTCAAATCCATACTTATTATACATCTCTTGAAAAGTATCATTGGCATTGGCCTTAAAATTCCAAAGTGTATCGTCTAAATCAATAAATATACTTTTATACATAAATAATGGGTGATTCAAAAAAGGGGATTGTGCAATAACACAGTCCCCTTAATATTCTGTTTAAACTGAAGATGCTACTTTACCTGAATTACCAGATACTTTGATACACTCCAGAATTCTTTTGGATTAGTAATCTGCAAGGTCAACTGTCCTTTTTCATCTTTTACCAATGAATAAGAATTTGCAGGGTGATTTGTCAGAAGATCTGCACGTTTTGAATAAAGCTTAATTTCTTTAGTAGTACGGATGTCAATTTCAGTAAAGTAGTCTTTATTAAAATCAGCAGTTTTAAGTACTTCACCGCTCTTAAGAATTTTCTGAGCCTTTAATTCTGATTTAGTACCAAATACAAACCAAGCTGTATTGATAGCTTTATCTTGTTCAGAAAGAGTTTTTGTCTTAGCTGTAGTTTCTTCTGTAAGAGTCTGAACATTAGCGCTCAATCCGGTAACGGCTTCATCCAGTTCCTGAATGCGAATGTTTTTAGCAGCAAGTTCTGTTTGCAGTTCTTCAATTTGTTTTGTTTTCTGTTCCAATTCTGCAGTTAATCCCTCAACAGCTTTCTTCAACTGAACAGAACTGTATTTACTGTTCTTTAGTTGAGACTGAAGTTTTGCAATCTGAGCTTTGCTAGTTTCCATTGTCTTTGATATAAACTGAATATCGGAAGCAATTTGTTCTTTTGCAGAAGCAGGATTTTCGGAGAGTTTCCCCTTTTGTAAATCTACGCGGTTTTCAGCTGCATTAATTTGACGAAAGCCTTCCTGAATTTCATTAAAAGTTCCCATCATCTCATCAAGCTCGTTATTACGCTGAGTCAATTGCATTAAAAGAGAATCATTTTCAGCCTTAAGCTGGTCATTTTCTCCGCTTTTTTTGCCATCACAAGAAGCCAACATGGCTACGCATAAAGATAAAAATAATAGTTTTTTCATACGTCTTTTGTTTTTTAGTGAAGCTATTTTATTTAAATTTCTAATCGTCAAGACCTGCAAGCACAATGACTATTTCGCCACGAGGGTCAACGTTTGTAAAGTGTTCTACTAATTCAGCCAATGTTCCACGCACTGTTTCTTCATACAATTTAGATATTTCTCTCGAAACAGAAGCCTTTCTCTCTGTCCCAAAATATTCTCCAAATTGTGTTAATGTCTTGAGAAGGCGATGAGGTGATTCATAAAAAATCATTGTACGAGTTTCACTCTGCAAAGACTTTAATCTGGTCATTCGCCCTTTCTTCTGAGGAAGAAATCCTTCAAAGCAAAAACGCTCATTCGGAAGTCCTGAAGAAACAACTGCTGGAACAAAAGCTGTTGCTCCGGGAAGACATTGAACTTCTATATCATTTTTTATACATTCCCTGACTACTAAAAAGCCAGGATCGGATATACCTGGAGTTCCTGCATCCGAAATCAACGCAACAGTTTCTCCACCCTTTATTCTATTAACAACGCTTTCCACCATTTTATGTTCATTAAACTTATGGTGAGACTGCATGGCGTTCTTTATTTCAAAGTGTTTTAGTAATATACCTGAGGTACGTGTATCCTCGGCTAAAATCAGATCTGCTTCTTTCAATACTTTAATAGCCCTGAAAGTCATATCTTCTAAATTACCGACAGGTGTTGGTACAACATACAATTTTGCCATGTTCAAATATATATGATTACATTTTTCACTCCTTATTAATAACAGGAGAGGTCAATCTTAATTTTATCATTTGCATATCAGCACAAATGTTCGATTGTCTCGCAAATGTAGAAAAAATAATATGCAAAACACAAAAAATGTATTATTTTTGTAGACAATTAGTAAACTAACACTAAAATTTTAATAAGTCAAGGCAAAATGGTAATATTTTCCGAAGATCAAATCTTAGAAACACGAAAGAGAGGCCGGATTGAGGTTATTTGCGGCTCAATGTTCTCTGGCAAAACAGAAGAATTAATCCGCAGATTAAAAAGAGCCAAATTTGCCAGACAAAGAGTTGAGATTTACAAGCCAGCAATCGACATTCGGTATTCTGAAGAAGATGTAGTTTCTCACGACAGTAATTCAATTTCTTCCACTCCTATCGAATCATCTGCCAGTATTTTACTTTTCTCTTCAGACATTGACGTGGTAGCTATCGACGAGGCACAGTTCTTTGATAATGGACTTGTTGATGTTTGCAGCAAATTAGCCGACAGCGGTGTAAGAGTTATCATCGCAGGATTAGATATGGATTATAAAGGAGTACCATTTGGTCCGATGCCCGATTTGTGCGCTATTGCCGATGAAGTTACAAAAGTGCATGCCATCTGTGTAAAATGCGGTCAGCTTGCATACATATCACACCGTATCGTTAAAAACGACAAACGTGTTTTATTAGGAGAAAAAGATGAATATGAACCTCTTTGCAGGGAATGTTACAATAAAGCCCTGAAAGAAAGTACTGATTAGACCTTACATTAATAACTTAATATATGCTTGAAAAGAGAATCACATTCGATAGTTTTATCCGTTTTATCTTTGGAGTAGCCATAGTTATTGGAATATTCTTTTTACTAGATAAACTAAGTGCTGTATTGCTTCCTTTTTTTATAGCCTGGCTCATAGCGTACTTCATGTATCCGTTAGTGAGATTCTTTCAATACAAATTAAAACTGAAATACAGGGTTTTATCCATTATTTGTGCCTTATTGACTGTAGCTTCCGTTATAGCAGGCGTCTTTACTTTGCTTGTACCACCTATGATCGAGGAATTCGGCAAGGCTAACAACCTGATTATGACTTATATTTCCAATGAATCAAACATTAATGTCTTTCCTCAGAGAATTGCTGATTTTATCAATGAGAATCTTGATGTTAAAGAACTTAATAAAATATTCAGCTCAGAGAACATTACCAACCTTACAAAGAATGCACTTCCCAAACTATGGAACTTATTATCTGAATCATTAGATATTCTGTTCAGTGTTATCGCTTCTTTTATCATTCTTCTATATACGGTCTTTATACTTCTGGATTATGAAGCCATTGCGGAAGGCTGGATAGAATATATACCAGGCAAATACAGAAGATTTGCATCCAGCGTAATTACCGATCTGAAAAATGGGATGAACCGTTACTTCAGAGGACAAGCATTGGTTGCTATGTGTGTTATGATACTTTCCGGAATAGGATTTCTTATTATTGGTTATCCATTAGCACTGGGACTTGCTCTTTTAATTGGTGTATTATCTATGGTACCATATATGAAGGTTATCGCATTGTTTCCGGCGCTTATACTAGGATTACTGAAAGTAGCCGATACGGGAGAAAGTATCTGGGTTGTTTTAGGATCGGCATTATTAGTTTTTGCAATTGTGCAGGCTGTAGAAGATTCTTTTATTGTCCCTAAAGTTATGGGAAGAGTTACAGGACTTAACCCTGCTGTTATTTTACTCTCTCTTTCCATTTGGGGATCATTGCTGGGAATACTAGGTATGATCATTGCATTGCCAACCACGTCTCTTATACTATCATATTATAAAAGATTCGTAATACACCGTGAAAAAATTATCAACCTTGAAAGCTCTGATAATCAGGATAAAAAGGAAAACATCAAAAAATAACTAGAAAATTAATACACGAAAAGTTTGGAGCGTAAAGAAAAAGCAGTATCTTTGCACCCGCTAAAGAGAACTAAACGAAATGATTCGCTAGCTCAGCTGGTAGAGCACAACACTTTTAATGTTGGGGTCTTGGGTTCGAGCCCCAAGCGGATCACAAGAAAGAACGAAAGTTCATCTCGATGTAGGAAACTCCTTGAATCATTGATTCAGGGAGTTTTTATTTTATACCTATTCCTCCTATCTTGCTAATACAGCTATCTATCTTTTTAGAACAAATGTTATCAATGAAATTTTAACTGTTTACACAAAATAAAAACCTTCCCAAGAAAATTAAAAATCCACAAATTGATCTAGCAATCTAGCACTACCCAAATAACAAACTGACTATAAACATATTACCACCGCTAGATCAAACCAAATTGATCTAGCAGTAATCTAGCGATCTAGTGCTTTGGCGGTTAAATCATATACAATCCAAACAACCTATCACAGAAAAAACATTTGATAAACAGCACTTTAGACAACTAATATTAGGATTAACAATAAACACAGTCAACCAGAATCAGGACGAGACAAACTGCTGGACTGCTAGATTACCGCTAGACTTCTCCAAGTATATCTAGCGTTCCTATCGCACTTATAAACAGTGGATTATACACCAAATGCTAGACTGCTAGACTATTTTCGCAAAATTGAAATTTATGTAGTGGTTTTGCAGGTTATCAAATGCCACTTCGGTTTTCCGGAAAGATGCGGCGGGAGGTTACTTAAACTCCCGAATGGCTTTTTATATCTCAGGCGAGATGTTGATGTAATGTTGTACAAAACAATTATATCTTCTGTACAAAACAATTAATTCTTTTGTACAGAAGAATACAATCTTTTGTACAACATTACACTAACATCCGGAATAGTTTTTAAAAAGACTCGCCGGAGTTTAGTAAAACTCCGGCGAGTTATATCTTGTAAAAAAGGTACTCGATTTAATGGCTCTTTATAAACTGAACAAGTTTCACTGGCATTTTACCGATGATAAGGGATGGCGCATTGAAATAAAGAAAGATCCTTTGCTTACCGAGAAAGGTGCATGAAGACATTTCAATAATCAAGACCGCGATTACCAGAGATTCGAACAAAAATATGAGAATCCGGACTTCCACTTACCGGAAGCAAAAATGCAGATTCAGGGAACTGATCCTCTATTTTGATCACAATGGCGGTACACTTAAAATGAGTACTTACAACGATAAGGACGATAAAGTTGAATGGCCTGCTGAATGACTAAAACATTAAGATTGATAATTAGTAATAGCGATTTCTGAAGTGTTATTTTGCTTTCAATGTACAAGCCTACACCTACATTAGGGCTCCCATATTACACCAAGAAACGTCTTTTAATTATATCAATTTGGCAGATTGAAAGGAATATTGTAGTTTTGAACCCGAAATGCCAAGCAGAAAAAATTATTTTTTTAGTAGTATAGAAAGCAACTCATAGTCAAAGGTCTAAACCCTTAGAGCAAGAATTCCAAACGGATTGCTCGATGGAAGAGCCAACAGAGGCTGTCTCTTTTTTTAATCCGCATTTTAATTTTAATATATAAATTCAATCAAAAACAGATGAACGAAATTCCAAATTGTCCGAACTGCCAGGGTGAAAACACCTACTTTGACGGTTCCCTTTACGTATGTCCCGACTGTTCCCACGAGTTCAACGCAGAAAGCGCTTCAGCGGAAACAACTCCCGATGTACCCCGCGACAGCAATGGGGCCGAACTGATGGATGGCGATTCTGTAACTGTAATCAAGGATCTTAAAGTAAAAGGATCATCAATGGTCATTAAAAGAGGAACGAAAGTTAAAAGCATTCGCCTGACAGAAATCCCTGAAGAAGTTGACTGTAAAATAGATGGAAGCAGTATTGTACTAAAGACTTGCTTCTTGAAAAAATAAGCGACAACTTACAAAAGTATCAAACGACTATCAAGACGCAAGTATCTGATAGTCGTTTTTCTTTAATCGATTAAAGAGATAATAAAAGAACATGATAGCAGATCTATTATTACCTTTGCACACTTAGGTATTTAACTAAAGATTTATGGCTAACCCGATTTTTGAGAATAAAGAGTTCAGAGGCATTAACTGCCTGAATGAACAGCTGGCAATAGGAGAATATTCAGATTGCACTTTTATTAATTGCATTTTCGCCAATGCTGACTTATCAAATATTTCTTTTATTGATTGCCAGTTCAGTAATTGCGACCTTAGTATGGCAACTATCAGAAACACGGTATTTAGGGATGTAAAATTTGTAAATAGTAAGCTGGTTGGATTAAACTTTGAGGAGTGCAACAACTTCCTTATCTCCTTTTCTTTTGAAGAATGCACCCTTCATTTAGCCTCTTTTTATAAACTAAAGCTGAAAGCTACGAATTTTATAAATTGTGATTTGCAAGAGGTAGATTTTACTGAGGCCGAGCTGAGCAATTCTATTTTCAAGAACTGCAATCTCAGCAGAACTATCTTTGCCAGAACTAATCTTGAAAAAGCTGACTTCCGTGCATCTTATAATTATTCCATTGACCCCGAAATGAACCGGATACGAAAAGCAAGGTTCTCCAGAATGGAAGTTATCGGATTATTAGATAAGTATAATCTTGATATAGAGTAAAACAAAAAATTACTAAGAGCCTGTTTAATTTAGATTACGGGAAATACACATATTTTATACTTTCTTGCTTGTAAAATGCATTTTTTATATAAATTTACAGACTCAAAGTATACCGTTATGAAATCATTCTATAAATGCACTCTATTTTATATTTGTATCCTCCTCTGCTTGCCTGTAATATCTCATGCACAGCCGGTTTGTCAGATACAACACTACTCAACATATAACGGATTGCCACAACGAACTGTGGTTAATATAGTACAAGATGTAAAAGGCTTTATCTGGCTTTCTACATGGAACGGTTTAAGCAAGTTTGACGGTTATTCATTCAAAAACTACAAAGCTTATCCGGGTGACGGATGTACGCTGACTAGTAACAGATTGTATTCCATCACTGCCAATCAGCATGCCGATATATGGTGCCAGACTTATGATAGCCGAATTTATTTATTCGATTGCAGAAAAGAAAGATTTATTGATATTCTGCAACCTATAGAAGCAAAAAGCAAGAGAACTTATACCATTAATCAAATATATGCATTGCCTAAAGGTGTAACTTGGATCGTGTGCGATAACGGAGCTTTTCGGGTAAATGAAGATCAATACAGAAAAGGCAAGAATGAAAGTATTTCATTTTACAGTTCTAAAACCGGAAACCTCCCGGGAAAAGAAATATCCAGGGTTATTCAGGATAAAGATGGCGACGAATGGGTTTTTACTGAAAAAGGTATTCAGATTATCGGTAAAAAAAGAATGCCTGGCAACATACAATTCAAGAATGTATGCGAAAACGGTAAGAATATGTATCTGGTATCTGCAAATGATCGCCTTGCCTTTTACAATCAAACTACGGAACAGCTACAGTTTCTGAAAATACCATGCAAATATTCTCATCTGAACAGCATACAAAATCTGGGGAAAGACATTATCGGACTAGGTACAGAAAACGGAATTATTATATTCGATGCCAAGAGAAAAAATTTCAGATATATAGATATTCGTATGACTGCTCAGTCTTCCATCAATGTACAAAGTATATTCAAGGACAGTCATAATGAGTTGTGGATATTCTCAGAATCGGCAGGAGTAACTCGTTATAATCTTCAAAACGGTGAAAAACAGTATTATCAAACTCCAATAGAAGATATGCCTACAGCAGAGAGGCAAAGCAGAGAGGGAGTTTTTGAAGACGCTCAAGGAACATTGTGGGTAATTCCTCAATTGGGGTGTCTTAGTTATTACGACCGCAGAACTCAGCAGCTAAAGCCATACTATACAGACTATAATGATCCGAAGTCTAAGTTTACACCTGTTGTATTAAGATACTTATTTGATAATCAGAAGAATTTTTGGTATACAAGTAATTATGAATTGGGTAAGATTTCTTTCTTTCCCAATGCCTGTCAGGAGCGTCCCTTTGATTATGGTTATGATACGCGTGCTTTTTTGAAAGACAGCAACAAAAACTTTTGGATGGCAAATAAAAAAGGATTTATCCGAATATACAACGAGGATGGAACCTTAAAAGGTTACCTAACTTCATCAGGAACCATCAGCATCCAGAAAGTTCCATTTTCAAAGAATATCTATTGCTTCCTCGAAGATAAACAAGGGTTTATTTGGATGGGTAGCAAATGGGACGGTCTTTTCAGACTCAAGAAAGAAGGAAATAACCGTTTTAAGATACAAAGATTTGCTCATGATGAAAGTAATCCATATAGTTTAAGCAATAACAGCATTTACTCAATACTTCAAGACAGCCGAAATCGCATTTGGATAGGTACTTATGGTGGCGGACTGAATTTATTGAAAGAAACTCCTCAAGGAGAAGTACGCTTCATGCACAGTGGTAACTCTTTAAAAGGATATCCTCACAACAAATACTCTAAAATACGAATCATTAAGGAAGTAAATAAAGCTATATTGATTGGTACTACAGAGGGACTTCTCACATTTTCTCCTGATTTCAGGAATCCGGGAGCTATCAGATTTTACCAAAATGTACGTACACCAGAGGTTGCATCCAGCCTATGCAGCAATGACGTAACGTATATCTATACTGACAGCAGGAAACAGACTTATGTTCTTACCTTCACAGGAGGCATAAACCAAATAGTATCGAACAATTTACTAACCAATCATATAACGTTTAAATCTTATACAAAGAAAAATGGATTGTTTTCCGATTTGCTTTTATCCATGATTGAAGATTCGCAAAAGAATTTATGGGTAATATCTGAAAATGCACTTTCCAAATTCAATCCGAGAACAGGTACTTTTGACAATTACGATAAGAGATATCTTCAAAAAGAAATTTATTTCAGTGATGCTGCACCGGTTATCTGGCACAAACATTTAATTTTGGGTACCGAAGGTGGTATTCTAGAGATGAATCCAGCCTCGTTAAGTAAAAGCAAGTATATTCCGCATATCGTATTTACTGGTCTGAAGATACAAGGAATTCAGCAGTCACTAGATATTGAAGATCTGAAGGAACTAAGACTTCAGCCTTCTCAGCGCAATGTAACCTTCCAGTTTGCAGCGTTAGATTATATTGAGCCTACAGCCATAAAGTATGCTTATCGGCTCAAAGGACTGGAAGAGCAATGGAATGAAGTAGATAATAACCGCACTGCTAACTATATAAATCTTCCTCCGGGAGAATATGAATTGCAAATACGTTCTACAAACAGTGACGGTGTATGGATAGACAATGTACGCACTCTTTCAATCAATGTGCTTCCCACTTTCTGGGAAACTTACTGGGCATGGATTCTGTATGTTCTTTTATTCATTCTGTTTACGGCTGCTATTGTATATACTATTTTTTATATTTACAGACTGCATAATCAAATTAACCTTGAACATCAATTATCAAATATCAAACTAAGATTCTTCACAGATATCTCCCACGAGTTACGTACACCGTTAACTCTTATCAGTAGTCCCATAAGTGAAATACTTGAGCATGAGTCTCTTTCTCCAAATGCGCGCAAACATCTCACGCTGGTACATAAGAATACAGAACGAATGCTACGTTTAATGAACCAGATACTAGATTTCCGTAAAATAGAGAACAAGAAAATGAAAGTATTGCTGGAAAAGACTGATATCATAACTCTATTGCAACGGGTAATGGATAACTTTCTTCTGATAGCAGAAGAAAAACATATTGATTTCCGCTTACAGTCGCATCCGGATATTATCTCCGGTTGGATAGATCAGGACAAATTTGAAAAGGTTTTTTTCAATTTAATATCCAATGCTTTCAAGTACACACCCGACAATAAATCCATCACAGTATCGGCCAGCATGGAAAATGAGAATCTTATAATTTCCGTAAAAGATGAAGGCATTGGAATCGATCTCAAAAAACAACAAAGTTTGTTCCAACGATTCGAAACGCTTGTTCGTTATAACATTCTACAACCTTCATCGGGTATCGGATTATCTCTTGTAAAGGAGCTGATAGAATTACATCAAGGTAGTATTCGGGTAAATAGTCAACCGGAAGTTGGCAGTGAGTTTATTGTAACATTACCCCTGAACCAGAAAGCTTATGAAGGAAAAGAGAATACGGAATTCATTTTTGATGACTCTCAGCAACTCTCTCCCCAGGATAACGAAAATCCTGAAAATTCCGAAATATCGGTTCAGAAACAAACTTATCAGGAAGTAACAGAAAAGAAATCTATGGTCCCAGAAAGTAATATTGAAAGTCAGGAAGTTGTTTCGGTATTGGTTGTGGAAGATAATTCTGAATTAAGAACTTTCCTTCATGACATATTATCTGGAATATATAATGTGATTGAAGCAACTAACGGACAAGAAGGATTGGAAAAGGCTATTAAACACATGCCCGATTTCATAATCAGTGACATTATGATGCCGGTAATGGATGGTCTGGATATGGTTAAATCCATAAAGGGAAACCGTGAAATTTGCCACATTCCAATTATTCTGCTTTCTGCCAAGTCTTCTCTGGACGACCGTATTTACGGACTGGATCAGGGCATTGATGACTATATTACCAAGCCTTTCAGTTCTGCTTACCTCAAAGCACGTATAAAATCACTGCTTCATCAGCGCAAACAATTACAGGAACTTTACCTGAAACAATTGTCGGAGAATCCAAAAGTTACTACTACCGCTGCAATTGAAATTGAACCCTCTAAACCACTAATAGTTAACTCCGACGAATTATTTATGCAACAAGTCATGGAGGTTATGGAAAAACATATGGATAATTCCGGATTTACGATTGACGATTTTGCAAAGGAAATGAGAATGGGACGCACTGTATTTTATCAGAAGCTCAAAGCAATCATAGGTTTGTCTCCCGTAGATTTTATTCGTGAAATGCGTATCAAACGGGCAAAACAATTGATTGATTGCGGAGAGTATAATGTTTCTACAGTGGCTTATATGACAGGTTTTAATGACCCGAAATATTTCAGTAAGTGTTTTAAGAAGCAATTCGGAGCATCACCGTCTGAGTATAGCAAAGAAAAAAAGCAAAACGATTAAGAATAGCCGAAAGGTAATTGATTTGGAATAACAGACAGAAGGTTTTCACCTTCCTTCTTTTATATTCAAGCCTTTCTATTCAATGGTGAAGGTGTGCTGTAACAAGTCTTCTGTTTGTGAACTACCACCTACCATAATATCATAATCTACTGCACAAACTCTTACGGTATTAGATGAGGAATCCCACCATTCCAGTTCTTTATCCTTAAGTAGGAATTCAACATTAATTGTCTTTCCTGCAGAAATACTTACGCGCTTAAAGTTACGCAAGGTCCTGATAGATTAATTTTCGTTTAAACATAGTTATTATAGTAGTAAATAAAGTAACAATTTAAGTTCCAAAAGAGCTATAAAATTGCTTTCTTTCCTAATTAATAGTTCAATTATTATAGGTTAAAATAATGAAGGGTGTATTGTACTTAAATACGATACACCCTCCTTACTAAAAATATCTAATAAAATCTCACGATCTCATATAAGTTATATTTTAAGGCATTACATTCTTAGCCCATCTTGGATCACCGACTCCCAGTTTGTAAATTTCATGGTTTCGAACGGCATCCGTATTCTTGTAATAAAGACCGTTGAGGTTGCTAACCTCGTGCATATTCGGATCTGGACTAGCATAAGGCGGATTCGGATCTGTCATCAAGTCAGTTGGTGAAATACCAACAGTACCTAAATGTACATCAAGCTCCGCCTTACCTAAAATATTAGAACTTGCCCAGAAACCTGCACTATTCTTGCTGGCGCTGAAAGCTGAAGCAGTGAATATACTTCCGTTAATCAGGTTTGTATTTGTTGAGTAATTCTGCTGAATATCGAATGTAATTTGACCTGAACCGTTAATCTGGCGAATATCCATACCTTCCATATATAAATTACGAGCGTCACCGTCTTTCTTAGTCTGAATGAAAAGATTCTTTTTTACTGTAATCTTACTTCCTCCCGGCAAATATCGGAGACTGAAAATTTGACGACCGGTAGAACGAGTGCTATAATTTACAAACGTATTATTCTCCAGCGTAATGTTGTATTGGACATTACTTGGCCATGACAAATTCTTATTATTGTCCGTAAAGAAGCAGGTGCGAGGAGAATCATAAAACGTATTGTTACGGAAAATCATATTTGTGTAAATATTTGATTTACCAGTACTAGGGTTACCATCACCAGCAATCCATGCATAACCACTACCAGCATTATCATAATAACCGCAGTTATAGAATAGACAGTTTTCTACGACAAACTTCTCGAAGTTCTTACGATTAATACCTTGTACTCGGACAAAGCCACGAATCATACGTTGGAATGTACAGTTTCTTAATTCAAACGATTGAAGCGTAACGGCCATACCGTTAGAATACATGTTGATGAAGTAATTACCTGTAGCAGTACCACCGTCTCCATAATTTCTAGCTAACGGACAATCAAAATCAATATCTTCAAATATAAGTGATTTGATGTTGATACCACCAAGCTCACCTGATTGTGGTTGACGACCAAACATGAAGTTCATAACTTGAGGCGCTCCATTGATTGTAGACATACCATTCATTAAAACTTTGGCACGACCAGTACCCGCTTTAGTGCGCAAGGTCAAACCTTTACACAAAGAAACGTTGGTTGCCATATAGTATGTCTTTCCACCTTCCAATTCAAAAATAGTACCTTCAGCCAGAGATGCATCTTTGTTATAGTTGGACAAGATAGTGTCAATACGTGAAGCATTGTATGTCTTCGCTCCAGGAATAGTATCATTAGGATCGGAGAAATGTTTAATAAGAATAGGTGCTCCCGGTTCACCATCCATACGGATGACGCAAGTGTTGTATATTGCATCCCAATGAACAGGAACATTTTTGTTTATCGCATTAACTACGTACACACTATTTTCCTGCAAACCATCAACATCAATGTAACCACGTTGAAAGTCTGCGGCAGTAATGGTGTAATTTTTCCATTTATCCGGTACGGTTGCCTTGGGATTAGTAGGAGATGCTTCAACTGTAATAGTGTGCATCACGAAATTACCATTTCCATCTACTTCAAAGTTAGTTTTGAATGTACCGTTGTCACCCGATGTGGCATAAGCACGGTCGATGTTGACACGGAAAGTCGTTTTAGTGACATCGTTTACTACTATTACTTCTGGTACATTGTATCTGTCTCCAGTCGTGATCCCCATATAGTCGGCCCATTGACGTCCGCTACCATAACCGTACCACTTGGAGTTGTAGGCATCTCCTTTTTTTGAAAGAGTACGGATGGCAAAACGATATTCAGTGCTGTACTGAAGGTCTTTTATCAGAAGATCTGTCGCTTCGGGACCAACAATCGTATCAAACAGAATATAGTCGGGATTTTCCCAATCCGAAGGTAAACCAGAAGAGACATTTGGCTGCAAAGCCATCTTGATCTCGTAGCCGGCACACCCCTTCACTCCATACCAATAAAGCTGAATGTCGTTCAAATTAACAGCTTGACATCGATAAGGGTCAGAGTCTCCCTTACCCGTATTGTCATCCTTACGGAACATGGTCATAAACTCTCTATCGGAAGAGTTGCCATCGCCGTTCACTACCTCATCGTCTTTACAAGAATAAAGCGAGACAGACAAGAGTAGCATCAGTATGTAAAATATTTTATTTTTCATATTGTATAATTTTCAATTTGATTATTTTGTATAACCATAATAGTTCTTATATGTACCGGCACTACGTTGAATAGCAGCATTCGGATAAGGCAGAATGTAGCGTACTACAGGCAGGTTTGTTGGTCCGGTTTGTGAATAGGTCTCACCATCTTTTACAAGAAAGATATTACCTCCACGATCACCACGTATAAATCCATAGAATGAGAAAAGACACTGATCTTTCGGACATCCATCAGCCTCATTCCACCATCCGTAGAAATCGCCAGTTAACCATCCAGTCCCTGGATATTTGTCAGACTTGTATGGATTATAGAGTTCCAACACATCCATAGAAGTATTAGGATATACATTTATGTTATTGGGGTTGCTAACAATTCTGTAATATATTGAGTAAGGAAGGTTTAATTCCAAATAACCGGGTTTACCGTCATATTGTTCCACTGCCTCAATATGGTTTGATGTACCTGCTGCGTTTTCGGCTACCGAATAGTAACGCAAGAAGCTGTAATAAAGTACCTCGCTATATAAATTATTACGAACCAAGTCTTTCCAACGCATATTTTCACCGGCAAATTCCCATTTACGTTCATTAAGAACAGCTCTCAAAAAACTTTCTTTAGAACCGGAAACAGAAGCTATGTAAGTGTCAATTTTGCTAACATTGGTAAATGCACGGGCACGAACCTGACGAAAAGCTTGAATTGCCTTAGCACCATTGGCACCATTTACACCGTCTTCCAACTCATTAACAGCTTCGGCATACATCAAAAGTATATCGGCATAGCGCATATAAGGATAGTTTATACCTGTATTACTAGCACTACCTGCACCAAGAGTGTTGCCAGAATTTGCCCAGAATTTAGACCACTTATTATTGAAGACTGTGTAGTCTGTAAGTATTGATGGCGTTCCATCATAGAGATAATACCACATACCGTTCACATAGTCGCAACGAGAATCTTCTTCGTCAAATGAATAACGGTAGAAAGCATCCAGGCGGGCACTTCCGTCACTCTTGCCCCAAATATTCTTGCCTGATGTTACACCTCCATAATTCTCGCCTTTCGGACCTTGAATATAACCGATGCTACCAGTTGAGTTCTTTGCAAAAGGAATCTCAAAGATAGGGTCATCATTGTTGTTAACAAGATAGTTACACTCGTTGACAAATACCTGACGATAAGGGAGTGTTAACGAATGAGTGCCGGAAGAAATAACTGAGTCACAGTATGCCTGAGCAATCTGGTAGTATTCTTTGTAGTTTGTAGGACGTTGCATAGTACCATAACTGTTAGGATTACTTTTATCGGGACGAAGTGAATAACCACCACAAGTCAAAGATATACGAGCAATCATTCCCCAACAGAATTCTTTGGACACGCGTTCCACACCATCGCCCAGATCCTTGGCATATGACATATAAGGAGCAATACCTTTCAAGTCTTCAAGCAATTTCTTATAAATCTCTTCACGATCTACTACAGGCATTACAAAATCGTTTGTCTTTAAATTAGGAGTTAAAGAGAAAGGTATATCGCCAAACATCACGGCAAGATCATGGAAGTACATAGCACGAATTACTTTCGCTTCACCCAATTCTTGCATCAGCTCGGCGTCATCTTTACTGAACAGAGGACTATTCTCTAAACCATAAATAAAATTATTGGTATATTCCACCCCTTGGTAAGCAGCTGTCCAGTATTTATTAATATCTCCTCCCATGCTGTTGCAGTCGAAACGACGGTAGCTGTTGTCTGTAGCAACTTCACTGGTTGATATTGACATATCTACATCACTATTTAGACAGAAAGTACTCATATAAGCACCACCATAGGTACTTCCGTTCAATAGTTGTGCGTAAACGCCATTTAAGGCACGATTGATTTCAGACTTCTCGCTGAAAACATATTCTGTGTCATATTTCGAGATAGCATCTACATTCAGGTAATCATTACATGAAGAGAAGCCAACCGTAACCAGACCAACGATAAGAATATTTTTAAGTTTCATATATAATCGTTTTTATGTATTAGAAAGTAATGTTTGCGCCAAACACAAAACTGCGACTACGCGGATAACGGTTGTAGTCCATACCACATGTCAAACCAGTTTGTACGTCTACTTCGGGATCATAACCAGAGTAACCGGTAATAATGAAGAGGTTAGAACCACTGGCATATAGACGTAATTTTGACAGGCCCCATTTAGCTGTTAGCTGTTTTGGTAAGGTATATCCTATTGTAATGTCCTGGCAACGAAGGAATGAACCATCTTCAATGAAGTAAGAATGAGTCACTTTGTTTGTAACATCAGTTGGATTCCATAATTTTTTACCTGCATTCAATTCTTTATAACCATCTACAGAATTTTCAAGATAGGTGTTTTTGTACATACATTCACCGTCTTCACGTACATAGTTCCAACGATCATTGAATTTAGTAAGCACATTGAAGAAGTTTTTGCTATTCCCTTCTGAAGAAGATAACTGATAAGCTGTAGCATTGTTTACATCAAAATCATACATATAGTTGAAATTGGCGGTGAAATCGAAACCTTTCCATTGTCCGTTTAAGCCGAAACCTCCCTGGAATTTAGGATTTGTATTACCAATCACAGTACGGTCATCTTCTGTAATTTGACCATCATTATTGATATCTTTGAACTTGATTTTACCTGGGAGAGTAGCTTTTCCTGAGTTACTATCGTTAAATACATTATTAATAATAGTACCTTCTTTGGGGACAGCCAAAAGATTTTGATTCGGATCAAAATCGAATTCGTCAAAACCGTACAAGCCATCATAAACAAAGCCATAAATCAAACCTACCTGATCGCCCACTTTTAAACAATAGTCGTTATAGCTTGATTTCCAACGGTCATTTTGATCCCAAATAACATTGTCCGTATCATTTAGTTTGTCTACTTTCATTTTGTTGAAACCTAACGTCACGTTACCGCTCAATACATAATCTTTTCCACGAAGAATATCACCATTGATAGTCAACTCAAAACCTTTGTTAGTTACTTGACCGATGTTCTGCATCTGTTGTGTGTAACCAGTTGTTGAAGGTACATCTGACTTATATAGCAAGTCTTTGGTTGTATTCCAATAAAATTCGGGAGTAATGTTCAGTCGGTCTCCGAACAAGCCCAAGTCAAAAGCAATGTTACGAGTCAGAGTTGTTTCCCATTTAATTTTGGTATTAGCAAAAGTACTACCACCTGCATTTCCATACCATTTTTCACCGTTTTCTGTTGCTTCACCGAATCCAGGACCACCGGTTGTATTTACAGCATAAAGATAACGCCACATATCATCGTCAATACGGTTGTTACCAGCCAAACCAATAGCTGCACGTAGTTTAAGATTACTAATTACAGGGTTGTGTTCAAGGAAACTTTCTTTAGAAATAACCCACGCACCAGAAATTGATGGGAAATAACCCCATTGTTCTCCTGGAGAGAATTTAGTTGAACCATCGGCACGGAAAGTAATAGACGCCAGGTATTTGTGGTCGTAGTTATAACTTGTCTGACCAAAGAATGAGGCTGTACGATCGGGTGTAGAAAGATATGATGTTGATTCCCATGGTGTTCCCAGACCCATATTATTGAGTGCCTTTTCTGCTGAGATATTACGTGGAAAATAACGATTCATCATATAGCTCTGCTTGGTTTGATTGTGCTGAATTTCCTGTCCCAATAAGAAAGAGAAATTGTGCAATTTATCAATGTCGAAACCGTAAGAAGCTGTATTGGTCCATGTATACTTCTCAGTACGTCTATTGTTAATTGATGCTACAGGCAGTTTTTTGTTACTTTGACCTTCATCGGTCATAGCACCAAAGAAGCGATTTTCATCATTGAATGAAAGAAAATGAGCAGCTTCAGTACGCAATGTTAGTCCTTCGATAGGTCTCCATTCCAAACTAAATTGATTTGTATAAGCATAAGAATGTTTCTTTAACGTATTTTGGTTGATATCACTCTTAGGATTAGTATATTCGAAGACTGCTTCATCATCAGGGTCTACAGTTGCTGGATCCCAGAAAGCAAACTCACGCAAACCGTTTGTAGGACGATAACGAAGTACATCGATGACACCGCCGCTACCAATATTATTACCACCAGCACCCGCATCGCGACGGAAAGTGAGTTTTGGATTAAGAGTCAATGTCAGGCTATTTGAAAGCTGAATATTCATCTTGATATTCAAGTTTGTACGACGAACTCCTGAAGACATGATAATACCGTTGTCACCTGAATTTGTAAGAGATGCGTTGAAACGGAATTTTTCACTACCTCCCCCAACACTTAAGTTTGTTGAATAATTTAATGGTGTTTCACCCATTACTTCGTCTTGCCAATCGTGTGTTGTAGCACGTTGGTAGATATCAAGATCGAGAGGGTTACCGAAGTTTGCACGATAATACTTTGCATTAGAACTACGAGTACCGTTTGCTGCAGCCCAGTCGTACTGATAACGTGCAAAATCGTATGTATTCATCAGGTCGAGCTTCTTTGCTAATTTACTGAATGAAACCTGCTGGTTGTAAGTAACCTGCACCTTTCCTTGCTGAGCCGATTTGGTAGTTACGATAACTACACCATTACCTCCCTTTGCACCATAGATAGCAGTCAATGAAGCATCCTTCAATACATCGATAGAAGCAATATCCGATGGCGGAATATCGTTGATATTATCCGCCTGGAAACCATCGATAATGTAAAGTGGTTCATTGCTCTGAGTTACAGACGTACCCCCACGTACACGAATATTAATATCCGCACCCGGAGCACCGTCAACTGTTGTTACTTGCACACCGGCAATTTTTCCCTGTAGGGCAACTGCTGCGGAAGTTACCGGTACTGCAGCCAACTTTGCGCCCGAAATAGAGCCGACCGAACCGGTCAAATCTTTTCTTGCCTTACTACCGTAACCAATTACAACAACTTCATCAAGTGCCTGTAAATTGTCTTTTAGGGTAATTTTCAGTGGTTTGCCTGCAATAACATCTACTTCCTGTGTTTCCATTCCAATATAGGAGACAACTAATTTTTTCCCTTTGCGGAGAGTGAGAGAAAACTGTCCCTCCAAATCGGTTCTCACACCGTTTGTGTTATAGCCTTTCTCTACTACTGAGGCTCCGATAATCGGCTCGCCCTGCGAGTCAACCACGGTACCTTTTACCGTAATGTTTTGAGCAAATACTCCAATAGGTACCATTAAGAATAATACCAGTAGCAAGAGTAAATTGCTTCTCACCTTTTCGTTTTTTTGTTTCATGATAGCATTACTTTGGTTAAACAATTTATTATTTTCAAATTTAAACATATTTTAATCATTACCAACTTTATACAGAGTAAAATTTATCTTCAGGCCAGCTGATTAAAGAACGGTCGGTAATTACATTTCTGCAACCCATACAATACAATCCATCCGGTTTATGACCGCCTTCATTGCCTGCATGAAAACGGATAAAAAAGTTAATAACATTATCGGCATTAATTATAACGGGATGAAAAACTATGAGGCGTGTTTCTTTCTGGATGAGTGGATAACGCAAAGTCCCTTCTTGAAAAGTCGGCAAATCACATACATCTGCTTTGCTGGCAACAGTGTTTGCCAGGAGTAAGAAGAATTTCCTTATGAAGTAGTTGCCCATCAATGGATATGACGAGCTAGTTTTACGTCTTTTCATAGTAATATAAGATTAGGTGCAAAAATAGACCGCCAGAATCTAAAAAAAGGGGAATATTTATCGGAAAAGGTGTATTAAGCCCAAAAATTACACAAGTAACAACAAAACTTACACACCCTTCATTGCATGACACTTAAAATAGATTTATGATAATAAGTAAGTTCACATCCAAGGGCTTATGGGTTCACGGTAAAGGGCCCATGGGTTCTCGGCTGAAGACTTTAGGGTTCACAGCTGTGAACTTACTAAACATAAAATACAAAATCACTAAGTAGTTGATGTTTAACAACTTATACACAACTAAAAAAGATCTAAATATTATAAGAATTATGCTTTCTAAAAAATCAGACTGTGCAAAGTCGAAGACAATAGATACATGCAGAGGAAAGTTGTATACTTTAAGAAAGGGAATTGATTAGGTGGTAGATGAATGAATTTAGTGGAAGATAAATTGTAAAACAAAAATATCTTCCACCAAACTATACAATTATATATCAAGTAATTACATCCATTTTAGTAGCAGGTAGCAGATCATTTTGCAAAAAATAAATTTGGGGAAGTTTAAATTCGAGTTATTCCAAAAGATGAAACCGCAATCATGGGGATTTAACAAAAAGTTCTATGCTTGAAAAAGCTCTCTGTACATCGTATTAAAAGAAAAAGCCGACCAATGACAGCCGGCTTTTTCTTTTATACATAACAAAATGTTTTATTTCTGGCGGAAATCAAACATCAGATTGATTCTTACACCTTCATCTCCTTTTTTAATTCGGATATTACCCGGCTGACTCTGCGGCCCTTGCTGTTTGATTGGTTTAAAAGAACATATAGCAGGAATATCAAGCAAGAAAGAAATATCTCCTTGTGGGAACTCGGGCATTGTTGGTTTACCATCAGCACGTCCTTTTGGTTCTTCCGGAGTAAATACCCGGAAATAGATTCCATCATTATGTGCATATACTGTAAACGGAGTTGTTTTACTCTCCAAGGTAGCCCAATAGAGATTTGCATGATAACCTTTAAACTCAGGATAAATAAGATTCTCGAAACTTTCGCCGGTAATGGTATTATTGTAATCTTTGTGCCATACACTATAATTGGTACCTGGCAATCGGTTTTTCCAAACACGGTAAGGACCTTTGCCAAACCATTTCATACCCGAGCAGTTTGCTTCGGGATAAGAGAATGTAAGGCCTAGGTTGTAAACCTCGTCATCGGTAAAAGCATCATCGAAACCACCACCACCTGAAGCACGGTTCAAAAGAACGGCATCCATGTAAAGTAAGCCATCGTTAGTTAATGTCCATACAATAGAATCGGCAGCGCCTAGATACTTTGCGCAGTAAACTGCTGCATTACAATTATAGGTGGCCCCTGGCTTCAGTCTCTCTCTTTTGTCTGCATCTTTAATTGCTACTGTGTTTATGTAACTCTTTGCTGCATCATATTTCATCTTCATACCAACAGGTACAGGACCGTTATTGAACGGTATCTCCTTCTCTCCTGAAAGAATTTTCTTTATCATACCGTTTTCTGCATTAAAAGTAACAGTCATATTCCCCCCTTTTAATACAATCTCAGAACCATTCTTTGTTGCATCAGCCATGTTATTCTGAGCAGTGCCTACGCTTCCGGCAACTACACCTTTACTTATTGCCTTATCGAAGTATTTATCTACCAGATGAATTGGGTACGACCAATTACAAATACTTTCGCCATTTTGATTGAAAGCTTCAATAGCCAACACATCGCCTTGCTGCAAAGCGGACGGAACATCGAAGTGTGCCTTACCAGTTTCACCCGGAGCAATAGATGGCAATTTAACTTCTCCGGCAGCTAATTCCTTATTCTCTGTATTACCACTTAAAGGAGCACCACAAGAAAGTATTTTGTATTTCATAGTGCATTCATTAAAGTTAGTAAAGAGATATTCATTGGTTACAAAGAAATCACCATTAAAATGAGAAGTAACGTGCATTGGCTTAATCTGAATAGGCGACCAGCTTTCGCGCACTGCATAAAAACTCCCTTCCTTTTCACGATGTGGACCTAAAAGTCCGTCGGGTGCATTAGAGTTATCAGAATCAAGGATTCCTTTTTTATCGGCACGAGCTACAGCCTCATCACAGAAAGCCCAGATAAATCCACCCGCAAAATACGGACTAGTCATCCAACGTTCCCAGAAATCTCTCAGTCCGGCACCTCCGCCCTGATCATACATTGCATGCATAAACTCAGTTGGCATAAATACCTTATAGCCATTAACGAAACGCCCTACCCCAGTGAGGTATGCAGGATAATGATGGGTATCAAGTTCATTGAAGTCAGCCCAGGGGTGAACCACATGTCGTTGCTGCAGATAATCGTATTTAGCAAAAAGCTTATCGAGATTATTATTCCATCCACCTTCATTTCCATTACTCCAAATCATAATACAAGGGTGATTAACATCACGTTTAATCATCTCCTCAACCAATTTAGGACCAACATTAGAATCATAGCTATTTTGCCATCCGGCCAATTCATCCATATATAGAATACCTATTGAGTCGCATACATCCAGAAAATGTTCATCGGGGGGATAATGAGAACGGATAGCATTCATATTCATCTCCTTAACCAATTTGGCATCTTGAAGACTTAAAGCATGACTGGTAGTGCGGCCACCTTCCGGCCAAAAGGTATGACGATTGACACCTTTTACAATAAGTCGAGTACCATTCAAATAAAGACCATCTTTTTCAAAGAACTCTAAAGTCCGGAAAGCTGTACGAATCTCTTTTGTTTGAACTATCTCATTATTGCTGTCTTTAAGTTCCAGTTTAACAACATAAAGATTTGGGTGTTCCGGATCCCAGGTCTTTGGTTTATTCCAGGTAGTTTCCCAAATCAGTCTTTCGTTTGGTTTTACGCTGGTAGATACAGTTGAGCCTGCATTACTGCTAAGCACTTTACCATCTGCTAAAGATTTTATGGATACAGACAAAGAATATCCTTTAACATCACCTGCAAAATCTACTCCGATAGTCATCTTACCATCAGCTTTAGCACTTACAACAACATAATCCATTGCATTCTGAGGAGTTGCCTCTAACCATACAGAGCGATAGATACCGGAAAACAGCCACCAATCGGCTTTACGTTCTGCAGCATTAACAGATTTATTGGCCGATTCTTTGGCTACATACACTTCCAGTTCGTTGGTTTTCTTATAATCAATTAAATTGGTTATATCATAAGAGAAACGATAAAAGCCACCCTGATGCATCTCTCCGGCAGATTTGCCATTGATTGTTACTTTGGTATCAGTCATTACACCATCAAACACAATTTTAACTTTCTGACTTTTCCAGGCAGTCGGCACTTTGAAAGAGTAGCGGTAGGTTCCCTCTTCGTTGCTGGCTACTCCTCCTTTGGTTTTATAATAACGACCATAAGTATAATCGCCATATCCTTGAAGTTCCCAGTTACATGGCACCTGGATTTTTCCCCACTTCCCACTATGCTGACCTTTGGTACAATAAAATTTCCAGGTTTTGGTATTATCAATACCTGTACCCGAAAGATAATAGCGTTCAGGGTGCGGTTGTTGTGCCATCAATAACAAAGTAGTGGCTGTAATACACATGAGTGTATATAGTCTTCTCATCATATATAAATTTATTTAGTGATATTATTAATCGCTTTTTTATATAGTAAACACAATATATGTGCAAGATTCTGAAAAATATTGGAATATGCAAAGACAAAAATATATTCTTAAATAATAAAGTGCGCATAATTCTAGAATCATACGCACTCAAAATATAAGTTTTTAGAATGATTATTTTGAAATAAAGTCTGCCCTCATCGGGCTAAAACAGTCAATAAGTATGCCAGCTTCAAGACATGTACATCCATGTTCTGCATCGGGTGCAATATAAATACCATCTCCGGCCTCAACAATTTGCATTTCGCCATCTACTGAGAATTCAAACTTTCCACTTGCTACATAAGTCGTTTGAGTATGATAGTGAGTATGAAGCGCACCTTTTGCTCCTTTTTCAAACTTAACTTTAACAAGCATCAATTGTCCATCATATCCCATAATCTGTCGAACCACTCCCTCACCGGCTGGCTCCCACTCATTTTCTTTTTCAAAAATAAAATTCTTACTACAAGTTTTCATTATTAAATATTTTAGCTTAGTAATATTAAAGCTCAAAAATACGTAATTCTTTTCTAATACATTATCATGCTAATAAATTAAAAAGTACCAGAGAACAAAAATAGAGATTAGCTGTTACTAAATTAGTAGTTTATAAATTAATAAATCTATTAATATGAGCGACATTTTAAATATAAATCCTCTGATTTATACCCATCAGACGGAGGTTAATGAGAATCCGGAAACTAAAACAGAAACCAGTCTCACCGAAATTTCGTCTCCCAAGAGGTCTGTACATATTCTATATTATACAGATCCTATATGCTCCGCATGTTGGGGCATAGAGCCTCAATTAAGGAAATTAAAGCTGGAGTATGGAGAGAACTATCAAATAGAATATAAAATGGGAGGACTTCTTCCTAACTGGGAAAATGAGAGCAATAGCAAAATCAATAAACCTGCAGATGTAGCACATCATTGGGAAGAAGTTGGTAATTATTATGGAATGCCTATAGATGGAGGTGTTTGGCTGGAAGATCCTTTATCTTCTTCATATCCACCATCAATAGCCTTCAAAGCTGCTCAAATACAGGATGATGAAATTTCCCTCGTATTTCTCAGGAGAATAAAAGAAATGCTCTTTCTTGAAAAGAAAAACATATCAAAGTGGGAATGGATAGAAGAAGCTGCACTATATGCTGAATTAAATATTGATCAATTGAAAAAAGATTTTGAAGGCGATGCCCAACATACATTTAAAGAAGATTTAGACATAAGCAAACAAATGGGCGTTAGAGGGTTTCCAACATTATTTTTCACGAATGCTGATGGCATGAAAGTAGAGCTATATGGCGTAAGGCCATATAAAGATTTTGAAGAAGCTTTGATTAAATTATGTCCTGAAGCTGTAAAACACCAAATTTGCAAAACTCATGAAGGATTATTTGATTACTTTCCAACTCTTACAACTCATGAATTCGCTGTAATTACAGACAGGCATGATAGTGATGCTTTGGATATTTTAAATAGCTTATATAAATCAAAATTCATAGATAAATACATATCAAAAAAGGGAATACTCTGGATCAAGATATAAAAAAAACAAAGCCTTAATAATGCAAATATGACATATAAAAGGATGTCTAATATTACTGCATTATTAATAAAACCATAGGTTCTGTACAGATTCTGCCGTAAGACTTTCGCTTTATCAGGAAGCCTTATGGCATAAAATATATAAAAGCAATAATGAAATATTTAGTCTAATAATGTAAAAAGCTTAAATTTGACTCAAAAATATGTTTTTTTTGCTATTTTTGCAACAATATGCATATTTAGCGGCATCAATGTCGCAAAAGAAATTAGGCCGATGAAAGTTATAGAATTAATAAAGAGTAATGACAAAACAGCTTTTTCGTTTGAGATATTGCCTCCTTTAAAGGGAACAGGCATTGAAAAGCTATACGAAACTATAGATACATTAAAGGAATTTGATCCTAAATACATCAACATAACCACCCATCGCAGTGAGTACATTTATAAGGAATTAGGCAATGGGTTGTTCCAACGTAGCAATGTTCGTCGCCGTCCCGGTACGGTAGCTGTAGCTGCTGCTATTAAAAGCAAATACAATATAACAGTTGTACCACACATTTTATGTAGTGGATTCACGCAGGAAGAGACCGAATATGTACTACTTGATTTGCAGTTTCTTGGCATTACAGATCTATTAGTTCTTCGTGGTGACAAAGCCAAACATGAACCCGTTTTCAAGCCAGTAGGCAATGGGTATTTTCATGCAATTGAACTTCAAGAACAAATAAACAAATTCAATAAAGGAGTATTCGTTGATGGTGAACAAATGAAAGTTTCATTACAACCATTTTCTTATGGAGTTGCCTGCTACCCTGAAAAGCATGAAGAAGCGCCTAATATAGATACAGATATTTACTGGTTAAAGAAGAAGATGGAAGCTGGTGCAGAATATGCTGTTACTCAATTATTTTACGATAACAAAAAGTTTTTTGAGTTCGTAGACCGTGCCCGAAAGGCAGGAGTAACAATTCCTATAATCCCTGGAATTAAGCCTTTTTCCAAATTATCCCAGCTGAGTATGGTTCCAAAAACCTTTAAAGTTGATATTCCTGAAGACTTGGCAAATGAGGCTATGAAATGCAAAAACGATGCAGATGCAAAACAACTCGGTATTGAGTGGTGCGTTGAACAATGTCGTGAACTAATGGCACACGGATTGCCGAGCATTCATTTCTATTCTGTAGGCGCTGTAGACAGTATTAAAGAAGTAGCTAAGCTAATATATTAATTATGTTCTTCAGAGAGGTAATAGGACAAGAAGAAGTTAAAAAGAAATTTCTTTTAGAAGTGAAGGAAAACCGTATCCCTCACGCACAACTTATTTGTGGCCCTGAAGGTGTAGGCAAATTACCCTTGGCTATTGCTTATGCCAGATACCTCCTGTGTCCAAACCATACAGAAGATGATGCTTGCGGTATTTGCCCTTCATGTGTAAAGATGAACAAACTGGCTCATCCTGATTTACATTTTGTCTTCCCTATTGTGAAGAAAAAGAATCAAAAAGAGGTTGTTTGTGATGACTACATCAAAGATTGGCGGAATTTTGTGCTAAACAACCCTTATTTTAATCTAAATCATTGGTTAAAAGAAATGGATGCAGAAAATGCACAAGCCATGATTTACACAAAAGAGAGCGATGAGATTCTTAGAAAACTAAGTTTGAAGAGTAGTGAAGGTGGTTATAAAATAATGATTATCTGGCTACCAGAGAAAATGAATGAAGCTTGTTCTAACAAGCTCCTAAAGTTACTAGAAGAACCTCCTGCAAAGACTGTATTCCTGCTTGTGTCTGAGCAGCCCGACCTAATGCTTACAACAATATTAAGTCGTACTCAAAGGGTCAATGTGCGCCTCATTAAAGAAGAGAGCATTATTGAAAAACTAAAAAACAGTTATGGGTTAACAGATCAGGATGCACAAATCACTGCCCACCTTGCAAACGGAAATTTTATCCGTGCAATGGAGCAGATTCATCTTAATGAAGAAAAAAAACTTTTCTTCGAATTGTTCGTTAGCCTGATGCGCCTCTCCTATCAACGAAAAATAAAAGAAATGAAAGCATGGAGTGAGTTACTTGCAGGGATAGGTCGCGAAAGACAAAAAGATTTTCTAGAATATGCACAACGAATGATCCGTGAAAATTTTATTCTTAACTTTCATCGTAACGAACTCACATACATGAACAAAGATGAATATAATTTCTCAGTTCGATTTGCACCGTTTGTAAATGAACGAAATGCGATGGGAATAATGGATGAACTTACAGTGGCTCAAAAACATATTGAACAAAATGTGAATGCTAAAATGGTTTTTTTTGATTTTTCATTAAAGATGATCGTTTTGCTGAAACAATAAATAATATAAAAATGGATTATAAATTACATAACGGAAGCGGGAAACTATGCTGCAAAGGCTGCTCCCGACAAGACAATAAATTAAATACTTACGATTGGCTAGCTGATATCCCCGGGAGCAGTGACGAAAGTGACCTTGTTGAAATACAGTTTAAAAACACACGCAAAGGATACTATCGGAACAGCAACGGATTAAAGTTGGAAAAAGGAGATGTTGTAGCCCTAGAATCGACTCCTGGACACGATATTGGTACTGTTACATTGACAGGTAGATTAGTCCCTTTACAAATGCAGAAAACCGGATTTAAGCCAAATACTGAAATCAAACGTGTTTATCGCAAAGTTAAAGCTGTAGATATTGAGAAATTCGAAGAAGCTAAAGCAAAAGAACACGATACAATGATCCGTTCAAGGCAAATTGCTGCAAACCTGAATCTCAATATGAAAATAGGTGATGTTGAATATCAGGGAGATGGCAATAAAGCCATATTCTATTATATCGCCGACGAACGAGTTGACTTCCGACAATTAATTAAGGTTTTAGCAGAAACGTTCCGTGTACGAATTGAAATGAAACAAATTGGTGCCCGACAAGAAGCTGGAAGAATTGGTGGTATTGGTCCTTGCGGAAGAGAGCTTTGCTGCGCAACATGGATGACTAATTTTGTGTCTGTATCTACTAGTGCTGCAAGGTTACAAGATATATCTCTTAATCCTCAGAAGCTCGCTGGTCAATGCGCTAAGCTTAAATGTTGCATGAATTATGAAGTAGATTGTTATGTTGAAGCTCAAAAGCGATTGCCTTCAAGAGAAATGGAACTTGAGACAAAAGACGGTACATTCTATTTCTTCAAAGCTGATATCTTGAGCAATGAAATCTCATATTCAACTGATAAGAACTTTGCTGCAAACCTGGTTACCATCTCTGGGAAAAGAGCTTTTGAAGTTATCAATCTTAATCGCAAAGGAATCAAACCTGATACTCTTCAAGAATCAGAGAAAAAACCTGAACCACAGAAGTCTGTAGATTTAGTTGAACAGGAAAGCCTTACTCGTTTTGATAAACGCAAATCAGGTAATGAGAATAAAAACGTCAAAAGGAATGACAACGGAAACAGAAACAAGCAAGAAAACAGAAACCGCAATGAGAATCCAAATAGAAATAACAACGAAGTTGCAAACAGAAATGAAGGCGGAAACCGCAATGAGAATAGAAGAAGGATTGAGAGCAAAAACAAAAATGAGAATATAGATAAAGTTTCTGTTGAAAACACCAATAAAAGTAGTAACGAAAACTACAAAGTAAGTGAAGGCGGAAATGCGAATAGAAACAGACGAAGAAAAAGACCAAACAATAGACCTCAACAGCGAGATGATAAGCCTCAATCAGAAAAAGAATAAATTAATGCTGCTGTTATCAATTATCCTGCTGACAGCATGTGATTCAGATACAATGTATCACTCTTTTCTTCATATTTCCAAAGAAGGATGGAAAAAGAGTGATACACTCACTTTTAAGGCACCAATAACAGATTCACTTGCAACGTATCGTATATCTGTAGAGGTGCGCAATAGAATAGATTACCCTTATCGTAATTTATGCCTGTTCATATCACATAATACACAAGACAGTACTGTTTTTGTGACAGATACTATTCAATATTCACTGGCCGACGAAACAGGTAAATGGCTAGGCACAGGAATTGGCGACCTTTACCAATCGGCATGTAGCTATACTTTTATTGCTCCAAGACGTTCTGGTAATCTTATATTCAAGTTAAGTCACGGAATGAAGGACAATGTTCTATTTGGAATTAACGATGTTGGTATAGAGATAAAACGAAAGAAATAAAATCCTTTTCCTCTATTGGTTAGTGTTTCTCAGACCTTCCGGCATCAATCCTTAAAAAAATAAATAAAAGGATTGTAAAGCCCCATAATGAAGATCCCCCATAGCTAAAGAAAGGAAGAGGAATACCAATAACAGGGGTAAGCCCTAATACCATTCCAATATTTATAAATAAGTGAAAAAGAAATATACTGACCACAGAGTAGCCGTAGACTCGACCAAAAACTGAGTACTGCCGCTCAGAAAGTACTATAAGACGAATAATAAGAATAAGGAATAACAATAATACAAAAGAAGAACCTATAAATCCTTGTTCCTCGCCAACTGTACAAAAAATAAAGTCTGTATCTTGTTCTGGCACATACTTAAGCTTAGTCTGCGTCCCATTAAGAAAACCTTTGCCATATATTCCACCTGATCCAATTGCTATTTTTGATTGATTCACGTTATATCCTGCTCCGGTAAGATCTTCTTCCATTCCCAAAACAACTTTAATACGAATTTGCTGGTGTGGCTCTAGTATATTATCGAATACATAATTACTTGAATAAAGAAATCCTACAGAAGCAACAGCAAACAAAGCAATTAACATATAACCTTTATTCATTCCCGTTAATGAAAGAAAAGCCATATATCCGGCAAGGATTATACACATAGGAAGTAAAATCCAAACAAGATTAAACGGGACTATGAACTTTGAAAAAAGAAATGCTATAAGTAAAACCGGCAAACAGACAATAATAATATTACGTATAGGTACCCATTGTTTCATATAGACCCAAACCATTCCTCCAACAAATATTATAATCATCAATAATACAGAGAACTGACCAATAGGAGTTGGACTTTGCCCTATCATTATATCTCCAAAACGTATACCTACAATAAAGTAAATTACGGCACATACCCCTGAAAACAGAATAGCACCAGGCATTCCTTCTCTATAAAGCATCAGGAAGAAAGATAAATATACAAGAGCAGATCCCGTTTCTCTCTGCAAAATAATCAGTCCTAAAGGTAGCAAAATTAGTAGAGCTAATAATGAGGAACTTTTAAACTTCCTCATATTAAATGAAAAAGAGCTCATATATTTCGCTAGAACAAGAGCTGTAGCAGACTTAGCAAACTCTGCCGGCTGAAGACTAACCGGGCCGAGGCTTAACCAGGAATGAGACCCTTTTACATCTTTAGCAATAAATATGGTAAGAAAAAGCAGGAGCAGCATTCCTATATAAAGAATATAGGAGAACATATCGTATATTCTTTCTTCTATCATCAACAGCACAAATCCTAAACCGAAAGAGCACAGTATCCACATTAATTGCTTTCCACCTCTTGTTCCAAAACTCAGGAAGTCAGTATCTCCATAGTTATAACTGGCTCCACATACACTGAACCAACCACAAGTGATCAGTATCAAATATATAATTATAGTTGTCCAATCAACAGACTTCCACAAACTAACGTTTCTGGGTTCCATAGGATATTACAGCATTACTTAAACTTTCAACCAGCTTTTCTCTCTCTGGAGCAATTTTCCCTTTCAGATAATGCTCCATCATCAATGCACCAATAGGAACTGCATACGTTGCTCCCCAACCACCATTCTCAACATAAACACAGATGGAAATTCTAGGTTTGCTCATAGGTGCAAATCCCATAAAAACAGAGTGGTCTTTCCCTCTATTCTGTGCTGTTCCTGTTTTACCGCAAACTTCCATTTCAGGCATATAGTTTGCTCTGGTACAAGTTCCATGTTCAACTGCTCCACGCATACCCTTAATTATGTAAGAGTAATATTTGGGATCAATTGTTGTATGTTTCGGGTATAGATAAGTGCTATCTAACCTTCCTCCAATAATACTCCTCACAACATGAGGAGTTCTGAAATGTCCTCTATTAGCAATAGTAGCTCCCAGATTGGCTATTTGAAGAGGTGTGAGCAATACTTCACCCTGTCCAATTGCTGTATGGATAATACGTAAACCTCCCCAACGCCCTTTGCCATATATTTTATCATAGAACTTAGCATTAGGAATCAAACCTCTTTTTTCTCCGGGAAGGTCAATACCCAATTTGTATCCAAATCCCATTGACACCATGTGATCTTTCCATACTGTCAAAGCCGAATCAGAATTTAGATATTTCTTATTATCAATCATCTTATATAGCCCCCAACAGAAATAGGAGTTACAAGAAGTAGCCAATGCAGGAACCAAAGGCAGCGGCGAGGGATGCGAGTGACATCCTACCCGAAGTCCAGGTACTACAAATCCATGGTAACATGGAAAAGAAGTAGAAGGAGTAATGATCTTTTCCTGAAGAAAGATTAATGATTGAGCTGGTTTAAAAGTAGATCCCGGAGGATAAGAAGCCATTAAAGCTCTATTGAATAGAGGCTTTCTTGGATCTCGTTCCAACGCCATATGCATTTTTCCTCGCTGACGCCCAACCATATCTGCCGGATTAAATGTTGGCGTAGAAACCAGACAAAGAATTTCCCCAGTTTCCGGTTCAATAGCTACGATAGCTCCAATCTTAGATCCCATAAGCTTTTCACCAAACTTCTGTAGTTCAATGTCAATAGAAAGTCTAAGGTTCTTACCAGGTATAGGACTTTTATCTAGTTTACCATTCAAATATTTACCTTGAATACGTCCATGAGCATCTCTTAGCAGAATTTCAACTCCCTTATGTCCACGCAGTTGCTTTTCATAAAACTTCTCAACGCCCTGCTTTCCTATATAATCTCCACGCATATAGTAATCGTCATCTTCAATATTTGCCATTGATGCCTCACCTAAATCACCTAATATATGTGCTGCTGAATTATATGAATACTGGCGAATAGAACGTTGCTGAACATAAAATCCTCGAAATTTGAATAACTTTTCCTGCAAGACACTACTTTCTTCTGCCGAAAGTTGTACCATAAACAGCTGATTTGTAAAGCGAGAATAACCAGGATTCTTGGATCTGTCCTTTATATCAGTCATTCGCTTTATAAAATATTCTTTTGTAATATTTAAAGTCTGGCATAAATCAAGAGTATCAAGATGCTCAATCTCTTTCATCACAACTGTTACATCATATGCAGGCTGATTATAAACAAGCAGTTTATTATTACGATCGTAAATAATGCCTCTTGAAGGATATTGAATCTTATTTAGAAAGGCATTACTGTCTGCATTTTTTTTGTAATCATCAGACATAATCTGAAGAACAAAAAGGCGTGTTATATAGATAAGCACAATCGAAATGGCAATACCTACTACAACATATCTTCTTTTTTCTAAATTATAATCTCTAGCCACGTTTATTTTCTTAATCCTTCAATACCCATTATACATAAAACAGTAACTACCGTACTCGTTCCTATTTTTATCAGCAAAGTGCTCAGATCGAATAAAGAGAAAGATTCAATCATCAATAATGAAGCATGATGAAGTAAAACACACAATATTACATACTTTATAAAAGGAAAAATACCTATCGCTTTTATTGAAGGAATATACTCATCTGTACTATCCCGCATTGAGAAAAGACGCAAGAAAAGCGGACGAATAAAAGCTATAAAAGTTGTAGCTGCAGCATTCATTCCCGGAGTATCTGAAAATATATCAATTGACAGCCCAAGAAGGAATCCCCATAACATCATCTCACTTCTGGAAGTTCCAGAAGACATCTTTAATATCAGATATATATAAATATATGGAGTAGCAAATCCTGCAATATGTACATTGTTAAGCACCAATACCTGAATTAAAACAAGTGCTACAAACCACTTTATCCGCCTTAAATATGTTATTATCATTGTTCCTGCTTGTTTGCCGATTCTTCAAGAAGTTTCTGTTCCATTTGTGTTGCTTTAGGCAAAACTCTTACACTATTAAGTTTGCCAAAATCTGTTGCTAAACGAACTTTCAGCTGATAAGAAAGTCCATCTTTTGAATTACCTATATGATCAACAGTTCCAACCATAATTCCAGCCGGAAAAACATCCGAGTAACCACTTGTCACTATAGTATCTCCCAGACCAAATTTAGCATGTCTGGGTAGATCATCTAAATATGCATAGCGGGAATCTCTTCCCTCCCACTTTATTGTGCCAAAATAGCCACTGCCTAATATTTTACAACCTATTCTGCATTTTGTATTTAGCATAGATATAACAACTGAATACTTAGGCGTTGTCATATACACAATGCCAACTACTCCATTTCTGTCAATAACTCCCATTTCACTATGAACGCCATCATTAGATCCCTTATCCAAAGTTATATAGTTATCGGCTTTTATTAATGAGCTATTAATAACATTAGCTTTTATTAGATGAGAATTCTTGGCTATCAGATCGTTCATGCCATCTATTTCCAAAGAATCCACCCCACGTCCTTGTAATTCCTTCCTTAAATTAGCAAGTTGTTGTTCAAGCAGCATGTTACGATCCAGCAAATCTTCATTTGCGTCTTTAAGATAGAAATATGAAGTTACATCTCCTTTTATCTTGTATATTTCACCAGAAACAGCGTTACTGGATGTAAAGAAAGAGCTTTTCTGGTAGTGATTAAAGCGAAACAATAAAGTAAAACTGATAATCTCTAGCAGAAAGAAAAGAAACCAGTAGTTATATTTAATAAGGAAGTTTAGTAGGTTCCGCATATAATTCCAAAGTAGTAACTAGCCGATATGCAGATATCCAGATCTCAAACTATGTAGATCTGGATATCTGCACGCCGGCATATTTTATTTATCGCATCAGGAATGAGAATTTATCTACATTCTTTAATGCTACTCCTGTTCCTTTTGCTACAGCATGAAGAGGATCTTCAGCTATATGGAAAGGTATATTAATTTTATCTGTTAAACGTTTATCCAATCCTCTCAATAGAGCACCTCCACCAGCTAAATAGATTCCGTTGTGAACAATATCAGCATACAATTCAGGCGGAGTTTGTTCCAAAGCACTAAGAATAGCTGTTTCCATTTTTGCAATGGACTTTTCTAAACAATGAGCTACTTCCTGGTAGCATACAGGAACTTCCATAGGAAGAGCAGTCATTCTGTTAGGACCGTGAACAATAAAATCTTCAGGGGCATCCTCAAGTTCTGTCAAAGCAGCACCAACATGAATCTTAATCTGCTCAGCTGTACGTTCTCCAATTTTCAGATTGTGCTGACGTCCCATATATTCCTGAATGTCCGATGTTAAATCATCACCTGCAATACGGATAGATTTGTTTGAAACAATACCTCCCAATGAAATAACTGCAATTTCAGTAGATCCACCACCTATATCAACAATCATATTTCCTTCTGGCGCCTCTACATCAATACCAATACCAATTGCAGCGGCCATTGGTTCAAATATTAAATAAACGTCACGTCCTCCGGCATGTTCGGCAGAATCACGCACTGCACGTAATTCAACTTCGGTACTTCCTGAAGGAACACAGATCACCATTCTCAAAGAAGGAGAGAAAAATCTGTGATTAGTGTTCATCATCTTAATCATACCTCTCATCATTTGCTCACATGCATAGAAGTCAGCAATCACACCGTCACGAAGAGGACGGATAGTTCTGATATTTTCATGTGTTTTACCATGCATCTGGCGTGCTTTTTCACCTACAGCGATCATTTTATCTGTACGTCTGTCTAATGCAACTACAGATGGCTCATCAACCACAATTTTACCGTTACTGATGATGATGGTATTGGCAGTACCCAAGTCCATCGCTATTTCTTGAGTGAAAGAAAATAATCCCATTTTTTATTAATGTTTAAAGTGTCTGATTCCGGTTGTAACCATTGCTACACCATTCTCATTACAATAATCAAAAGATTCTTGATCTCTAACAGAACCTCCAGGCTGGATTACAGAAGTTACACCTGCTTTATGTGCAATCTCAACACAATCAGGGAATGGGAAGAATGCATCACTTGCCATCACTGCACCTTGTAAATCAAATCCGAAAGCATCAGCTTTTTCGATTGCTTGTTTCAAGGCATCAACACGAGATGTCTGACCGACACCACTTGCACATAATTGTTTTCCTTTAGCCAGAACAATAGAATTAGATTTACTGTTCTTCACTATTTTATTAGCGAACAGCATATCTTCAATTTCTTGTTCAGTTGGAGCTTTTACAGTTACAGTCTTCAAATCTGAAGAAGTTTCTATGTTTAAGTCTCTATCTTGTACTAATACACCGTTCAACAATGAGCGGAACTGTTTCTTTGGGAATTTAGCTTCCTTACGAACCAATATAATACGATTTTTCTTTTGAGTTAATATTTCCAGAGCATCAACATCATAATCCGGAGCTATAATAACCTCAAAGAAAATCTTTGTTATTTCTTCTGCGGCAGCTTTATCTATTACAGAATTTGTGATCAGAACACCTCCGAAAGCTGAAACCGGATCACCTGCCAAAGCATCTTTCCAAGCCTCAACCACTGTAGGACGAGAAGCTAGTCCGCATGCATTATTATGTTTCAACACAGCAAAAGTTATTTCATCGAATTCATCAATCAAATCAACTGCTGCATTTATATCAAGCAAATTATTATATGAAATTTCTTTTCCGTGAATCTGATCAAAAACTGCATCCAAATCACCAAAGAAAACACCTTTTTGATGAGGATTTTCGCCATATCTAAGTGGCTTCTGCTCGTTTACTGAACAACGGAATCCAGAACAATCATCTCCATCAAAATAATTAAAGATAGCAGAATCGTAGTGTGAAGAAACCGCAAAAGCCTCTTTAGCAAACCAACGACGTTCTTCAATTGTACTGGTTGCGCCATGTTCCATCAACATATCTGCCAATGGTTTATATTGAGCCTGAGAAGCTACAATAACAACATCTTTATAATTTTTAGCTGCTGCACGAATTAATGAAATACCACCTATATCAATTTTTTCAACGATTGCAGCTTCACCTGCTCCTGAAGCAACTGTTGCTTCGAATGGATATAAGTCAACAATGACTAAATCTATTTCTGGAATTTCGTATTTTTCTATTTGTTGGAGGTCTTGTTCTACCTCTCTACGGCATAGAATACCACCAAATACCTTTGGATGAAGGGTCTTCACTCTACCACCTAAAATTGATGGGTAAGTAGTAAGGTCTTCTACAGCCTTACAAGGGAAACCTAGAGATTCAATAAACTGACGTGTACCTCCTGTAGACAGGAATTCAACTCCTTCCTCGTGGAGTTTGATGATTAAATCATCCAATCCTTCCTTATGGTAAACCGACACGAGAGCGGTTTTAATTTTTTTTGTTTCAGACATTTAATTGCATATTAGGTGTTTCAATGCGCAAAGGTACAAATTATTGTTTTATACCACATATAAAATCGGCTGGTTTTATGAATATTTTCACAGTTTTTTTAATGAACTAATAAATAGAACATCCTGCAATAAGATTTCAAGGTATATAAAAACACCCTGCTAAAGAGAATTTCAAGCCTGGGTTCACAAAGGGAAACACAAAAAATGGATTTAAAAGATCTCATTAGTTTTAGTTTTCTTAAACATCAGTTACCATCTTTTACACTAAAACAAAAGTCTATAAACGAACATAAGTTCACCAACAAGTTTTCTCTTATTGCCCATTCAACAATAAGGATAAAAGGATTGGGCAATCATCTAAAATTATTGGCCAATAATTTTCAAGCATTCACCAATAAATAAATTTTATTGAGCAATAAATTTATTTAAATAACCAAAGCATTAACACAACAACTACAAGAGCGGGCAACATATTCATTATGCGCAGTTTTTTTATTTCTAATATATTTATTCCAAGCCCCATCAACATAATTCCACCAACGCTTGTTAGTCCAAGAATAATTTGCGGAGTAAATAAGGAACCGGCATACATGGCCAGCAAAGTTAACGCACCTTGAAAAATAAACAGCGGAACAGCTGCAGCAATAACCCCAAGGCCAAAAGCTGAAGCAAGTAACATTGCCGAAAAGAAATCCATCAATGATTTAGTAAACAATAAATCGGAAGAACCTCCCGTACCTTCCTGAATAGCTCCCAGTACAGTCATCGATCCTATACAAAATAATAAGAATGCAGTTATAAGCCCTTCAGTAAATTTATCGCTTCCAATACGGAACTTCCTTTTCAGGAACCCACTCATCTGTTCTGCACTTTTTTCTATGTTTATCCACTCTCCCAGCAACGAACCAATAGCCAAGCTTCCCACTATTATCAAGATATCTGCCATCTTAACAACCATAGTAATACCTATAGCCAGCGTAAACAATCCAACTGCCTGAAAATAAATAGAAGTAACGCGCGCTGGCATATTTTTTTTCAGTAATAATCCAATAGTTCCGCCTGCAACAACCGCAGCCGTATTCACAATAGTTCCAATCATATTACGAGGTGATTATTTATAGATTTACAGAAATAGAGCTTTACATGATTATAAAGCTGCGAAAATAACATCTTTTTCGCAAATCAGCCGATAAATATCGCAAATATAATAACAGATAATTTTAATAACCCGTATGAGTTCAACTAAAAAACCATTTCAAGGCAGCATCTTGTAACTAAATAAATAATTAGGATGAAGACTTAATTTGCATATAAACAAAAAACGAAATATATTTGCTTGCATTTCATTAACAAACACCCCAAAAAGATCAAAATGAATAAAAAAAGCATCAAATCAATAATCTTTTTATTTGCCATTTTTATTAACACACAAGCATTCTCACAAGAAAAGTTTCCCGATGGAACATCTATCCCCGACTGGTTTAGAAAGAACGAAGTGGTTAATATTAATACCTTAGGAAAAATATATCGGATTACCGATTACGGAGTTATAAATGACAGCACTATTCTGCAAACAGAAAAAATACAAGCTGTTATCGATCGGGCTCAACAAGAAGGAGGTGGTGTTATAGTAATCCCGCAAGGAACTTTCCTATGCAGTTCTATCTTTTTCAAACCTAAAACACATCTATATTTAGAAAAGAATGCCGTATTAAAAGGTAGCGACGACATAAGCAACTACCCCATTGTTGAAACACGCATGGAAGGACAGACACTGAAATATTTCCCCGCCTTGGTAAATGCCGATAATGTGGACGGTTTCACTATATCGGGTGAAGGAACACTCAACGGGAATGGCATGCGTTATTGGAAATCTTTCTGGAAACGCAGAGCCGTCAATAGCAAATGCACTAATATGGACGAGCTACGCCCTCGATTACTATACGTATCAAATAGCAACGATGTACAAATTTCGGGTATTCATATTATTAATTCCCCCTTCTGGACAACACACTTTTACAGATGTAACAATGTAAAGATGCTTAATCTATATATATTTTCACCCGCAGAACCAGTTAAAGCACCTAGTACAGATGGTATAGACATAGATGCCTGCAACAATTTTCTGGTTAAGAATTGCTTTATCTCTGCAAACGACGACGGTATTGCACTTAAAGGCGGAAAAGGCACCTGGGCTGACAAGGACCCAACCAACGGAAGTAATACAAACATTATAATAGAAGATTGCACATACGGTTTCTGCCATAGCGCACTCACTTGCGGCAGCGAATCCATACACAGCCGAAATATAATCCTCCGTCGCTGCACTGTCGACAAAGCAAACCGTCTACTATGGCTTAAAATGCGCCCTGACACACCTCAAAAATATGAATATATTCTAGTGGAAAATATTAAAGGTAATGCCAATAGCTTTCTTTTCATAAAGCCATGGAATCAGTTCTTCGATCTGAAAGACAGAAAAGATATGCCTCTTTCCTATTCAGCTAATGTAACAATGCGCAATATCAACTTAGAATGCGAAGTTTTCTTTAACGTGAAAGAGTCTGATAAATACAAGCTCACAAACTTTACTTTTGAGAATCTAAATATAAAAGCGAAGGATGGCAAAATAAACCAAAATACTATAAAACCATTCATCTTGAAGAACGTTATTGTAAACAACGTGAAGATTAAAAACAATTAATAAAAGAAACCTCCATAAAGTAGCTCTATCAACTTTATGGAGGTTTCTTTTTAAAACAGTTCAAATCCGTATTATTTGAATTATAAACAAACTCCAATTTTATCCTCATCTGATAATTATATAGCTCGGAAGATAGAATATACTCATTCCGCATCCTTATAAAAAGCTGGAACCGGCATCCAATTTATTGGCCAATAAATAGAAACCATTCTCCAATAATTTTAATTTATTGAGGATTCATCTCCCTATCTGCCACTAAAAGATTGCAAATAATTATAACACAACTACTTACACTAGAAATCACAAAAAAAACATCTGCCACTAAAAAAGCATTTATCTGCTACACTTTGAATAGATCTCCCACTAAATTATATCTGATTATATGCTAAAGTCTGCGAGAACATGAGTTCTCTGTGTGAAATGAAACTTGAGAATATCAAGGAAATAACAATGGTTGTAAGTTTACAGTAAGAATTCTGTTATGGAGTCATTTTCGGGCAAGATTCAGGCTAGTTTAAGGCAATAAGAAAAGGCACCCATAGGTGGAAGCCCTACAAATGCCTTATTCTTAAAAGTAGCGGGACCCAGGATTGAACTGGGGACCTCATGATTATGAATCATGCGCTCTAACCGGCTGAGCTATCCCGCCATTTCTTAATTGCGGTGCAAAGGTATAGAAATCTTTGAAACCTGCAAAATTTTGCCATACTTTTTTCAATTTTACACCCAAAAAGAGTGATTTTATTTAAAAAACAAGAGAAAAAGCGCATAATTTAGTATCATATACTTCAAATTTCAAAAAAAGTCTTTATCTTGGCGCACAGAAACACAAGCACTATGAAAAAAGAAAAGATTCATATAGAATATCTTTTAAACGCATCCTCGAGAAGCATTATATGGAATGCAATAAGCACTCCTATCGGCATGGAAGACTGGTTTGCCGATAAAGTTCAATTGAAAGATAAAATATTCACTTTTTGTTGGGGGAAATCAGAAATTAGAAAAGCCGAATTGATTGGAACAAGAATTAATTCTTTCGTTAGATTCCATTGGCTGGATGATGAAGATGAAAAAAGCTATTTTGAATTCAAAATGAACTTTAATGAACTAACAAGTGATTACGTACTGGAAATTACTGATTTCGTTGACTCAGAGGAGAAAGATGATCAGTTCGAACTGTGGAACTCTCAGATTGATACACTTAAAAGAGCATGTGGAATGTAGCATCTAATTTATAAAAATAATCAAAAGTATGCGTGAACATCTTTTTTTATACTAATTTTGTCGGATAATTGTACAAATAAAAAAAGATGCTACGCATTAAGAAATTAGATATATTCATTATCAAGAGTTTCGCACTCCTTTTCTTTGGGACGTTCTTCATTTGTCTCTTCATCTTTATGATGCAGTTCTTATGGAGATACGTCGACGATTTAGTTGGTAAAGGATTAGCTATAAGCGTATTATCAGAGTTTTTCTTTTACGCGATATTAACTTTGGTACCTACTGCGCTTCCTCTGGCTATCTTACTTGCTTCCTTGATGACTTTCGGTAATTTTGGTGAAAGATATGAGCTACTCGCTATAAAAGCAGCCGGAATTTCATTGATCAGAGTAATGGCTCCTCTTATTGTCTTTACAGTATTTCTGTGTTCCACTTCCTTTTATTTTCAAAATGTTGTAGCTCCCAAGGCCCAGGTAAAACTATTTACTTTGCTTTTCTCCATGAAGCAGAAATCGCCGGAGTTAGAAATCCCGGAAGGAGTTTTCTATGATGAGATCGAAGGTTATAACCTTTATGTCAAGCATAAAAACAAAGAGACGGGAACATTATATAATTTAATGATCTACAATTTTTCTGATGGTTTTGATAATGCACATATCATTGTTGCAGACTCAGGTAAACTGGAAATGACTGCCGACAAAAAGTTTTTGAGACTGCACCTGTATAGCGGAGAAATGTTTGAGAATCTTAAGTCACAGAGTAGTTCCATGCAGAATGTACCATATCGACGAGAAAGTTTTAGTGAGAAACACACTATCATAGCATTCAATTCAAACTTTAATATGATTGACGAAAGCTTCATGAACAATCAGTATCAAAGTAAGAATATGACGGAGCTTCAAACTGCAGTCGATTCAATGAACCATTTGGTTGACAGCGTTGGAAAAACATTCTATAAAGAAGCAATAACAAGTACTTATCGCTCCAGAGATAATTTCAGTAAAGAGGATACACTCAAAATAAGGAAAACAAAATTAACTGCAATAAATACAGATAGCGTCTTTAACAATCTTTCTTTATCAGACAAACAGCGGGCTGTGGCAAACGCATTAAGCACATCACAAAGTATAGGTAATGACTGGAAATTTAAGAGTTTCAACACCGTTGATACTGACAAGCGCATCCGTAGACACGAAATGGAATGGCATAAAAAAATAGCCCTTTCTATTTCCTGCTTAATATTCTTCTTTATAGGCGCTCCTTTAGGGGGTATCATTAGAAAAGGAGGTTTAGGCATGCCAGTTGTAATCTCTATCTTTATTTTTATCATCTATTACATTATAGATACAACCGGAGCCAAAATGGCCAGAAATGGTACATGGGTTATTTGGACTGCCATGTGGATAAGTACATTTATCTTAGCTCCAGTAGGAATATTCCTAACTTATAAATCGAATAAAGATTCCGTTGTCTTGAATATTGATACATATATTAATTGGATAAGAAAAGTTATTGGTATACGAGACACACGTCATCTGGCTAAAAAAGAAGTTATTATTGAAGATCCCGACTATCTGCAAGAAGATAAGAATATGGAACTTCTAAATGGAAAGTGTGAAGAATATATATCAAATAATAAACTTAAACGTGCGCCAAACTATTTCACCATCTGGACCCAAAATGAAAAAGATGAAGAGATTGTGGCAATCAATGAGCAGTTGGAAGCTATTATTGAAAAGCTGGCCAATACCAAAAATACGAAAATCCTAGGGACACTGAACAACTACCCTATCTTGTCTGTTCATGCTCATAGATGCCCTTTCAATATGCCTGTGCTCAATAAAACAACCGGTATAGTACTACCAATAGGATTAATCTATTATTTTAGAATATGGGCTTTCAGGATTAGGTTATATAAAGATCTGAAATTAATAAATAAGGTAAACAGAGATTTACAAGATATGATTAGAACAATTTGTAAAAAATAAGATATGGAAGATATAAAGCTAAATACAATCGAAGAAGCAATAGAGGACTTTCGTGAGGGTAAATTTATAATTGTTGTTGATGATGAAGATCGTGAAAATGAAGGCGATTTTATTATTGCAGCTGAAAAAATAACTCCGGAAAAAGTAAATTTCATGTTGACTTACGGACGCGGTGTCTTGTGTGCTCCTATTACAGAAGAACGTTGTGAAGAGTTAGACCTGGAAATGCAGGTTTCTACTAACACTTCAATATATGAAACACCATTCACTGTTACAGTAGACTTATTAGATGGATGTACTACTGGAGTTTCAATGCACGACAGAGCAGCCACTATCAAAGCATTGGCCGATCCTAACACAGAACCGAGTAGTTTTGGTCGTCCAGGACATGTCAACCCACTAAGAGCGAAATCACGTGGAGTACTTCGCCGTTCAGGACATACAGAAGCAACTGTCGACATGGCACGTTTAGCAGGTCTTTATCCAGCTGGAGCTTTAATTGAAATTATCAATGAGGACGGAACAATGGCCCGTTTACCACAACTGATGGAAGTAGCTAAAAAATTCGACATCAAAATCATTACCATCAAGGACCTTATAGCATATCGTCTTAAATTGGAATCGATTGTTGAAAAAGGAGATGAAGTTGACATGCCTACTGAATACGGACATTTCCGCCTTATCCCTTTCCGCCAAAAATCAAACGGGCTGGAACATATTGCTTTAATAAAAGGTGAATGGTCAGAAAACGAACCTATTTTGGTAAGAATGCACTCGTCATGTATGACTGGTGACATCTTTGCATCCAACCGTTGCGATTGTGGAGAGCAGTTGCATAAAGCAATGTCTGAAATAGAAAAAGCAGGCAAAGGTGTTGTTGTATACATGAATCAGGAAGGCCGTGGCATTGGACTTATGAATAAAATAAGAGCATATAAATTGCAGGAAGAAGGACTTGACACGGTTGATGCGAATCTGCACTTAGGCTTCAAGGCAGATGAACGTGATTATGGCGTAGGTGCAGAAATATTACGGGAAATAGGCGTACACAAAATGAGATTACTCACTAATAACCCTGTTAAACGTATTGGACTAGAAGCTTATGGCCTTGAAATAGTAGAAAATATAGCTATTGAAGTTACACCCAATGAGTATAATTTACGATATCTGAAAACAAAAAAAGATCGTATGGGGCACGCTTTGCATTTTACAAAGTGATATAAAAATAAGGCTAATTGAAGTATAAAGTTCAACAATATCATTTATTTGCTTTCTTATTTCAATTATTTTATCTTATTTTGCATCGTGATATAGACCAACAATAAATAAGTTAAATTATGAATCAACTTTCAGACCGTTTGAACAGCCTTTCTCCTTCAGAGACTTTAGCTATGTCTCAGAAGAGTAATGAGTTAAAAGCTCAAGGTATTGATGTCATCAATCTTAGTGTAGGGGAACCCGACTTTTTTACTCCCGACCACATTAAGGCTGCTGCTAAAAAAGCAATTGATGATAACTTCTCTTTTTATTCTCCTGTACCAGGCTACATGCCCCTTCGCAAGGCTATTGCAGCTAAATTAAAGAATGAAAATGGCCTGGATTATAAACCTGAACAGATTGTTTGTTCCAATGGAGCTAAACAGTCAGTTTGTAATACCTTATTGTGTATTATTGGCCCAGAAGATGAAGTAATTATCCCAGCTCCATATTGGGTTAGCTACATTGAAATGGTAAAACTAGCAGAAGGAAAAAGTGTTATTATTCCTGCTAGTCTTGAACAAAATTTCAAAATTACACCTGCTCAACTGGAAGCTGCTATTACTCCTAAAACTAAAGCGATAATCCTTTGCTCTCCTTCAAATCCAACAGGAAGTGTATACAGTAAAGAAGAATTAAAAGGATTAGTTGATGTTTTGGTTAAGTATCCTAATATCATCGTTATTGCCGACGAGATTTACGAACACATCAACTATATCGGAAAACATGAAAGTATTGCTCAGTTCCCTGAGATCAAAGAACGTGTAGCTCTAATTAACGGCGTTTCTAAAGCATACGCTATGACAGGTTGGAGACTTGGGTTCGTTGCTGCTCCAGAATGGTTAGCAAAAGCTAGTAATAAACTACAGGGTCAATACACATCTGGTCCTTCTTCAATTGCTCAAAAAGCAGCAGAAGCTGCATTTGCAGGAGATCAGGCACCGGTAGAAGAAATGCGTAAAGCCTTCGAACGTCGTCGTAATCTTGTTCTTGGATTAGTTAAAGATATCCCAGGATTTGAGTGCAATGTTCCTGATGGTGCATTCTATGTATTCCCAAAATGTGATTCATATTTTGGTAAATCTTTGGGCGATCGTAAAATTAACGATTCTGCAGATTTGGCAATGTATCTTCTGGAAGAAGGACACGTAGCATGCGTTGGAGGTGTAGCTTTCGGAGCCCCTGAATGTATCCGTATGTCTTATGCTACATCTGATGAAAATCTGGTTGAAGCATTCAACAGAATCAAGCAAACATTGGCTAAATTAAAGTAAGTAACAATAAAAAGTCTGGAAATATAATCTTAAGATTAATTTCCAGACCAATATATAAGTAAAAAGGCTGTTTCGTTTGAAACAGCCTTTTTATTTTTTACCCGAAGGATTTTTTAGTTTCCCGGATGTATTGCTTCAGAAGGACAAACATCTGCGCAAGTTCCACATTCTGTACAAACCTCTGGGTTAATTGAATAGATATCGCCTTCAGAGATAGCTCCTACTGGACACTCGTCAATACAAGTTCCGCAAGCGATACAATCATCATTAATTACGTAAGCCATTTTCTTAAATTTTAATTATTAGTACTAATTTGCTCAACAAAAATAGAGATTAATTCTAATTGTAGCATACTTCCTTTCATATTTTATATTAATTTGGATTTTATCTAAATAGCAAGTTACCTAATAAGCTTTTATTTGTCTTACCACTGCAATAAGAAGCGTACTTTGCCGTTATAGTAAGCATAAAAGAATTATCAGAACTTGAAGCACATATTCATCATATTACTATCATTTGTGTTCTCATTGGGCGTAAACGCACAAATAAAGAAGATACAAAATCGGCCATATATTGACCAAAGAAGGCTACATTATGGCTTTTTAATTGGTTTGCATACTCAGGATCTGAAATTTGAGAACAACGGGTATATTACAAAAGATGGAGAATCCTGGTTTGCTGATGTTGCTAGTTATTCTCCCGGATTCAGTGTTGGTGTTTTAGGCGAACTCTACTTAACAAAAGAATTGGCACTCCGACTTATTCCTACTTTGCATTTCGGTGACAAAACCGTAATTTTTAAAGAGCAAACTAGCAAAGAAGAGACCAGGCAGCAGATAAAATCCACATACCTGTCTCTTCCTCTTGATTTAAAATTCAGTGCAGAACGCTTTAACAACTATCGACCATACGTAATGGCTGGAGTTAATCCCATGGCCGACCTCAGTATCAAAAAGAATGGAGTCTTATTACTTAAAAGCGCCGATTGCTATATAGAAGCTGGCATAGGTTGTGACTTTTACCTCCCATTTTTCAAGCTTGTACCTGAACTTAAGTTCTGCTTTGGATTAAGTAATTTACTTAAAACAGATCGCTCTGATTTAAATGATAAAACACTCTTAAAATATACACAATCAGTCAACCAGATAAACTCTCGAATGATTGTGCTATCATTCTATTTTGAATAGAGAAACTATTTCATCGACTGGTATATTACTTCCTGAATATTCGTACGAATATTCATTTTCGACAATTTAAAATTCCATCTATCCGGATATGTACGGTTACTCAAAAATACATAAACCAATCCGTTTACCGGATCTACCCAACAACATGTTCCGGTCCACCCTGTATGCCCATAAACAGCAGCAGGAGCAGAAACACAACAAGGACTATTTTGAGGATTAGCAGATACAGGCTTATCATATCCCAATCCTCGTCTGCCACTCTTGGAAGTAGTTGTAGTAAAGAGTTTACATGTAGATTTACTTAAATAGCGTTTTCCATCTATCTCACCTCCGTTAAGAAGCATCTGATACACCTTTGCAACATCCTTTGCAGAAGCAAACAAGCCTGCATTACCTGATACACCACCTAAATAAGCGGCTGCCTCATCATTCACAAATCCCTGAATCAGTTCGCCCCGAAAACAATCATTTTTCACAGTAGGAACAACCTCATCTTTTTTATGTGTACGCAAAGGCAGATAACTAATATGATATAGTTTCATTGGTGTATAATACTCACGATTCAAAAACTCATCCATAGGGATTCCGCTAACAGTTTCGGCAATCTCTTTTAGAAAGATAAAGTTAACGCAACTATAGTTATACTTCTTTGCTCCCAATTTAGTCTGAGCAATCATCTGCATAGCTGCTTCATGAAATTTCTTATTCATAAAGAGACTATCAGTTACCTGCATCGTAAATTCATCAGAAGGTTTAGTGGAAGTCCATCCTTCTTTATATTTAAAAGAAGTACACGCATAACCATTCTCATCAGTTTGTATAGTATGTTTAGAATCTTTCTTATTAACAAAGAAAGGAGCTTCATAGCTTGTTTCATCTATAGCCAGTCGATAGAACGGAAGCGAAGGTGGCAACCCTGATTCGTGAAACAACAATTCTTTAATCGTTATATTCTCTTTATCAGTACCACGAAGAAAAGCAAGATATTTAGATGCTTTATCAGTAAGGTTCAACAAGCATTTATCATATAACTTCATGATAGCAAGTAATGTTCCTGTTGTTTTTGACAAAGAAGCAAGATCGTACATACTATTTGATGTTACTTTCTGCTCTCCTTCATAAGTATATTTCCCAAAATTCTTGCTATAAACTGTTTTCCCATCCTTCATAACCAAAACCTGACATCCGGGAAAAGCACGAGCTTCAATTCCTTCCTTAACAATTGAATCAATACGTGCTAATGTAACAGAACTCATTCCAAAGTCTTCCGGAACGGAGCGGAATATTGTATTAGGGGTAATTGTTACTCCATCTCCCGGAGAGTAAAGCGTTCCTATACTTACTGATAAACGCCCGTCAACTGTAGCTTTAGCAAAAAGAGCATCACCTGTTTGAGCTTGAACATCATTATCAGCAGAATGCCCTAAAATAACAGCAGAAGCAACAGATAAAGGAATCTGAAGTTGCTCCATTACTGAAAAAGGAGTAAAGAACACATAAACTGCCGGTTGACTGATTGAGAGAGCTGAAAAGAAATGAAGATAAGGTTTCAGATCTTTAGCGGTTATACTAACAACAACCCTTTTATGTAATGACAATTCATGCTTCATGGCTTGCATCAATGAATCATTCATCTGATATGTTAAATGATAACATTTAACCGGAGCATATTTCTTCATTGTTTCTATAAACACAGAATCAGCAGATCTGTCGCCTACACTAACCAATGCTATTTCGTCTGCGGAAGCCCTAAAAGGAAGTTCCTGCTCTCTGTTTCCCAGAACGGTAATAGCAGCAGTTCTCAGTTTATGTATTAAAGCTTCGGAATTTGCCGTATTAATTCGTTCTTCCAAACCTGACAAACGAATTTCTGGAGCTCTTGTCAGCCCTAATATATATTTGTACAACAAAACTTTTCTGCACTTACGATCAATTTCCTCTTTACTTATTTCTCCATTCTGAAGAGCTTTAAGTACACTTTTAACTTCCGTTTCTACGTCTGCCGGAGCCAACACCATATCATTCCCAGCCTGCAAAGCCAGCAAGCAGACTCTATCTGCAGAAGCAACACCTTTCATGGCTAAGGCATCAGTAAAGATTAATCCCTGAAAGCGAAGTTCATCGGCAAGCAAACCGTAAACAACATTACGTGAAAGAGAAGAAGGAAACAACTTGTTTGGCTCTATGATAGGCACCTGAAGATGTCCAACCATAATACCTCCTAAACCTGCTTTTATATATTGTTTAAAAGGATAGAGCTCAACACTATCTAGTCGTTCTCTGGTAAAAGCCAACACAGGTAAAGCAAAGTGAGAATCAACATCTGTATCCCCATGTCCCGGGAAGTGCTTAGCTACAGAAAGCACCCCTTTACTTTCCAGTCCCTGGGCATAAGCAATAACTTTATCTGCTACTTCATGAGGCTCTTCACCAAATGAGCGGACATTGATAACTGGGTTATTAGGATTACGATTTACATCGGCAACAGGCGCAAAATTTACAGTAACTCCCATCTCCTTACACTGTCTGGCTACCTCCTGACCATATTCGTAAATCAGCTGATCATTCTGAATGCATCCAAGAACTACATTCTTGGGAAACACAGGAGTACTTTTCAGTCTCATAGATAATCCCCATTCACCATCGAAAGTAATCATCAATGGAATTTTAGCCTGCGACTGAGCAAAATTAGTTAATAAGGCCTGATCTTGTAGTTTTCCACCAGAGAACAGCAACCCACCAATTTTGCTGTCACGAACAGCCTTTCGAATCATCTTTTTATTCTTTTTATCGATATCGGGGGTCACTGTATGAATAAAAAGCTGACCGATTCTTTCTTTCATCGTCATCTTAGACAACGTATTTTCAACCCAATTCTGACAAGATTCTTGTTGTGAAACTTTATACGCCAAAAGAGGTTCAACCTGTGCTTTTATTGCTACATGTAATAAGAAAGCCAGAACTAATGTAAATAAAAATACCCTTTTCATAACTTATTTCCTTTCAAACTTTAGATCTATTTTCCCCACATAGACTCCGTTTCTCCACATTTGTGTTACAGGAACTTCCTTACCATCTAAATTTTTGTAATATACGGGAGTTTCAATAAACGAATGAGAATGTCCTCCTAATATTAAATCAATATTATGTGTTTTTGCTGCTAAAATCTCATCACAAACCGGATTATTTTCCGAAGCTTTCCACCCCAAATGAGAAAGACAAACCACCACATCGCAGCGTTCATGTTTTTTCAAATATGTTGCAACCTCATTTGCTACATCATAAGGTTCAAAGTAAGCCACGCCTTTGCATTTATCAGCCTGAACCAATCCTTCCATTTTGGGACTTAACCCAAATACTCCAATTTTCAAACCCTTACGTTTAATAACAATATAAGGTTTAACCAAACCATCAAGCACAGTACCTGCAAATTTGTAATTGGCACAAACAAATGGAAATTTGGCCATTTTAAAAAGACGAGCCATATTCTCAAGCCCAAAATCGAACTCATGATTTCCAATCGTTGCTGCATCATATTTCATTTCGTTCATCAACCTGATTTCCACCTCTCCTTTAAACATATTGTAATATGGAGTTCCCTGAGAAAAATCACCGCAATCGAACAACAAAACATCCTTATCCTCTGTTCGAGCCTGCTTTATATAAGAAGCTCGCCTAACAAATCCACCTTTATCTGCCTGAGATTTATTAGCATCGTTTTTGCTTATAGGTTCAATACGACTATGAGTATCATTGGTATGCAATATAGTAAGCACCTTTACCCGCTGAGCAGAAAGGTTAATGCATAAGATTAGTGATATTATTATAAAATATGTACGTTTCATTGTATTCCTTTATTTCTTAATCTGAATTCTACCATCCAGGCTGGATGTAATTACTTCACCTTTTGCCGTTTTTTTCTTCACATAATCAAGAACAATATGACGAAGAACTGCACCTTGAGGGCAAATACGCTTCTCTGCTTTCAGGAAAGAACCTAAACCATCATTGCCTTCTGCCAAGTAATCAATAGTTGCCACTGTATAAATTTTATCTTTATCAATTTTTTCTCCTCCAATTGTAGCATCAATCAATTCAGCATTAGATGGAGCTGAAAGCAGAAGCTTTACATTGCTTACTCCCTGCCCTCCCACTTTTGCGATATCGCTAAATAAAGAAATCAGGTCTGTTCCTTTCAGACTAACAAGGCAAAGCGCATTCTCAAAAGGTAAGATTTCATAAATTGTACCAAATGTTATATCACCTTTTGGAAGATTACTTCTCAGCCCCCCAAAGTTAATAACAGCTAAATCTGCTTTTTGTCCGGGCAGAGTATTTGCATATTCACGAAGAACATCTGCCACAAGATTAGAAAGAAGACTTTCAGGACGTCCCGATGTCATATCCATTTCACAGGTTCCAATCACTGGCGACATAATACTATCTACTTTTGATTTAAAAGGAGCAAAAACAGAAACTGCCACATTATCTTGCTTTGTGTCATACGCAGAATTAATCTCAACATTATTACTTTGCATGCCCGCCAACTGATAAGCTGAGTGACATGACGAAAAAAAGAGTAGCCCTGACAAACAGAGCATTCCTATAGGCTTATTTATCCCTAAACATCTCATAATAAACATTATTTATACCGTCAAATATATATAATTTTTCTTAGATATTTGGCTATCCGACAAATAATTCGCATCTTTGCACCGCTTTCGCGCAATCGCTGTCAAAGAAGAGTTACTTGATATGTTGCGTTGTAACGATAAAACATTTTAAAAAACAAAACAATGGATTTTATTAAAATTGCAGAAGAAGCATTTGCTACTGGAAAACAGCATCCAAACTTCAAAGCTGGAGACACTGTAACTGTAGCTTATCGTATTACTGAAGGTAACAAAGAACGTGTACAGTTGTACCGTGGTGTTGTTATCAAGATTTCAGGTCACGGAGAAAAGAAACGCTTTACTGTTCGCAAAATGTCTGGAACAGTTGGTGTAGAAAGAATCTTCCCAATCGAATCACCATTCATCGATAGCATCGAAGTGAACAAAGTTGGTAAAGTTCGTAGAGCTAAATTATATTACCTTCGTGCTCTTACCGGTAAAAAAGCTAGAATCAAAGAAAAAAGAGTTATCACTACAAACGCTTAATTCTCTGTTTCGAAATAAAAAAGAAGAGGAATTTGCTTTTGCAGATTCCTCTCTTTTTTTATCATTCAAAAAATATTTTTTGGTCGCATTAAGCTATCTCTTCGCCTTCAACGTATTCATCCAGAAACAAGTTATCTCCATCAAATACAGCATAGGAATAAAAGTTTATCCAATCGCCCAAAATAGTTACACGTGCAGAAGACGATAACATCAAATCAAGCATTATATGGCGATGCCCATAGATAAAATAGTTAATTGTGGGATGAGATTTTAGATACTCTTTGGTATAAAGAACAAGAAATTCTTTATCCTCACCCATATAATCAGGTTCTTTGCCATCTATCCGTTTCAACCGGCTTTTCTTTGCCCAGCTCAATCCCAATTCAACACTCCATCGGGGGTGCAAAGCCGAAAACATTGTTTGCAAAGTCTTATTATGAAACATTTTTCGGAGTAACTTAAAAGACTTATCAGGATCGCCAAGCCCATCTCCATGCGCCAGATAAAACTCCTTTCCAAGTATTTCTGTAGTTATGGGCTTTCGATGAAGAATCATGCCGCACTCTTTTTCCAGATAATCGCCGCACCAAATGTCATGATTACCAGTAAAGTAATGAATCTCTATTCCGGCATCAGTCAACTCGGATATTTTTCCCAGAAAACGTGTATATCCTTTAGGTACAACTAATTTAAACTCATACCAAAAGTCAAACATATCTCCTATCAGATAAATTGCAGCAGCATCATGGCGAATACTCTCAAGGAAGTTCACCAGACGGCGTTCTTGTGTACGACTATGTTCTATAGCACGCGACCCAAGATGAGCATCCGAAAGGAAATAAACTCTTTTCTTCATCACACTTATTTAAAGAAATCCTAATTCCAGTTTAGCTTCTTCGCTCATCATATCTTTGTCCCATTCCGGTTCAAAAACAATGTTAACTGTAGCAGAAGTTACTCCTTCTACAGATTCTACTTTTTGGCGAACATCTTCTACTATAAAATCCACAGCCGGACAATTAGGAGCAGTAAGCGTCATATCGATTACAGTATCACCATTATCAGCTACATCAATCTTATAAATCAAACCGAGATCATAGATATTAACCGGAATTTCCGGGTCATATACAGTCTTAATCATCTCGACAATCTTTTCTTCCATTTCAAACTTCGTCATAATCAGTTATTTTAGTAATGCAAAGATAAATATTAAGAATTAATCTCCAAATTAAAAACGACCTTCGTCAACATAGCTGTAATAATGCCCGTCACAAACAATAAGATGATCGGCCAGATTTATATTCATGTAGTCTCCGGCTTGTCTCACTTTTGATGTAAGTTTGTCATCCTCCTTACTAGGACGAGTATTGCCCGAGGGGTGGTTATGGCAGAGAATAATAGAAACAGCACGTTTTATCAAGGCTTCTCTAAGCACACACCTCACATCAACAGAGGTTTCACTTATACCACCCGAACTGATTTTCACTTTATCAATTACTTTATTCGACTGATTTAGCAATAACACCCAGCACTCTTCTGTAGGTAAATCGCACATTAACGGATGCATCAGATTGTAAACATCAGTAGAGCACGTTACCTGATTGCGTTCCGTCAGTTCAGAGAGTTTCCTACGTTTTCCAAGTTCTGAAGCCGCGCAGATAGAAATAGCTTTTGCCGGACCTATACCTTTGTAAGTACACAAATCATCAACCGTCAACTTTCCTAGCTCGTTTAAATTGTGATTGCACGAAGCCAGTACTCTTCGCATCAGTTCCACGGCTGTCTCCTCTGTATTACCAGAACCTATAAGAATAGCCAGAAGTTCGGCATCGGTCAAAGCCCCTATTCCTTTTTCCAGCATTTTTTCTCTGGGACGATCTTCTTCTGCCCATTGATTAATCGTTAGTTTTTCTTTCATTGTTTTTCATAGAGATAAAAAAAGCACGAATTCAACAAGGAAACTTCCTATCTGAATTCGTGCTTCTTTAAAATAGGTTTATAATTTTATTTATAAAAATTCTTCTCAAATGCAGAAAATTCATCTTTCTTCAGCACTACTCTTTTCCACCATGCTCTGATAAAACCGGAACCATATCCTGTAAGCTGAATAAAAGAGGCTATAATAGAAATTGCTCCAATCTTTATGCTTTTATTCTGAAAAGAAGAATCAAGCAAAATAATCAATGCATAAAAAAGAATTGGAATTAAGCCCCAGAGGGAAAAACAGGAAACAGCCAACAAAAATAATAGTCCTGCTGTAAAAGCAGCAGGCAAAAGATGAACCAGTTTTAATGACTCTGGATATTTTTTAAATAAGTTAATGCGGGCAATACCAGAATTATGCACCTGCTTAAAGAATTTCTTCAAATCGGTGCGCCGTTTATGATAAACCCACGCATCGGGAAATAACCGACATTTATAATTGTTCTTGAAAATGCGAATACTAAAATCAATATCTTCTCCAAAACGCATTTTAGAGAACCCCTCTAAAGTCATATAAACATCTCGCTTTACTCCCATGTTAAAGCTACGAGGGTAGAATTTATCGAGTTTCTTTTTTCCGCCACGTATACCACCAGTCGTAAAGAAAGAGGTCATTGCATAATTTATCGCCTTTTGCATATCAGTGAACGATGCATCTGCACGGTCAGGACCACCAAAAGCATCGGCATGTTCCTTTTTCAGTTCAGCCTCAACAGCATCAAAATAACCTTCAGGAATTATGCAATCCGAATCAAGAATAATCAGATAATCACCTTTACTACGTTCCGCACCAAAATTTCGAGTCTGACCGGGACCGGAATTTGGTTTAAAGAAATATTTAATATCTAGAATTTCCCTAAACTTGTTTACTATTTCTTCACAACGCACAGTAGATCCATCCTCTACAACCAACACTTCAAAATTAGTAAAATGCTGTTTCGTGAGACTAACCAGAAGTTCGTTCACTTCATCGGGACGATTGTATACGGGAATTATTACGGAATAGAACATAGTTAGATTTGTATATAACAAAATCCCCTCAAAAAGAGGGGATTAAAAATATTTTTTATGCTTAAAGATTAAGCCTTAACACGACCTTGGTAAGAACCGTCACGAGTATCGATTTCGATTATTTCACCTTCGTTGATAAACAAAGGAACACGAACTTCAGCACCAGTTTCAACAGTAGCAGGTTTAGTTGCGTTAGTTGCAGTATCGCCCTTAAGTCCTGGTTCTGTATAAGTTACCAAAAGTTGAACTTTAACAGGAACTTCTGCAAAAAGAACAGTTTCAGTTGAAGCGTCAGAAACTACTTCTACAATCATACCTTCTTTCATGAAATCAACACCTGTGATTAAGTCATGAGCAATAGGAGCCTGATCGTAAGTTTCCTGGTTCATAAAAATATAGTCGCTACCTTCTTTATATAAGAATTGAAAAGGACGACGTTCCACACGAACATCTTCAAGCTTTTCACCGATATTGAAACGGCGCTCAAGAACACGACCAGATACTACGTCTTTCAACTTTGTACGCATGATAGTGTTTCCTTTTCCTGGTTTTACATGTAGAAATTCGATACAGAAATAGAGCTTTCCGTCCATACGGATACAAGTTCCGTTTTTGATGTCTTGTGAATTGATCATACTTTTATTTTTAGCTATTTATATATTTATTATTTTGTTCTTTTTCCTATTTCGAGTGCAAAAGTAATCTAAATAGATAAAAAACACAAAATGTTTTGACTAAAAAAGGTTTATCTCTTGGTTAATATAAAAAAAGTCTCTATTTTTGCATCCCGATTCAGACTATCAGAATAATAACAATAAAATATATAAGTAATGAAAAGAACATTCCAACCCTCTAACAGAAAGAGAAAGAACAAACATGGTTTCCGTGAAAGAATGGCTTCTGCTAATGGTCGTAGAGTTTTAGCTTCACGTCGTGCTAAAGGAAGAAAGAAATTAACTGTTTCTGACGAATACAACGGAAGATAATTACGGTCTTTAAATAAGAGATTATAAAAGAAGTAAAGGTTTTGCAATAAGAACCTTTACTTCTTTTGTTTTTTATATTATCTTTGAGCCGCAATTGAAAGACTATACATAAATAGCATATGACGATAAAACAATTCTTTTCTTTCAAAGAGAATAAATACCTATGGTGGAATGTGATAGCAATGATTGTTCTTGCCGGCTTGCTGATATTCCTTGTACTTAAAGGTATCGATGTCTATACCCAACACGGAAAATCCGTGTTAGTTCCCAATCTAAAAGGGATGAATGAAGAAGAAGCGCAAATGATGCTAAGAAATCGTGGTCTGGATTGTATAGTAGTAGACTCAAGCTATGATAAAAATAAAGTCTCTGGTTGTATTCTGGAGCAAAACCCATCAGATGGCCAACATGTTAAAGAAGGACGAGTAATTTACCTCACCGTTAATTCTTTAACAATGCCTATGCAAACTATTCCCGACGTAGCAGATAACAGCTCTGTACGTCAGGCCACAGCTAAATTAATTTCCGCAGGATTTATTCTAACCGCCAACGAATCTGTAACAGGAGAACGTGATTGGGTTTATGGAGTTAAATATAATGGCCGACAATTGATGCTTGGAGAAAAAGTACCAACCGGAGCTACCCTTACATTAATGGTAGGGAATGGTACTAAAGAGACTATACAAGAGGACACCATAAATATGGATGATGAGTTTAGTAACCCCGAAACAACTACAGAACCGGGAAAAGAGCCTCCTACCGAAGATTCATGGTTCTAAATAATAAGCTAATGAAAGATTTTCTGGACGAAATAGAGGATATTGACGAAATTGAAGATGTAGAAGAGGCTGAATCGGAAATTGCTTCCGGCGAGCTCTATGAACATTTTCGTGTTATTGTAGATAAAGGTCAGGCACTTACCCGGATAGACAAATATTTGTTTGAACGGATTGTAAATGCTTCGCGCAACCGTATACAGCAGGCAGCTGAAGCCGGATGTGTAATGGCTAACGGAAAACCAGTAAAAAGTAACTATCGGGTAAAGCCATTCGATGTTATTACGGTAATGATGGATCGCCCTCGTTATGAAAACGAGATTATTCCGGAAGATATTCCTATAAAAATAGTATATGAAGATAAGGATCTGATGGTTGTTGACAAGCCGGCAGGAATGGTAGTACATCCCGGACATGGCAACTATACAGGAACTCTGGTTAATGCCATAGCATGGCATCTTAAGGATAATCCTGAATATGATGCTAACGATCCGCAGGTTGGATTAGTTCACCGTATTGATAAAGATACCTCCGGACTTCTCCTTGTTGCAAAAACTCCTGATGCAAAGACCAATTTAGGCTTGCAATTTTTTAATAAAACAACTAAACGTAAATATAATGCGTTAGTTTGGGGAACTGTAGAACAAGATGAGGGTACCATTGAAGGCAATATTGCCCGTAATCCAAAAGACAGGATGCAAATGGCTTTCTTTACAGACCCTAACATAGGCAAACATGCAGTGACTCATTATCGGGTAATTGAGCGTATTGGATATGTTACACTTGTAGAATGTGTGCTCGAAACAGGAAGAACACACCAGATTCGTGTACACATGAAACACATTGGCCATGTTCTTTTCAACGATGCCCGATATGGCGGACATGAAATTTTAAAGGGAACTCACTTTAGCAAATATAAACAATTTGTAAACAACTGCTTCGATATTTGTCCACGTCAGGCTTTACATGCAATGACTCTGGGTTTTGTTCACCCACGTACGGGTGAAGAGATGTTTTTCACAACAGAACTGCCTAAAGACATGACTATGCTGATTGACAAATGGAGAGGCTATATTTCAAACCGAGAATTAGAATGAAACGTACTATTGCAATAGTAGCTGGTGGAGATTCTTCCGAACTCCCCGTTTCCCTTCGCAGTGCCCAGGGAATCTATTCCTTCATGGATAAGGAAAAGTATAATCTGTATATTGTTGAGATGCAAGGCCTTCGCTGGGAAGTTCAACTTCCTGACGGAAATAAAGCTCCAATAGATCGCAATGACTTTAGCTTTTTGCTGAATGGCGAAAAGATTAAATTCGATTTTGCCTATATTACCATTCACGGTACTCCTGGCGAAGATGGAAAATTGCAAGGCTATTTTGATTTATTACAAATCCCCTACTCTTCTTGCAACGTACTTGTTTCGGCACTTACTTTCAACAAATTTTCATGCAACCAATATCTCAAAGGATTTGGGGTAAAAGTTTCAGAATCTGTAATGCTCAGAGAAGGACAATCAATTACAGACGATGCTGTTGTAGAGAAAATAGGTTTACCATGCTTTATCAAGCCTAACCTGGGAGGTTCAAGCTTCGGGGTAACAAAAGTAAAGGCTAAAGAGCAAATTCAACCGGCTATAAAAAAAGCATTCGATGAAGCTAAGGAAGTAATCATTGAAGCTTTTATGCAAGGAACAGAAATTACTTGTGGATGTTATAAAACAAAAAACAAGGAACAAGTGTTTCCTATAACAGAAGTTGTAACCACCAATGAATTCTTTGATTATGATGCCAAATATAACGGACAGGTTGACGAAATCACTCCAGCCCGTTTATCAGAAGAATTGACTAAAAGAGTACAAACATTGACTTCTGCCATATACGATATTCTGGGTTGCTCTGGAATAATACGTATTGATTACATTATCACAAAAGGTGATAAGATTAATCTTTTGGAAATCAATACTACTCCGGGAATGACGGCCACCAGCTTTATACCTCAACAGGTAAAAGCAGCTGGGCTCGACATTAAAGATGTGATGACAGATATTATTGAAAATAAGTTTTAAGAATATGGAAATCACTACTGAGTTTGACGAGATTCGTCCATACAATAACGAAGAGCTGCCTCAAATATATGAGGAGCTGATTGCTGACCCAGCTTTTCAGAATGCAATAGCTTACGCTATACCCGGCGTTCCATTCGAAGCTGTGGCAAATAAAATGCGTAGCTGCAAAACGTCTTTGGAATTTCAGAAAGCATTTTCCGCTGAATTCTTATGGGGGATTGCAAAGAAGCACACAGACGGACTGACCTTTGACAATTCGGCCCTGACCAATCAGGAACTATCCTATACGTATATTTCCAACCATCGGGATATCATTCTCGATTCCGGATTCCTTTCCATATTACTATTAGGTGTTGGCAAAGAAACCGTAGAAATAGCCATAGGAGACAACCTCCTGATTTATCCATGGATCAAGAAGCTGGTCAGAGTAAATAAGTCGTTCATTGTGCAACGCGGACTAAGCATGAGGCAAATACTCGAATCATCTGCCCGCATGTCTCGTTACATGCATTACGCCATTGCCGAGAAGAAACAATCTCTCTGGATTGCTCAGCGTGAAGGACGAGCAAAAGATTCTAACGACCTTACTCAGGACAGTGTTTTAAAGATGCTGGCTATGGGTGGAGAAGGAGATATTATTGAAAGATTGATATCATTGAATATTGCTCCATTGTCTATCTCTTATGAATACGATCCTTGCGATTATCTGAAAGCAAAAGAGTTTCAATTAAAAAGAGACGTTGAAGGATTCAAGAAAACCACTCAGGATGATCTCAAAAACATGGAAACCGGACTTTTCGGATTTAAAGGCAAAGTTCATTTACAGGCAGCAGCATGCTTCAACGATAAACTACTTGAATTAGACCGCACAGTACCAAAATGTGAGCTTTTCAATAGAATATCGACAATGATTGACAAGGAAATACACCGCAACTATAAAATTTACCCAGGAAATTATATCGCACACGATTTAATGGCTGGGGAAAAACAATTTGCCGATCAATATACAACCCAAGAGGAGCAACGCTTCGAGGAATATATTGCCGGACAAATTAATAAAATTGACTTACCGGAAAAAGATGTAGCTTTCTTAAGAGAAAAGTTACTTACTATGTACGCAAATCCGTTAAGCAATTATCTGGCAGCACTTTAATGAAACTAAAGAATATATATTTATTTCTGATCTTCCTCTCCTTATTTTCATGTAAAGGAGAGGAAGATTCTTATATATATCCTTCTGTAAAATTAGAGTTTTTATCTGCTCAAACAGATGCCTCAGGAAAAATTATTTCTTTAACTACCGATAAAGATGCAACCTATTCGGTTGAAAAAGATCGGACGGACAGCAAATTAAGCGTTAATACCTTACAGCGAATAGTATGTAACTATATTGTATCAGAACCTGCTGATAACTCACAAAATGCGTCTGCTGTAATTTATTCATTGATTAAAGCGGTATCCCCTACTCCTGTTAAGCTTGCTCCAGGTACCCAAATGAAGACTGATCCTGTAGATATTCAAAGCGTTTGGTTAAGCGGTCATTACATAAATATGACTTTGCAAGTAATGCTGCAAAGTAAAACTCACTTATTTCATTTTATAGAAACCAGTACAACAATTAAAAATGGGGTCCCTTCTATTAATCTGACTCTTTACCACGACAAAAACGACGATGTTGAAGCATACACAAAAATAGCTTATCTATCGGCTCCATTAGATAAATATATTCAGCAATATCCTAATGGCTTTAACGTTTCGATGTCCATTCAGACTTTCAATGATGGCGTGAAAACTTATACTTTTACTTATCCCTCTTCTACTATTTAGTCTATTAGAAGCCTCTATACTTTTTAAGTCATCTCTGCTCAGAAACTAATTATTTCAAAAGGTTATCATTTTCCAAACATGTACATGTTTGAGTTCAATCATGTACAAGATTGGGAGTAAACATGTACATGTTTATTTCAACCTCCCGCCTATAAATAATTAGTATCTGCCGGGAAATGTCTTAAACAGATTCCTATTGACTACTAATGTTCCTAAGCCTAAAATCCGTTGACCAATTAATAAATTAACTCTGATATGGGTTGATTTCTTTAGGTTTAAAGCCTAGGAAGATGTTTACCATCTTTCCAAACAATAAATACATCTGAATATCAACAAGATACATTTTTAGATGGTGTACATGGTGTAGATAAATCGTTCATTTTTCGTTCTGAGAAATAAAAATTTGAAAATTCTGCAAATTGCGGAATTATTGAAATTTAATCTGTGGAAAGCTAAAATAGTCTTTTTATGTACACCATGTGCACCACTTTCTGTGCTAACAGCCTTACAACAACAATATAACCGATTGATAATGTGATCTATAGAAAAACTCAGGTGGCAGAGGTGGCAGTAAAAAACAATATATTTCGATTCCAGAAATCTTTTTTTGAAAATTCCGCAATTTGCAGAATTTTCAAAATTTATTTTTCAGAAAGAAAGAAAGTCTTATTTTGCTGCCACCTCTGCCACCTAGCCATTTTTATAGTGCTGGTAATGAATACAATACAACTTTAAAGAATATCTACATTTAAGTTTGACGATAGAAAAGCCTTAACTCTCTCATCAAATTAGTGTATAAAAACAGCCTCATCCAGCATATCAACACCACTATTTTAATCTTTGATGTATTGCTCAACTATAATTATTACTTTTTAATTATTATAAAGTAATAATTATAAAGTAATAAAAGATTTTATTGATGCTATATTTTGCGTCCTATATAATTGCATCTTTCCCCTATAATCATATTTTTAAATAATTAATAGCAATCTTTTTGTTCAGACGAGAATAGAAACATTCATATTGACGTAAACATTGGATGAACTGATCAGGTAACATAACGACCGCAAATCAAGCCCTTCATTAATACGGTTGCTATCCAATGAGCTTCTTTTACATCAATCTTACGACCGGGAAGTAGCTTGATAAATAAAGTATTGACTTATTTGACATCAAAATGGTCAATAAGTAACCACCAACTGAAGATCCAGTAAATACTCATGCTTCTATGGCGACATAATGAACTTCTGAATCAAACAATGCTTCACGAAAAAGAAGCAAATCAGAGGTTAAAGTACTAAATTTGTGTTCTTTTTTAAAAACAAATTCATCAATTATACACATAAACACACTATCTTTGTGTACATTAAGAACGCAGTATCGTTTCATAAGTGTCGATTTAGATATTTATCATAAAGGAAGTTTTGGACGATGAGAAATAATTTGCAGGTAAAGCATTAGATATTGCAAAAAAGAAATTCGAATTAAAACACACTTAATTAGTGTAAAGTATAAATTATGAAGGAATTCAATGAAGCTACACGGGTACAGCTCCCAGCACTCGTTCACCTAACAAGGCTTGGTTACCGGTATTATGGCAAATTATCCGAAGAACAATCGGGAATTTCCTTTGATAGTGAAACAAATATTCTAATTGATGTATTTCGTTCACAATTCCATAAACTCAACCCCGGACAAGAAGCCGAATTTCATCAAACTTTACAAACAATACGTCAGGAGCTCGATTATGATGACCTCGGACGCAGTTTTTATAATCGGTTAAAGTCGGTTTCTCCAACTCGTTTAATTGATTTTGAGAATCCTAAAAACAACACATTCCATTTTACAGCCGAATTTACTTGCAAGAATGGACAAGATGAGTTTCGTCCTGATATTACTCTTTTTGTAAATGGCCTTCCCCTTGTTTTTGTCGAAGTTAAGAAACCAAATAATTTAGGTGGTATGGTGGCCGAAAGCCAGAGAATGAATCGTCAACGCTTTCCAAACAAAAAGTTTAGACGATTTATTAATATCACACAGTTAATGATTTTCTCAAACAATATGGAGTACGATACATTGGGCGGCATAGTGCCCATTCAAGGTGCGTTCTATTGTACGAATGCTCGTCAACAAGCTCCGTTCAATTGTTTCCGTGAAGAAAATATAGGCAATTTGACTATTGCGCCTTTTCATAAAAATTTTCAATATAAAGAGATTGATACAAATATAGAGAAGCAAATACTTACTGATTTTAACTGTCAAGTTATTCACCATGCACCGGAATATCAAACCAACCTGGATGTAAACAAACCTACAAATCGCATACTAACCTCAATGTGCAGCCCTGCCCGTTTGCTTTACATTCTTCGTTATGGTATTGCATACGTAAAGATGGAGCGTGAAATTGATGGTAAGATTGAAATTAAAGACGAGAAGCACATTATGCGCTATCAACAACTTTTTGCTTCTTATGCCATTGAAAATCATTTAAATGAAGGTATAAAGTCGGGGGTAATTTGGCATACACAAGGTAGCGGTAAAACGGCTCTTTCTTATTATCTTACGTACATTCTAACTGACTACTATGCCAAGAGAAATCAAGTAGCAAAATTCTATTTTATCGTTGACAGGCTTGATTTGCTCGAACAAGCTACTGAGGAATTTGAAGCAAGAGGCTTAGTAGTATCAACTGCAAATACCAGAGCCGAACTTATGGCTCAGTTCCGAACTAATCAAGCATTGCATGGCAGTAGTGGGCAAAATGAAATTACGGTGGTAAACATTCACCGTTTTGCAGAGGACAAAGAAAAAATTGATATGCCGGCTTATGCTACCAATTTACAACGTATATTTATTGTTGATGAAGCTCACCGTGGTTACAATCCTAAAGGTAGTTTCCTCGCAAACCTTTTTGATGCTGATAGAAATTCTATAAAAATTGCACTAACTGGCACCCCCTTACTCAAAGAAGAACGTGCCTCTTGGCAGGTATTTGGTAACTATTTACATACCTACTATTACGACAAATCAATTCAGGATGGCTACACACTTAAAATAATACGCGAAGATATTGAAACCTCCTACAAGGAAAAATTATCGGAAGTGTATGATAAAATAGAAACTTTGGTTGAGAAGAAGGATGTTCGTAAAAGTGAGATTGTTGAACATGAGAATTATGTAAAAGAACTATTACGTTATATTATTTACGACTTAAAGCGTTTTCGCCAAATTCGGGGTGATAACACGTTGGGAGGTATGGTTATTTGTGAAACAAGCGAACAAGCCCGAAAACTTTTTGCTTATTTCGATGAAATACAAGATGAAATTAATTTCTCAGCTTCCCAAAAGTCTAAATTTCGTGCTGGTCTAATCTTGCACGATACCGACGACAAAGAAACGCGCAAACAAATTGTCAAAGATTTTAAAAAGAACATGACAGTTGACATTCTCATTGTCTTCAATATGTTACTGACTGGATTTGATGCCTCACGACTCAAGCGCCTTTATTTTGGACGTAAGCTCAAAGACCACAATTTATTACAAGCACTTACCCGCGTAAACCGGCCGTATAAAGACAATCGTTATGGATATGTGATTGACTTTGCAGATATTAAACGTAATTTCGAGCAAACCAACGAAGCTTATCTGGCAGAGTTAAATCGATTTAATGATATGGGTGAAGTGGGTGAGCTTAATACCATTGATACATTTTCTCAGGTACTTGAGAATCCCCAGGAGCTAATTAAGCAGATGCAGGAAGTTCGTCAGATATTATTTGACTATACCACCAATAATGTAGAAGATTTCAGTACAGAAATTTCTACCATTGAAGACAAAGCTATTTTACTCGACCTCAAAAAAGCCCTTATTGCTGCTCGGGATTGTGCCAACATTATTCGCACTTTTGGCGATGATGATTTGAAAGCTACTTTTGCTAAGTTGGAGATACTTAAGTTGCCACAAATGCTCTCTGAAGTGCAACACCATATCGACATTATCAATCAAAAGGAAGCCTTTGCTGGATCTGATACAACAAAAAAACTCATTAATGAAGCCATGCAGGATATTCGCTTCAACTTCAATAAAATTGGAGAAGAAGAATTGAATATTGTTTCGAGGGAAATACTACAATCAAAATGGTCACAGGCTATTAAGACGTTCACCGATAATATCGATCAGGACGACCCTGAATTTATATCCTTGCGTGAGGCTTTTATGCAACGTTTTAAAGAACATGGCTTTGTTGTGGATACTATGGCAAAATTCAACGAAGAAAGTGCTGCACTCGACGATGTTATAAAACGTCTACAGGACTTACAGATACGGAATAATACGCTGCTTAAAAAATACAATGGTGATACCAAATTTGCACGAGTTCACAAACGGATTCGCGAAATAAACAAGGAACGAACCGACAGCCATAAAGAACCTATGTTCTCATTTCTCGACGAAGAAATTATGGCAATTCTCAATATAATTAAGTCGGATATTGACCAGAAAGTGTACAATCGTAACGATATTTTAAAAAGAGATGCCTATTTTGAACAAACTGTTTTGTCGTTAATTACACAAACGCTTAACCACTTCCCGCAAATTAAGCCCGAAATGAATGATTATATCTTTGTTCAAAATAGAATTGCCAAACAATATTTAACTCAATACAATGCCACCTATCCGGCGGCTTAATCACGCAAACAAAACATGTCTATAAAGGAAAAAACAGTAGCATTAATCGATGCACTAAAAACCACTTGTCAAACCTACGGTATGGGCAACGATGGCAACGAATACAAAATCATTACACAAGTTTTTCTATATAAATTTCTAAATGATAAATTCGGGTATGAATTGAAACGTTCGATGAGCCCTTTTGCAAAAAAAATTCAAGATGCCGAACATTGGGAAACAGCTTATGCCGAGCTTTCCGATAAAGAGCGAATGCTAATTTTAGCTTCTCTTTCGCCCGACTTGCTACGTCTAAACCCCGAACACCTGATTGCCAACCTTTGGAATCAAAGTTCAAAAGGTGATTTCGATCTCATTTTTGATAGCACGATGACTGACATTGCCAATCAAAATATGGATATTTTTGCTACGCAAACAACGCAGAATACTAAAATTCCACTTTTCGAACCGCTTACACACTATGTAACTGATACAGCACAAAGGGCTTCGTTTGCTCGTGCAATGGTTGATAAATTAGCCAATTTTTCCTTCGAGGAGGCATTTAATGAACACTACGATTTTTTTGCAACCATATTCGAGTACCTTATCAAGGATTATAACACTGCCGGGGGTGGTAAATACGCCGAATATTATACTCCTCACGCCATAGCTACCATTATGGCACGCCTGCTTGTGGGTGATAATGTAGGCCTGCACAATATCGAATGTTACGACCCTTCTGCCGGTACGGGAACGCTCCTTATGGCACTATCACACCAGATTGGTGAAGATCGATGTACCATTTTTGCTCAGGATATTTCGCAGCGTTCTAACAAAATGTTTAAACTCAATCTGCTACTCAACGGATTGGTGTCTTCGCTCGACCATGCCATACAAGGCGACACGCTTGTATCTCCTTACCACAAAAGTGATGACGGACAATCTTTACGTCAATTTGATTTTGTTGTCTCAAATCCACCTTTTAAAACAGATTTCTCCGATACACGAGAAAAAATAGCAGCCATGCCTGCTCGTTTCTGGGCAGGTGTACCTAAAATTAAGGCCAAGGATAAAAATAAGATGGAAATTTACACCTGTTTTATTCAGCATGTAATCAATTCATTGAAAGATACAGGTAAAGGGGCAATTGTTATCCCTACAGGGTTTATCACTGCCAAAAGTGGTATTGAAAATAAAATACTCAAACACATTGTCGATAAGCAAATTGTATATGGTTGTATCAGTATGCCTTCCAATGTATTTGCCAATACCGGCACCAATGTATCTGTGTTGTTCTTCGACAAGTCGCACGCTACCGACCGTGTGGTGCTTATCGATGCCTCTAAACTGGGAGAAGAATACAAAGAAGGCAATAATCAAAAAAGACGCCTTCTGCCGTATGAAATAAACCAGATTGTTTCTACATTTCAAAACAAAGAAACCATAGAAAATTTTAGTGTCGCGGTTTCCTACGACGAAATAAAAGAAAAAGGATATTCACTTTCAGCCGGTCAGTATTTCGATATAAAAATTGAATATACCGATATTACCCCCGAAGAATTTGAAGCGAAAATGACAGCTTATAAACAAACGCTTGCCGAACTCTTTACTGAAAGCAATCGCTTAGATGAGGAAATAATGAAACAATTAGGAGGTCTGGGGTTATGAAATTAGGAACTATTGGTGATCTCATTGAATTAAAAAGAGGGACAGACCTAACCAGATCAGAAATGATTGATGGAAACATTCCCGTTGCAGGTTCAAATGGGGTTATTGGCTATCACAATAGCTATACCACAGTAGCTCCTGGTATAACTGTAGGTAGAAGTGGTAGTGTAGGTAAAGTTCACTATTTTACTACAAATTTCTGGGCTCATAATACAGCCTTATTTGTCGCAAATTTCAAAGGGAATGAACCTCGTTATATTTACTACTTGCTGAAATCAATCAATTTAGAGCATTTGTGTGGCAGTAGTGTCGTTCCTTCTTTAAACAGAAATTTTGTGCACCCTCTCAAAATCACATATTTTGAAAGTCCCCATAAGCAACGTCAAATCGCCGCTGTCCTTTCTTCATTGGACTCTAAAATAGAACTCAACAATCGTATAAATGATAATTTACCGAACTAATCGGATACTTTTATCTGTCCGTTCATAAGCATTGGCAAAAGCCAGTCTCGAAAAGTGGTAAGGTGTGCAGATTGTCTCAATAAACTTTCTTTTTTCTGATAAATATCAATAATTATATTTTGAAATTTTTCTGCTATTTCTTTTGAAGGTACATACCATTCATTTGCAACAAAAGAATCAAATAGGAAATTCTTAATTCCACTTGTTTTTCCCTCATAATTAAAGAAGATATTATTGTTATAAAACGAGCACCACATAAAGAAAAAAGACCCCGCTTGTCCTGATTCTTTTAATGTAATAGCTTGACAAAAATTTGAACATATAAGAGGGTTTTCAAATCGTTTAATTGTTTGTTCTGTTATCATGGCCGCACGACCTGTAGATTGAGTAGGACTACCTCCAGAAATTTCTATAACTATATCATTTTCTGAAAGTATTTTTGTTGTGTTTTTATATAAAATATAACGCTGTGGTAATTCGGAAATTGTTGAATCTCCTTTAATTGAATTAATGTCAGCACCTCTAATACAAGATACTTTCTGATTATAATTGCCACTTAGTTCTTCTTTTCCCCAATCACCACCTTTGTTCTCTGAGATTAATGAATCTATTCTTTCAACTTTCCACCCCTCAGGAATCTCTCTCTTCAATTTTTT